>ERZ781272.65-NODE-65-length-155880-cov-5.464027_pt1 | contig 155880 bp, 149 predicted proteins | sample MGYA00375850_ERZ781272 | MGnify/ENA primary metagenome ERZ781272 (study PRJEB29790, sample SAMN06051246) | human gut metagenome | host: Homo sapiens | place: USA: Cincinnati, Ohio | collected 2013-06-21 | study: EMG produced TPA metagenomics assembly of the Gut...
GTGTTTTATTCAGTTTTCAATGTGACATGGAAAGAAAAGGAGTTAATTTTATGCCAAAATTAGGGTTTTCAGACGGTCTGGGGGGGGATTCCTGGCGAAAGCACAGGCTTTGAATCCGAAAGGAATTGGAACAAACCGGGACATGGATCATTGTCCTCAGGATGTCTACACATTATATCAGCAGGACCGGGAAGTTCTTTGCCTTTTGGTAAAAGAACGGCGGGACAGTGCCACTGCTTTTTAGTACAGGCGCTGTCTGCGCGAGAAACTGCCTATTGTGTTTTCGGAAACGGGGAACGCATCGGTCTCGGAACAGATCATTGACCAGTCGTATGATTCCATCGTTGATTTTTTTATCGGCTGGGCTGACAATTCGGCAGTTTCGCCGAATATGCTGCGCCAGCTTTTCCGGGGCTTTGCAATAAACGGTATTTACCCTACGGTTCAGGATGTATTTCACATTTTCCCTGTTTTTGATGTATACTCGAAAGACTTTGATCAGGAATAACACTGCGGAAGCGGCCGTTGTCGTATAGGTTGTCTCTCCGCTGGGAAGAAATATCAGCAGGGCAAACATAGAAAAGACGCTGCCGGGAACAGACATGTTTATCACCTTTACCGGCAGCGTCTTTTTATACTTAGAAACGTTTATTCAGAATTTCTCAATTTGCAGAAGCAGAGTTTCTTTCCGCCAAATCCGCAGAGATCTTATCCATCGTCTTATTGTCCAGCTTATATTTGATAAGCGGGAGCAGCGAAATAAGAATAATCACTGCAGGCGCAATATTTACAATAGCATTAATCGCTGTTGTTGTATAGGCGCTCTGATCCTGATTCGCCACATATCCAACTGCCACCAGCAAAGGAGCGCCGATCGCGCCGGTAATGGCGGAGGACAGCTTTACGCCAAAGGACATCATAGAGAAAGCAAGACCGTCGTCGCGGATGCCAAGCTTCCAGTTACCATATTCCACACAGTCACATATGAAGGAATAGGTAATGCTGCCCGCTGCTCCCAGGAATCCGATGATAAACGAGAGTACGATCACAACCAAAGTCGTAACTGGAGCAAAGAACAGAGCCACCATTGCTGTTGCAGAACAGATGTTCATCCAGATAAAGACGGTTTTCTTTCCAAACTTTTTGGTAAGGAACGGCAGAGGTATGTTTCCGAGCATCTGCGAAAAGCTCATAAGCGAGAATACCACGGAAATCAGCATATAGCTCTTTGCCACATAGATCAGGTAGTAGCTTAAAAGAGCATATCTTCCGATGATCGCCACACAGGAAAGAAACGTTGTCAGAATGGAAATGCAAAGCTGGTCATTTTTCAGGATACCCTTAATGGATGTGCCCAGAGAAGCCTTTTTCTTCTCTCCGCCTGCAGCCTGAGGCTCGTCCACGGATACTTCACGACATTTCCATGCTGCAAACCAGATCATGGGCAGCGTTACAAGCGAAATGATGAGAGTTCCGAAGAAATAACCTCTTCCGTTGGCAACTTCGTTGCCGCTGAAGTGAAGGATAATCGGCATAAGAACAGCCGCAACCGCAATCTGACCCAGCTGGTTCGCAATCTGCGCAATTGAGATGATGTTCATCTTTTGCTGGGAATCATTGGTAAGACGGTTTACAAGTCCGTTTACCGCCACCTGTACTACGGTGTAGAACATACCGGCACCGATATAGCAGATACCACATACAACCGCCTTCATGGTTCCCTCTAGCGGGAATACAGTAAAGGTCAGTACATTAAAGACTGCCAGGAACGGCGGTCCCACGATCAGCCAGGGACGGAATTTTCCAAGTCTTGTATGGGTTCGGTCTTCGATAATACCCATCATCGGGTCGTTTGCCGCATCCCAGATACGTGCCAGCAGCATGATAATGGAAATAGCGCTTGCCGTCAGACCTACGATATCTGTATAGAACACCATTAAAAAGTTGTTGATCATATAAAAGCTGACGTTTGCGCCGGAGCTTCCGATCGAATAAGCCACTGTTGACAGCATGCTCGCTTTATCATTACGTGTATTTGTTGAATTACTCATTTTTTCCCTTCCTTTCCTTAGGTACTTATTCAGGAGAATTTCCGATCTCCAGAAGGATTCCTGCTTCTTCCTCCAGATCCGCATAAGCTACGATCGGGGTTCCGTTGGGGAATTTTGTTTCCAGCCGCGGTTTTCTCCCGGAAACCCGTTCCGTCATGGCAACCACATCCGTATATTTTTCCTTTGTTTTCAGAATCACATGATGAATGCCCGGCCCTTTTTTATTCAGATGCTCCATGTAGATCGAGGGACCCGTAGGCTCGATCAGTTCAATTTCGTAAGAAGATCCGCGGTAAATTGCCGTTTTCATAGGAAGACCGGAACCAACCTTGCCGTTCACAATCTTGTCCTGAAAGAATTCACCGTCTCCATACTCAAAGGGTTCGTATCCCAGCTCCTTTTCGTAGATGGCAACCGCTTTTTCCAGATTCCGAACCACGATACCCAGATGGAAAATTTCATTAAATTTCATGTTCTTCCCTCCTCCGCACATTCTTACAAAGCGTAACGCCAATCTCCCCAAACATTCCGGTGGGTTCAATGACCGTCCGTTCCCTTCCGAAAATGCCCGGTTTTGTATTTGCATTGCGCAGCGCCGTGGAAGCAACCGAGATCTCGATTTCATTTCTGCCATTCTTTAAGGCACCCGAAATATCCAGGCTGTATGGCGGTGTGATCCTGAATCCAGCCACGACGCCATTCACCGTTACCGTCATATTTTCATAAACATATTGTGCGGAGAACAGGGCCTTTTTCGGTAATTCTTGAATATCGAAGGAAGTCCGGTAAATCATAACCCCTGAAAAATCTCTGTAGATGGAGGAAACTGCTGCCGGGGTGAAATCAGACACCGTCCTGTCCTCCGGATTGCCGATCTCTTTCAGCGTCAGTTCAAAGGAAGTAAGAGGAATCGTCTCATAAGCTTCCCCTTTCTGCTCTTTCTCCGCCGTTTCCGGATCGCTGACCAGAATGACCGATCCATAGGGATCCAATTCAAGTAAAAACCTACCGTCCGCCACATTTGCCTCGACTGTTTTTTTCGTCATAGCGTCATACAATCCATAGCGGCGTCCTGCCGGAACATGCACACTGACCTCAACTTTTTGAGACAAGGAAACGTTCATAAGCATCCAGTAATCTTTTCCATTCTTTATGTAATGGTACTGATGCAGATTGGGATTAGCTGTTGCCGGATATACGCTGTCACGGATGCCCATACCTGCGAGCTTTGCAGAAAGCTCTTTAAGCGCCACACACTCTCTCCCGAATACGGCCGCAGCAAGAAGTTCCTGCGGATTCTCCGCGTCTCCCGCGATACCAATCGGAAGATTGTTGACAAAGATCACCGGAAGCGCCGAATGTTCTGCAATAAAATGCGCTGCTTCTGCCGCAAGAAACTCACATTCCGGAACAATCAGCACCTGCATTTCTCTGTGATTGACAATCAGCTTTCCATCCTGCTCCTCACATCCGTAATAATCCGGATCTGCGAAGACATCTGCCGGAAGAATGGTAAAATCAAGCTGATGCTGCATCAGCTCCTTACCCACTGCCGAACCGCGCATGGTCTTACCGGCCCAGTCTGCTTCCGCTTCAAAGAGCACAGCCGCCTGCGAAACAGAAGCGCCGCCGGAAAACAGCGTACAGATCCTGTCCGTATATTTCATAAGTTTACAGAAATACGGGAACTGGGGGTTATTTCCCCTGGCATAAAAATGCGGAGGACAATCCACGTCCGGATAATCCTGCATGGAAAAAGCATGCGGAACAAAATAGTTCACACCCTGACTCACCAGATAGTCCACCAGCCATTTCATATCCCGGACACCAAGTCGCCACCCGTATGCACCAAAATTCTCACACATGGTCCGACCCTTTTTCGCAGGATCGATAGCTGCCGCAGAGCTTCCAAGCTTTCCAAGCTCATAATGATAAAATTCCGGTTCCAGATCCTGAAAGCCGGTATGTCTGGTACCCACATCGTTTCCCGGCATGAGCTGATATCCGATATTGTCGATACCGGCCATATCCTGTCCCTTCATGGCGCGGAAATAATGTCCGATGCCAGCTCCCAGCCGCATATATCCACAGTTATCTTCCACAATATGACCGATATATTCCACATTGTGCTTTCTGCACCAGTCACCCAGTTGAGAAGTAAAATTTTTCCCGTAAAGTGTGCTGACCACATCCATATAGGTACTGCGGATTCTTCTGTGTGCACCGGACTGCTCATCCGAATACAGAAGCGTGATATCCTTATAAAAATCCTTCCCGTATCTGGAAACCATGGTCTCTTCCATTTCTTTTCCCCAGGGAAGCGGCATCTTAAGGCCAAGGTAACTGAATTCATCGTAGGTATCCGTATTATAGAGGCCCGGTTCGTCCGAGAAAAATCCGGCGATCACCGTTCCGAACAGATTCCTGTACCGATCATAATGTTTTTCATATACCTCGTCAATCAGCACCCTTACAGAATCTGCTTCTATGTAATTGATGTATTCCGTTTTCGGACCGATTCCAGTAGTAGCAAAATTTACGTTGATCCTCCAGACGCCCTCCGGGATATCTGCGGTAAGGCAACCGGCCTTCACATGATCCGTCAGATCAAGCACCTCGCCCTGAATCGTATCGTTTTCATACAGTCTTGTGGCTGTAACCGACATAAGGCGCGTTTCCTCCATAAGAGGAGTTACCACAGGCTTCCCAAAATCCATCCAGGTAAACTGCTTTGTAAGCAAAAGCTCCACGTCTACCTGCACCTGAGGGACAGGACCCGTCACATCTACGAAATTGGTATACAGCCATCGTCTTGCCTTTTCCGGATGTTTTTTCATCCCGTCGTTCGCCATACCTGTTGGAAAATGCGCGTCATCCAGAATCCAGATCTGCATGTCTCTTTTTCTTGCCTCTTCTATAATAATGTCAACGTCATGCCACCAGCCTTCGCCCGCATAATCCGGATGCGGTCTGGATTCCAGACATACGGCACGAATCCCGGCTTCGTAAATCTTTTCCATTTCCATACGGAGCACCTCCGGTGCCTCTCCGCGCATCCACAGGAACGGAAAAATATGATTGTCTTTCATATATCCTCATATCCTTTCTTGCTTTTTCTACAGATTACACAGAATATGGAAAAATGTATTGTAGATATCTCACTTTTAATATAGTAAATATTTGACATTCATATTCTTCCATGGTACTCTATATAAAAAGGAGGTACTTCCGGTGAGAAAAGAAAATATTTACAATCGTCCGTTTGATGAAAGCGAACAGATTTTTAAAAAAGCCTGGCAGAACGGCGACAAAAACAACTGGAATATGCCAATGACTTTTTCACAATATGAAAAGGGAATTCAGGAAGGCCGCCTTGTTATAGCGCCCCACTCCGATATGTATAAGGATAAGACCATCGACCACCGCGGTGTCACCAACATGGATATGGAACGCGATTTTAACGCCGGGATCGTACTTCATCACCGATACAGTTATCCGGTACTCCATAACCATACCTATGTGGAAATTGTCTATGTGGCGGCCGGCCACTGCGTAAACCATTTTAAGGATTCCTCCTTTGAAATGAAGCAGGGCGATATCTGCATCCTTTCTCCCAACTCCCTCCATGCAGTTTCGTGCACCAATGATGAAAGCTGTATCATCAACCTTATCGTAAGCCTTAAATTTTTTGATCAGAAGTTTCTGGATATCCTGAAGGGCGGAAAACTTGTGGCCGGATTTCTGAACGATATCCTGTATAAAAGAGCTTCCAGCCCCTATATCCTGTTCCATACCGGTCAGGATCCCTGGCTTATGGAGCTTGTGTCCCGGCTTCTGACCGAAGAGCTGCAGAAGCCCTATGCCTATGATTACTCTATCGGTCTTTTAGCCAGCGAATTCCTTCTGCACATCTCCAGAGAATACGAAATGATGGCCATTGTCCCCAACATACAAAACGACACACAAAACGAACTCCTTGTGGCGATCCTGGGTTATATGAGCGTCAATTATAACCGCACCACTCTGGCCGAGACTGCAAGATTCTTCGGCTACTCCACCGCCTACCTGAGTCGTCTCATCAGGAAAAACACAGGAAAGAACTATAATCAGCTCATCACCGAACTGCAGATGGAAAAGGCGACCGAGCTCCTCCGGTCTTCAAAGGACATAAGCCTGACAGACATCGCTCTGGAGATCGGCTGCTTTGACCTGAGCCATTTTAATAAGAAGTTCAAAGCCATATACGGCGTAACGCCCCGGGGATATCTTACTGAACCTCAGAAAAACCAGAATCGCCCGGAGAACAGATTCTGTTAATGTCATAAATATACAAGTGTCTCTGCATAATTATACAAGAATTCCTGTCTCTGTACTTTTATAATAACGGTAAATAAATGACATTGATTTTTACTATTATAAAGGAGGATGGACACAATGAAAATTCAGGGTCTGGAGAAAGAACTTGCGCCGATCATGATCGGTACTTCATCAGCGCTTTTTACCGATGAAACAACGCCCTGGATCCCCACAAATCTTACAAAGGAAGAGCAGTTCGCTGTTGTTGATGAACTGTGGGATATGGGGCTCCATTGCTTTGACTGCGCCGCCGGTTATGGCGAAAAGATGCTTGGCGAATATCTGGACAGCAGGAACAGGACACAGGAGGCTGTTATCCTGACAAAAGGCTGCCATCAGAACTTTTACAGGAAACGAGTTACCTCTTTCGATCTTTTAAGTGATTTTCATGATTCCCTTGCAAAGCTTCACCGCAATTATATCGATATCTATATGCTTCACCGCGACGACGAAACTGTGCCGGTGAGCGATATCATCCCCACGCTGGACAAGTTGAAAAAAGAGGGAAAGATCGGCATTTATGGCGCGTCAAACTGGACTATGGCCCGTTTTAAGGAAGCAAATGCCTTTGCACAGGAAAACGGTTTTGAACCCTTCCGCGCCATAAGCCTGCACTACAGCCTTGCCCACCAGATCAATGATCCCTGGGGCGGCGGTGTTTCCCTGACCGGTCCCGAGCATAACGATGACCGAAAGTGGCTGATTGAGAACAAAATTCCCGTCTTTGCCTATTCTTCCATGTCCTGCGGTTTTATCTCCGGAATGTTTCGCAGCGATGATAAGGAAGGTGCAAAAAAGATGCTGACGCCTCCCGGATTTAAGGGCTATTATGCGGATGAAAACTTTGAACGTCTTGCCAGAGCTGAACAACTGGCCGAAAAATACGGCGTGACCGTGGCGCAGATCTCCATGGTCTGGCTGTTTAATCAGAAGCTTCAGGTCATCCCGCTCCAGGGCGGAGAAAATGCCGAAATGTACCGGCAGACACTGGAGGTGTCCCGCCAAATCCTTACCGCCCACGAAATAAAATGGTTAAATCTGGAACGCTGAGGTGACAAGAATGAAAATAATGGATACAAAATTTGTACGCGGATTCATAAAAATGGCAGACGACGGTTTCCATCAGGGATGGCATGAACGAAACGGCGGTAATCTTTCCTACCGTCTGAAGGCAGAAGAAGTGGATGAAATCCGCTCCCGTTTAAGCGACCACGGCGAATGGCAGCCCATAGGTACCTCTGTACCGGGACTTGCCGGGGAATTCTTTCTCGTGACCGGAAGCGGAAAATATTTTCGAAACATCATCGTAGATCCGGAGGCCTGCATTACAATCATTGAACTGGACGACAAGGGTGAAAATTACCGGATTCGCTGGGGGCTTGTGGAAGGCGGCCGTCCCACCAGCGAACTCCCCGCTCATCTTATGAACCACGAAGTCAAAAAACGGGTAACCGGCGGTAAACACCGGGTGATCTATCATGCGCATACCACCAACATTATCGCCCTGACCTTTATTCTTCCTCTGGAAGATAAGATCTTTACACGGGAACTGTGGGAGTCCGCCACCGAGTGCCCGGTGGTGTTCCCGGATGGCGTAGGCGTTGTTTCCTGGATGGTACCCGGCGGCCGGGAGATTGCAGTGGTAACCAGCCGGCTGATGGAAAAATATGATGTTGCCGTATGGGCGCATCATGGAATGTTCTGCTCCGGTGAAGACTTTGACCTTACCTTCGGCCTGATGCACACGGTAGAAAAATCCGCCGAAATTCTGATCAAAGTATACTCTGTCCGCCCGCAGAAGCTGCAGACTATCACAGCAGATAATCTCCGCAAAGTTGCAGAAGGCTTCCACGTAACTTTACCGGAAGAATTCCTTTATGAAAAATAAAATCCAGGGAGGCAGAGCGCCGGGATGATCGCGGAAAGCACAAAAATCAACTTCACGATCCGCCGGTGAAAAAACGCTGCCGGGATCAACCCGGCAAAATATCAGGCGGCAGATCTGTTTAATAAGACGCCGCCTGCGCTTTTACGCCCTCCACTCCTGCGGATGCGCTCCTGGATTTTCCATATAATATAAGACAAACTACCGTCAGGATTGCTTCGACAATCGGCTGCGCGGCAATTACGCCATGCAGTCCCCAGAAATGGTTTAACAGGATCACCGCCGGGATAAACAATGCGGCATTGCGCGGTATGGTGATCAGAAGTGACTGAACAGCCTTTCCCAGTGCCTGAAAGTAACTTGTGACCATGTCGATTACACCAAGCAGCGGAGCGGATAAGCAAAGCACCTTTAAGAAATACCCCGCCTGTTGAATCAGTACCTGCAGGAAATACTTTCGGACAAATTTCGAACTGTTGACAAACCCCTTGCCAAAAAGATTTACATATAGGAAAATATATATGTAGATTAATTCATGGGGTGATACATTATGATGACAAAACGCAAGAACCAACAGATAGAAATGCATCTGATAACAATTGAAGATTTAGTCCCTGTGGACCATCTGCTTCGGAAAGTAAATGATAGCATTGACTTTTCGTTTATCTATGATGAAGTAGAGAACATGTACTGCAGTAATAACGGCCGTCCCTCTATTGACCCGGTGATTTTAATCAAGTTCCTCCTCATCGGTTTCCTTTATGGCATCAATTCCGAAAGAAGAATATCTGAAGAGATTCGGGTGAACATGGCATACCGCTGGTTTCTTGGCCTTGACATCCTGGAGAAAGTGCCGGACCATTCTACGATTTCGCAGAACAGGCGCCGCCGTTTCAACGGCAGCGGCCTCTTTCGGAATATCTTTCAGAAAACTGTTACCATATGCATAGAAAAAAGGCCTGGCAGACGGGGAATTGGTTTTTGCAGACTCGACGCACATTAAGGCAAACGCATCCCGGAAAACAGAATACATAAAGCAGGTGGAAGAAGTCACAAATGAATACCTGGAAGAACTGGACCAGTATGAAGAGGCCGTACGGAACCAGCTGGAGTCGGAAGGGAAGATCAAACCGGTTAGATGCAGGAAACGGAAGGAGAAAACAGAAATCGTTAACCGCCGTGAAAGCAGAACAGACCCTGAATCAGGGTTTTGCAAGCGCAAAGGGAAAGCGGAAGGGATGCATTACTTATCCCATGAGACCGTGGATTCCCAAAACGGAATCATAATCGACGTGGCAGCTACAGCCGGCAATGTGCCTGACAGCCAGCCGTATATCGAAAGAATCGACTATATCGAGAAAAACCTGGGATTGAAAATGCAGGAAGCATGTGCCGACAGCGGTTATGACACAAATCTTATCAACCAGCAGTTATCGGAAAGGGGCATAGACTTCTATACGCCGGAAAGGACAGAGCAAAAGAGAGGGACTACGGAATTCCAAAGGAAAAACTTTCAGTAGGATGAAGAGAAAGATGCTTTTATCTGCCCCGGGAAAAAAGAGCTCTCCCTGCACCGGCTCAACAGAACTACAAATACAGTGACAAAAGAGTACCGATGCCCCAAAACGGTATGTAAAGACTGTCCTTTGCATAGTAGATGCATAGGAGAAAAAGGGACGGATAAAAGAATCCAGGTAAATATCTTTGAAGAAGTGGTTAAAAAGAATCATGAAAAAGATGGCTCGGAAAGACACACCAGGGTTTTGCTCCTGCGGCAGATATGGAGTGAAGGCAGCTTTGCAGCGCAAAAGGCAAGACACAATTTGAAGTTCCTATACAGAAGAGGATTAGAGGCAGCTGAGCAGCAATGCCTCTTATCGTCAACTGCATTAAATCTGAAACGGATGATAAAGGCCGTGGCATAACAAACCATGACCTTTTTCCTTGTAATGACTTCTATTGATTTTACTAAAATATGTCATGATATTCCAGAAATTTTCTAGTATAAGGGGTTTGTCAACAGTTCGAATTTTGGGCGAAAGTCTATCCGTATGGCAGAATGTTTTTCCTGATACGGACAGGCTTGAAAAAGAGAAAAAGAAAAAATAATCGAAAATCTTTTTGTTAAAAGCCTTAGTCACATGTATTTAGTACTTATAAGGCGATGTAAAAAATGGCGAAGAATGGCACACCTCTAAGTGCCAGCAGGGACGGTAAAATTTTTTACATTTCTATTATTTCTTTATCAACCCAGAACAAAATTAAAGGAGCCTGCCTCCGATACCTCAGGCATTTTTCGGAAAGGGGCTGTGCAGAAATGCATGGCCCTTTTTGCAGTTGGTACCAGATATGGTAAGTGCTACGCCGAAGAATATCGTAAAATATAGAAAAATGTTTTGGGGAGGAATGACATATGGCATTATTGAGAAGCAGCGGAAGTGGAACGAGGAGACCGGCACCGGGAGGTCCTATACCAAGAAATATACCAAGACCCGGCTCTCCGGGAGTGAGAAAGGACCGGAATAATAATGTGCCTGGAAGAACAACCGGCAGTGGACCGTCAGTAACACCCCCAGGTCATAAGAAATAGGTGATTGATTGAGCGCACAGGATATCAAAAATATAATTCAGATCATACCGGAATACATTGTATACATATATCCGGGATATTTAACAATGTATGTATTCTTTTTTTTAAAAGGAAAAAGTCTAAAAGATAATCATTATATGTGGATAAAAACAATTGCAATCAGCTATATATACCTGGCTGTTTTAGAATGGCTCAAGAATGTAAAATGGATAAAAAATATTTTTGACTATTGGGTGGGAAAACTGCCGTTTGCTTTGAAGCAAAATCTTTGTTTAATAATATTGTCTATTACATTACCGTATATCTGCTATCGAATAACCTTATCGGATAAAGCTCTGAAAGTACTTGAATTGCTTAAGATCAATACAACATTTTACGATAATGAAATCGAAATGCTGTCTGATTTTGATAAAGGAGCATGGCTTTGCGTGTATCTGAAGGATGACAAGGTAGTATATGAAGGTTCGTTGGGCTATAAGGAATTGGAAGAAGACAGGAGGAAATATATATGCTTAAATTCGTACTATAAATATTTTTTAGACAAAAAAGGAAAACCCAAAGAGCCATACATTGAAGATCACGGAGAAGAAACCGGTCAAACGGTAATGATATTTTATGAAAGCATTAAAAGGATAGAAAAACGTAGTTAAAGAGATCGCTTTTTTAAGAAAATGACATCGCATTTGTACAGTAATGAGTTTACCGGACCTGGTTGTAAAATGGAAGAATGAGGTTGAAATTAAGAATACCGGCATTTTAAGATACCATCAGCAACATTCGTGTTGCAGGGTGGCTGACTTCTGTTCTTACATAGAATGGGGGTGGTGCTGATGAACAAGACTGAACCCTGACATGCCTTATAATATGCCAGTATTTACAGCCAGGGCTTCTGTTATCAATCACGATAACAAAATGATAATATTAGCTTATATAGGCAGGATCATATGGAGCAATCAAATAATCAAAAGAATTACAGCCAGGACATACAATAATTATTATACAAAATTGTTTGATACCTGCCGCAACCCCGAAAATGTTAGTAAAACGGGCATTTTCGGGGTCGTTTAATGTCCTTTGGTTATAGCCGGTCCACATTCAAATGCCAGCACCATGTAGGATAAAATATGTAAGGAAAATATAGGATATGGCTGTCCGGAGGATAAACGGATTGCCATATTTTTGTAGAAAAGTAAGTGCTTATATGATAAGGTATAAGGACAGAGATAAAAACACAACGCAAGGCTATCTTGCAGAACTGGTAGGTAGTCCAGTCGCACCGTTTCGGTGTAAGTAGCCCTCCCTCCTTAGGGTCGTCCGTTCTTTGTGTATTTCAGTTTTTTAAGGAGGAATTTTCATGGACAAAGTAGCAGGCAGATTGACAGTATTTTTTGAAGAGCCTTTTTGGGTTGGAGTGTTTGAGCGAATAACTGACAGGAAGTTATCTGTATGTAAGGTTACGTTTGGGGCAGAACCGAAAGACTGCGAAATATATGATTTCGTTTTGAAGAATTACTATCGTCTGCGATTTAGTCCGGCTGTGGCAGCAGATGTAAAAGAAGCAGGCCGCAATCCCAAGCGGATTCAGCGGGAAGTGCAGAAACAGGTGCAGAATGTGGGGATTGGCACAAAATCACAGCAGGCTTTGAAGTTGCAGCAGGAGCAGATGAAAACGGAGCGTAAGACTGTGAGCCGGGAACAGCGGGAAGCAGAGAAAGAGCGTAAGTTTGAACTGAAACAGCAGAAGAGGAAAGAAAAGCATAGGGGCAGGTAATGCCTGCCCTGGCTTCTGCAAAAAGCAGGATAATATTTAAAAATGTCAGGGAAAAGTACTTTCAGATAAATTTGCAATAAAAATATATACAATTAAAGAAAGGGAAATCAAAATGTGCATAGAGTGTTATGTCGATGAAAATAGAATCACGCCATTGTTAAATCCTTTGGATTGCCTGGAAAATCATACGCAATATATTTGCGGAACTTGTGGGCGGTGTATTTGCATTGAGCATGACTCTAAGCGTGGATTACAAAGGTGGAATTTTCCTTTTAAGACACCGGAAATTGCAAAATTATATTTGCGTACTGCTGATTACAGCATGAAAAAGCCATGTGGCATATATGAGATAAAAAGTGAAAATGGCAGACTTTCATATAAAATCTTTGCGGATAGTGAAGATTTGCAGTTATACCTAAAGAAGAACAAAGGGAAAACGTGTGAAAGTATGACACCTGTTTTCATCGTCGAAAAATACAGAGAATACGCAGATACGCAGATACGGAAACTGACCTCTGATGAAATAAGAAAATATATGTCGCAGCGATGGCAGATGTGATAATAGATGCTCTGAAAGACAACGGTATTATGGCATAATCTATTATAACGCCCTCAGCTTTGGGCAGTAACAAGGCTAAGGGCGTTTTTGCCGTTTGGTGTAGCTGCTTTTGGTTGAAAATGAAGTAAGCGCCAAATTTGACATTTACAAAATGAAAGTACTTAATTTATAACTTTGCTGTATAAAAGGCACTTAAGCCTGACCTGTTTATTTCTGATATGCAGTATCACATCTTTTTCACCTACACGGTCAAAGGATCTGTGTTCATAGAACTGATAAGTGCAGGCATCATCGGTGTATAGGTAGATTTGTTTTCCCTTTTCACGGCGTTCAAATTCCTGAAGCAGCAAGCTTCCAATTCCCTTAACTTTGATATTGGGATTTGCGGCTAAAAATATAATTTCTCCGTCAGGATGATTGCGGCAGCCGTACCGGGATACTTCTGTGTCATGCACGCAGGATGCGCAAAAAAATGCATTTTTTCGCCAATTGCCATAGAGTGTTCGTTCTTTGTTTATGCTGGCGGATATTCAACTAAAGGGGATGAGGAATTGGGATATGCTTTTCAAAAGTGTAGATTTCCGTATATCCGATTTCCTTCAAAGTTCTTTGGGCATCTTTGATATGATCCCCGACATATTCCGGGTTATGGGCATCGCTTCCGATTGTAATGATCTTACCGCCAAGAGAATGATACAGCTTCAGGATATCTCTCGACGGCATGGTATCTTTCAGACCATAATGCCGGCTGGATGTATTGAGTTCGATTCCTTTTCCATCTTGAATTAAAATCTTAAATATTTCTGTTAGGATATCTTTTATCCAATAAAACGGAAATGAACCCCAGGGATCGTATCTGGCTATCAAATCGACATGTGCCAACACATCAAAATCGTGAAATCTGGAAATCACACGAATCATTTCTTCATAATATCGAAAATTGTATTCTGCCTGTGTTTTACCCTTCATAAAGCTGCCGTTCCAGAGTTCTTGATCTGCTACCTGATGGAGACTTAGCAGTATGAAATCCAGATGTTTCCCGTACTTTTGAATCAGCCTTTCATACTGGGGAATCGTATGCTGCTGGATGCCAAGCTCTAATCCGTTCCGGATGATAATTTTATTTTCGTAGGTTTTTTTCATACGGAGTAGTTTTCCGAAATATTCCGGGTAGTTTACATTGGTAAGCGGGGCACGGTCGGAGACTGGCGTGCCGGCCCCATCTCCGCCGCGCCAAATAATATGATCTTCTGTCCAATCCTTTTTAATGCCATAGTCTACATGGTCCGTAAAGCAGATTTCCTCTATTCCCAGCTTGATTGCCTGTTCAATTTGGTTTTCCATTTTTGTATTGGAATCATCGCTGAATTCAGAGTGAACATGATAGTCTGCAAACATTATTTATCACCTTATTCTATATTTGTAGTGTGTAATACTCTGTTATACATTATAAACTGTATACCAAGAATTACGAAAAGATACAACGGAAGTAATGCAATACTGATATGGTTTGCAATGAAACCAAACAACGGAGGCATGATACTGGTGCCTATGTATGCGCTTGCCATCTGGACGCCGACTATTGCCTGAGATTTTTCTCTCCCAAAGTGAATCGGAGTGGAATGGATGATACATGGATAGATGGGGGCACAGCCGATGCCAATCGCCACAAAACCAATCAGTGCAGCAGCCTGGGAAACAGGCAAAACAAGTAGTATAATTCCTGCAGCAATGATTCCCTGTCCTAAATGAATCAGCTTCGTATCTGACAGTTTGAAGGTTAAGAATCCGTTGACTGCTCTTCCGGCAGTGATGCCGATAAAAAACAGGCTGGCAAAACTGGTGGCGGTAGCCTCCGGTATTCCTCTATATACAACCAGGTAGCTGCTTGCCCAAAGACCTACTGTTTGTTCTAAAGCGCAATAGCAGAAAAATGCCAGCATGATTTCTTTGGCGCCCTTGAGACGAATGATCTCTTTTATAGTGACCGGTTCTGCAGCAGGCTGCGTATCTGAAGAACTTTCTGTTGCAGTTTCCCGGTTTTTCCACAGAGGAAGACTGAAAAAGATCACAACAGATAATATTAGCTGAATGAGTCCGATATTACGATAGCCGGTATTCCAGGAGTTTGTGCGGGTAATTGCGTAGCTCATGATGTAAGGGCCAACCGAAGCACCGACTCCCCACATGCAGTGCAGCCAGCTCATATGATGACTCTTAAAATGCAGTGCGACATAGTTGTTTAAAGCAGCATCAACAGAACCGGCTCCTAAACCGTACGGAACTGCCCAGATACACAGCAGGATAAAGGAATGGGAAAAGGAGAATCCCAATAGCGCGGCGGCTGTCATGGCTACGCTTATAGCTGTAATCTTTCCGGTTCCGAGAGCTTTTGTAAGCCGGTCGCTTTGCAGGCTGGAGAGAACCGTTCCGGCAGAAATAATTATAAATATAATACCTGACCAGGAAATGGGAACATTCAGTTCCGGGTAGATAACAGGCCATGCGCTTCCCAGAAGGGAATCCGGCAGCCCGAGGGAAATGAACGATATGTAGATAATCGCAAGAAGTAAAGTAATCATAGTATTGCTCCTTTATATTTTGTATGATAGAATTATATCATCAAAGATAATGATTTAATATAGAAAAATCCTCTGATTTATATGACAAAATCTCCATAAAGGAAGGTGCTTATGGCTGTTTCCAGATGCCTTGTTCAATCAAAAAAACACATAATAACTGATGCTCCGCAGAATGTTGATTATTCTCTGAAGGAATCTGTTTTTCATGGTACAGCCGCTTTTCCTGTTGCCATCTATCATGACGATATTCAGGCAGAAGAAGTCATGTGGCACTGGCATGAAGAATTTGAAATTGGCTTTATTACAAACGGAGAGGTATTGCTTGAGGCAGGAACCAGGAAGTATGTACTTCATCCGGGTGATGGTTTCTTTATAAATTCCGGTGTGATACACGCTGCAAAAAATGCTTCCCCGGGAAGCCCATCTGCATTAAAATCCATTGTCTTTCACAGTTCTGTTATCAGTGGTATGAGAGGAAGTTTATACGACCAAAAATATGTGCTGCCAATTATACAGAATCGGAATATGAGAGATTACATCTTGTATACTGGGGAGCAATCAGACAGCAAAATGCTTTTTCTTATGAAGGAAATCTGGGCGGCAATGTTTTCGGAAGAGGAGGATTATACCCTGTGTGTAAGATACAATTTGTCCCGTTTGTTTTCCATGTTGATTAACCGGCATGAGGAAAGCTTTGTTTCTGATCATTCTTACGATTTGGTCCGTGAAAACAGAGCTCAGACTATGCTGGAATTCATACACAGAAAATATACGGAATCAATAACGTTGACGGACATTGCGGCAGAAGCGTCTGTCAGTGTCAGTGAGGCGCTGCGCTGCTTTAATCAGATTATCGGCCTTTCACCAATACAGTATTTGAAAAAATATCGTCTTTCCAGAGCGGCGCAATTATTGAAAGAAACCGACTATTCAATTTCAAAAATATGTGAACTATGTGGATTTCAGGATAACAGTTATTTCGCAAAAAGTTTTCGTGAGGTGTATCATAGTTCCCCTCACTCCTATAGATGTTCAGCGAATAAAGAGTAAATGATCACCAGGATTTATGAGTTTATTTTGTGTATTAATCTGCGGGAATGCAGCAGGCATTCGGCTGCAGGCGATAAGCGGGAATATGTAAAGCATTGTATCAGTGCAGGATCATATTCCCGCTTATTTGTTTGTGCTTTTAACATTATGCTGATAGGAAGAAGTGTATATTTATAGTATAAATTTAATAATTAAAAATAAATTGTCAGAAAATAAGCGCGTGTATCAAAATGAAACGCGTACTACAAAAAAATGTACCGAATAAACAATTTGTGTACATATTGTGCATATATTTTGTGTAAAATACGCTGAAAATAGTGCAAATTGCATAAAATTATTGAAACAAGGCAGGTATTATCCTATAATTTTAAGCAGAAAGATAACAAAGAGGTGTGCAAAATGCAACAGGGAATAAGGCGGAATATGATTCAAGTTTTAAAAGGAGAATTAGTAAAAGCATTAGGATGTACAGAGCCGATTGCAATTGCATATGTGTCTGCAAAAGCAAAAGAAATTCTTGGAAGGATGCCCGAAAAAATTGTGATTGCCTGTAGCGGAAATATAATAAAAAATGCAAAGAGCGTTGTTGTTCCAATGACAGGCTCTCTGAAAGGCATTGAGGCAGCCGCTGTTACAGGCGCCGTAGGAGGTGATCCGGGCAAAGAGTTAGAGGTACTTACAGGCGTGACCTCTCGGGAACTGGAGAAGGTTCAGAGACTTCTTGAAGAGAAAATATGTAAGGTGGAATGTCTGGATACAACTGAAAAATTACACATTCTGGAGATGGTTTATGCAGGTGAAGATGTAGTTCAGGTAGAGCTTATCAGGACACATCTGGGAATCATAAGAATCACAAAAAACGGTGAGGTGCTATTTGAGGAGAAACCTCAGGAAGAAAAAGAAGAAATTGATTATTCATGTTTAAATATAAAAAATATTCTTGAGTTTGCAAACACGGTTCCCGTTGATGAAGTAAAAGGTCTTATTGAGGAACAGATTCGATGTAATACAGAAATTTCTCAGAAAGGCCTCAGTGAAAAGTACGGTGCAAATATCGGCAGCCTGCTTCTGACTCATTATGGAGATGATGTAAAAGTCAGGGCAAAAGCAAAGGCAGCGGCCGGCTCCGATGCCAGAATGAACGGATGTGAATTGCCGGTAGTCATCAATTCAGGAAGTGGGAATCAGGGAATGACAGTGTCTTTGCCGGTCATTGAATATGCGGAATATCTAAAGGCGGATCATGAAAAATTAATACGGGCATTGGTTCTGAGTAATCTGATCGCAATATATCAGAAATGCAGAATCGGACGTCTTTCCGCATACTGTGGAGCGGTAAGTGCGGCTGCCGGGGCAGGTGCAGGAATTACATATCTGTATGGGGGAGGTGAAAAACAGATCTCTGATACAGTTATCAATACTCTTGCCAATGTTTCCGGAATTATCTGTGATGGTGCAAGTGCTTCCTGTGCAGCTAAGATTGCTTCCAGTGTGGATGCAGCAATCATGGGAAGCATTATGGCGAGAGAAGCCTCCGTGTTTGAATCAGGAGATGGAATTGTAAAGGATAATCTTCAGAAGACAATTGATGGAGTTGTAGAACTGGCACGTGATGGAATGAAGGCGACGGATGAGGTTATCCTTCATATTATGGTGGATGAGAAATAAACCAGGTGTAACCTGGAAAAAAATATTTATAAAATAGGAGAAAAGAGATGAAAAAAAGAATTTTAAGTATTGTATTGGCTGGAGCAGTTGTATTTAGTGGTTTGTTAACAGGATGCGGTGCAACAGATAAAAAAACAGAGAGTGCAGCTACAGAAGAAAAAGCCTCAAATGAAACAACAGCGGGTTCAGAGAATACGGTTAAGATTGCCGTTGCAGGGCCTATGACAGGTGATAATTCCGAATACGGAATCGGATTTAATAATGCGGTAACTATGATGGCGGAGCAGTGGAACGAAAAGGGCGGAGTTCTTGATAAGCAGATCGAAATCATCGCATATGATGATAAAAATACATCTGAGGAAGCGACAACAATCGCACAGAAGATTGTTTCTGACAAAGAGGTAGCAGGTGTGATCGGACACTTTGCATCTGGTGTTTGTATGACAGCAGCCCCTATTTATCAGGAAAACGGAATCATTGAGATTTCTCCGTCTTCTTCACATCCGGACTACGCTGGAATCGGAGATTATATTTTCAGAAATAACACCATCATTTCCAAAGAAGCAGCGGCAAGTGTTGATATCGCAGTTAACGATCTCGGAAAGAAAAACATTGGAATTATTTCTATCATGACTGACTGGGGAACCAATACTTCTCAGATTATCAAAGAAATGATAGAAGAAGATGAGAGCCTTGGCGCAGCCGTTGTTGCACATGAAGAGGTAATGGAAGGCTCCGATGATTATACACCTGCGATCACAAAGCTTAATGAGGCTGGAGCAGACGTAATTATATGCTGTGGCATGTATAATCTGGTGGCCCCTGTAGCAAAGCAGACTAAACAGATTAATCCGGATATTGAAATTGTAGGATTTTCCAATGCATACAGCCAGCAGTTGATCGAATTAGGCGGGGACGCTGTTGAGGGTGTATGTTTCCCGGTTATTTTCTTCTCCGAATCAGATGACCCTGCAGTTAAGGATTATGTAGATGCATTTACAAAAAAGTATGGTGCGGCACCATCAGCTTTAACATCTCAGGCATATGATTCAGTCGGATTTTTATTGACAGCAATCGAAAAAGCAGGCACTACTGATTCATACAAAGTAAAAGATACTTTGTATGAGATTGAGTATGAAGGTGTGACAGGACATACAAAATTTGATGAAAATGGTGACGTTGATAAAGAATTTGTAAAAGTAACAATCAAGGATGGAAAATTTGTAAAAATGGGCTGAGAAAGGGTGGAATATGTTAACACAGCAGATATTTAATGGTTTGGCATTGGGAATGGGATATGCGCTGATTGCAGTTGGATATTCGTTGGTATTTGGTATTTTAAGGCTGGTTAACTTCTCTCATGGGTCAATTTATGCTTTTGGTGCTGAGATGTCAATGGTCTTCATTGGCTTGAACTTTGGTATCGTACCTGGAATTATTGCCAGTATGATCGTCACAGGTATTCTTGGTGTGACCATCGATAAGATAGCTTTAGAACCGCTTAGAAAGAAAAAGTCAATGCCGATTGCTTCTTTGATCACTACTATCGGTGTATCGAATATTGTAACGAACCTGTTGATTATCTTTCTGGGATCAGAAAAGAGAAATTTTCCACAGCTATTCAATTTTGGTACTGTAAAAATTGGTTCCATCATGATCTCATCCACACAGATTATGATGTGCATCGTATCCCTTGTTCTGATGGGAGTACTGGTCTTTATTGTATATAAAACTAAGATCGGCCTTGCAATGCGTGCAAGTGAGCAGAATGCGAAGGCAGCGAATCTTATGGGAATTAATGTTAACTTTGTTATTTCCTTTACATTCTTTCTGGCAGGAATGTCAGCAACAATTGCCGGAGCATTAGTAGGCGGATACTATCAGATCGTTTATCCTAATATGGGATTTATGGCAGGTTTAAAAGCCTTTGCGGCAGCCGTTCTTGGCGGAATCGGCAGCTTACCGGGAGCTCTTTTGGGTGGTCTGATTGTTGGAGTTTCAGAAAGCATGGCAGCATCATTTATAGGTTCTACATACAGGGATTCTATTGCATTTATTATTCTGATTATTGTTCTCATAGTAAGACCGCATGGTTTATTTGGACGGAAAGGTATTACGAAGGTGTGAAGAATGAGTAAGACAGGAAAGAAAAGGGATTTTGTGCATAGTATGGAAGCCTTTGCAGAGGGAAAAAAGAAGATATTACTGATTCTTCTGGCTGTTTTTCTGATAGCGCTTCCTCATATGCTGAATAACCAGTATCTGGTTACAGTTGCTGTAAAAATCGGATGTTATGCTCTTCTGGCACTTGGATTGAATGTACTTACAGGATATACGGGTCTGGTTTCATTAGGTCATGCAGGATTTGTTGCAATAGGTGCATATACTTCTTCGTTATGTGCAGTTAAGCTTGGGATGAACTTTTTTGCTGCAATGCTCCTGGGGATGGTTGCGGCAGGTCTGGCAGGAGTACTGCTCGGACTTCCAACCATGCGTGTAACAGGAACTTATCTGTCTATTATTACATTAGGATTTGGTGAGATTGTAAAAATGATTGCCATGAACTGGACATCTGTTACAAATGGTACCCTGGGTATAAAAAATATTCCAAAGCCTTCGATTTTCGGTTTCGGTCTTACCATCGCAAACAACGGAATTTATTACCTTATGCTGATATTGGTTTTTATAACAACGTTGTTCTGTATTGCAGTTGTAAAATCAAAAACAGGAAGAGCATTTCAGGCGATCCGGGCAGATGAGCTGGCCAGTACTATGATGGGGATTAACATTACATCTTATAAGGTTTTATCCTTTGTTATTTCCGCATGTATCTGTGCGCTGGGCGGTGCATTGTATTCCTCCCTTATTGGATACATCGATCCTAATACATTTAACTTTGATGTATCTACATTGATTTTAAGTATTGTAATCTTAGGGGGAATGGGGACGATCAGAGGCATGTTTGTAGGCGCTGCTCTTTTAATTGCATTCCCGGAGGTTTCAAGATTTTTGCTGGAATACAGATTTGTATTGTATGGTGTAATACTTGTCTTAATGATGCGATTCAGGCCGCAGGGTATTATGGGCTGGAAGTCCGCAATGCCTTATCGCCTGTCAGAGAAGGTACAGGAGCAAGTTAAAAAAATGGACAAAAACGCACCTTTGAATTTATGGAATGAAACAAAGGGGTGAAGAAATGGTTGAAAAAGAAATTTTACTGAAAGCAGATAATATCACAAAACGCTTTGGCGGAATTGTGGCAGTAGATCACGTGAGCTGTACAGTACGAAAAGGTGAAGTGGTCAGTATTATAGGACCGAATGGCGCTGGAAAAACAACTGTTTTTAATATGCTGACGGGTGTTTATGAGGTTGATGAGGGAGAAATCATTTTTAAGGGATCCCCGCTCCATAATCAGAGCCCAGGGGAAATCGTGACAGCGGGTATTTCCAGAACATTCCAGAATATTCGTCTTTTTTCAGATCTGAGAGTAATTGAAAATGTATTGATTGGTGCACATATTAAGACAAAGTATAATTTCTTCCAGTCTGTTTTCAGAACCAAAAAGTTCAGAGAAGAAGAGGACAGAAAAACATCAGAAGCCGTTTGGTTATTGAAATCAATAGGTCTTGACAACAGAAGAGACGATTATGCATCAAATCTTCCGTATGGTGAGCAGAGAAAATTGGAGATTACAAGAGCGATTGCCACAGGCGCGGAATTGCTCCTGTTGGATGAACCAGCAGCAGGAATGAATCCGCAAGAGTCAGCGGAATTGATGGAATTCATTAATAAGTTAAAGAATCAGGGTTATTCAATTCTTATGATCGAGCATGATATGAGTGTTGTTATGAATGTATCAGACAGGATTTATGTGATAGACCATGGAAAACCAATTGCAGAAGGTCTTCCTGAGGAAATTGCCAATAACCCGAAAGTAATAGAAGCATATCTTGGAGGGGTTCAAAATGATGCTGAAGATCAGTGATTTGAATACATATTATGGTGCGATTCATGCTCTTAAGGGAATTGACCTGGAAGTGTTTGAAGGAGAGACTGTCTCTCTGATCGGCAGTAATGGCGCCGGAAAGACTACGCTTTTGAATACGATTGCAGGTGTTGCGAAGGCTTCAAAGGGAACGGTATTCTTTAAGGGCAAAGATATTACAAACATGCCCTCTTATGCAATGACTAAATTAAAAATCAGTATTTCTCCTGAGGGCAGGGAGGTTTTTCCTGAATTGACTGTAGAAGAAAATCTTCGGTTAGGTGCTTATATCGTGAAGGACAAGGGCGCCATCAGTGCAGGCTATGGCCGTGTTTATGATCTGTTTCCAAGATTAAAGGAACGATATAAACAGCAGGCGGGAACTTTATCAGGAGGAGAACAGCAGATGCTTGCAGTAGGTCGGGCTCTTATGTCCGGTCCTGAACTGCTGCTCTTGGATGAGCCCTCTCTTGGTCTTGCGCCAAATTTTGTTCTTATGATCTTTGATATGATCCGGGAGATCAATAAGCAGGGTGTTACCATCCTTCTGATCGAGCAGAACGCAAATATGGCGCTGTCTGCTTCGGACAGAGCATATGTGTTAGAGAATGGAAACGTAACAATGAGTGGAGAAGCAAAAAAAATTGCTTCTGATCCTAAAGTTAAAAAAGCATATTTAGGACTGGGATAAACGTGCAGAAAGGAATCAAAGATGAAAAAAATTATTAATAATCCGGCAGATGTTGTAAAAGAGGCATTGCAGGGAATGCAGGCTGCATATGAAGGGACCTTGGACTATACACCGGGTGCAGAGGTTATCTCCAGACGTGAGAAAGGCGACAAGGTTGCTGTCATTTCCGGAGGCGGTGCCGGACATGAGCCGTTACATGCAGGCTTTGTTGGAAAAGGTATGCTGGATGCTGCTGTTTCAGGAAACGTATTTTCCTCTCCGGGTCCGGACAGAATCGGAGCAGCAATTGAAAAGATGGAATCAGGAAAAGGTGTACTTCTTGTAATCAAGAATTATTCCGGTGATGTCATGAACTTTGGTCTGGCAGCAGATCTTGCAGAGGCAGATGATATTGAAGTAGAAAGTGTTGTTGTCAAGGATGATGTTGCAGTTCCGGACAGCACATATTCCACAGGCAGAAGAGGTATTGCAGGTACTGTATTTGTACATAAGATCGCAGGAGCAAGAGCAGAAGAAGGTGCAGCACTTGCTGAAGTAAAGGCAGCAGCGGAGCATGCGGTCCAGAACATCAGAAGTATGGGAATGGCAATGTCTCCATGTATTCTTCCGGCAGTTGGAAAACCTGGATTTGTACTTGAGGATGACGAAATCGAAATCGGTATGGGTATTCATGGAGAGCCTGGCGTAGAGCGTATAAAAGTAAAAACAGCAAAAGAAGTAGCTGAGATATTATTAAATAAAATTTTAGAAGATTACGATTACTCCAACAGTGAAGTCGCAGTTCTGGTAAATGGTCTTGGCGGAACTCCGTTGATGGAATTATATATTCTGAACAAAGAAGTGAAGGCGCTGCTGGAGTCCAAGGGAATCAAAATCCATAAGACTCTGGTTGGAAATTATACAACAGCATTGGATATGACTGGCTGTTCTCTGACCCTGATGAAGCTTGATGATGAATTAAAGAGATTATTGGATGCACCGTGTGATACACCGGCACTGAAATGGTAAAGGAGATAAAAGATGGCATTTGAACTGGCGGCTGCAGATTATGCAGAATACATAAAAAAGGTATATGCGCTTATTCATGAAAATGGAGATTATGTAACAGAGCTTGATCTGGCTACAGGAGATGGAGACCACTGGTCCAATATCAACATGGGGTTTGAAAAGCTTGTGGAAAATAGTGAAAAACTTGCAGGAATGTATATCAGTGACGAGTTAAAAGAGATTGGCAGGATTATGATGGCTGTGATCGGAGGTTCTTCCGGTGTTTTATATGGAAGCGCATATCAGGCAGCAGCGAAGAGTGTTAAGGGGAAGGAAACCCTTGGAAGACAGGAAGTATATGATGTACTGGAAGCTATGCTGAATGCGATCGTCAGCAGAGGACAGGCCCGGGAAGGCTTTAAGACAATGATTGACAGCCTTGCTCCGGCAGTAAAAGAGTATAAAAAATGTCTGGAAGAAAATGCGGATGACAGGGCATTGTGTGAGCGTGTTAAGAAGGCGGCTGCAGATGGCGCCGAGAATACAAAAAATATGGAAGCAGTACGCGGACGTGCCGCATATCAGGCTAATAAAGGTGTAGGACATCTGGATCCGGGAGCAGTTACAATGTCTTACCAGATTTCCGTATTAATGGATTGCGTGCTGGAAAAGCTTGCATAAAAAAAGCTTTTACATTTATATGAAATTATTTTAAAATGGAGGATTAAAAGATGATTAAAAACAATGCAGAAGACAGAGGGCAGCACATTGAGGATTTGAGAAACGCATTTGAGCACAGAGCAGCATGGATGTATTTAATGTATAAGGAAGCTAAAAAACAGGGGCTCAGCGATGAGTTTGCCCATGCGGCTATCAGAGAATGCGGACGTTTCCATGGTGAGAATAAGTATACTCATACAGATGACTTCAGTGTGTTCCATAAAGAATTTATTAATGATAATGTAAAAGGTGTATTCCAGATGGAAGATGCCTGCGGAGATGGAAAATTAAGCGTAGAATTCCATTACTGTCCATTAGTAGCAGCATGGAAAAAGCTTGGTGCTTCTGATGAAGAGTGTGCAGTGCTTTGCGATATTGCAATGGATGGAGACAGGGGAATCTGCGAAAAAATGAACTTTGATTTCTATCTTGGAAAGACAATCGCAAAAGGCGATGATATTTGCGAAGTAAGAATTACAAAGAAATAAATTCTTAAGATAATTATGCAGGGTCTTTATATTGTTTGATTGATCAAACGATATAAAGGCCCGTTTTATTGAGGGAGACGTCATATGCGTACAATGCTTGGTAAGATCAAAAATTTTGTGGATAATTTTGCGGAAGTTATTTCAGATGTACTGGATACAGATGTGATCATAACAGATTCAAATATGAATATAGTGGGAAGTGCGTTTCGGTATTTTTCGCTTTATAATGACATAAAGGTGGGAACTTTATTAGCAGATGTACTGGTCAATAACCATAATCTTATGGTCCGAAATAAGGCTAAGCTGGAGAGCTGTAAAAAATGCAATGAATATAGGGAATGTAAAATGAAGGGGTTCATTGGAGTACCGATTCATTATGGGAATCAGACTCTGGGGGCAATGGCATTAATTCTGCCAGGTTCCAAAGTAAAAGCTTTATTTGAAAATATAGATTCTACAGTTATTTTTATGGAGAGGATGGCGGAACTTGTTGCTACCCGAATGCATTATCATATTGAAAAAAAGGCTTTGTCAAAAAAAATGGCAGAGCTTGAATCTATTCTTGATCTTATGGATGAAGCACTGGTTCATACAGATGTGTATGGCAATGTGATATATTTTAATCATAAAATGCAGTAAGGTATTTAGGTGTGTATAGAGTGCATACAGTGGGAAAAGATGGGAATATAGGTACAGAAGACACAGTAGATAGGAAAATATGTGTATATAGTAAATAGAGTAATTGTGAATGACCAGCATTGGAAGTGAACTCCGAGGGCAGGTCATTTTTAGTTAATTAAATATCTCTGCTATATATCAAATGGATGAAATAAAAGGTGGTAGTTCTTTTATCCATACGGTATAATTATTTCATTGAGTAATCGTTAATATTATGAGATGAAGGAAGATGATTTACTATGTATATTTCAGAGATATCGATAAATGGATATAAGAATTGTCAAGAGCAATCTAATATCTCATTGAACAAAGGATTGAATATTCTGGTAGGAGAGAACGCATCGGGCAAGTCAACAATTATTGATGCTATAAGAATGGTATTAAAAGATCCTGAATTGCGATATATAGAAGACGAGGATTTTTACAAGGCATTTGATAGCGATATGCAGAAGAAAAATATTCAAATAGATATGCAATTAAAGGATTTAAGTCAAGAAGAAAAGGTAACTTTTTTGTCATGGTGTAATGCTGACTTTGAAGCAGAGTTGCATCTGGAAGTAGAAAACAGACCAAATCCAAAGGGATATTTCAAAAAAAGTATTTGGGGAGGAAAATCAAAGGCCAGTGCATTTGAGGAAGATACTTTTGATTTTATTAATGTTATTTATTTACCGGCGCTAAGGAATGCTGAGGAAAAACTGACCAATGGGAAAAAATCAAGGTTGGCACTTTTGTTAAAGCATCAATATCAAAATGAGGATAGGCAGCAAGCACTTGTCAATGCATTTAATAATTTTAATAAATCGGTTATCAAAAATGAAGATAGAAGGTTTGATGAAATTACAAAAGCAAAGAAAGATATTAATTCTGCGATAGAAGAATCAATGGGGAATGTTTTTGGACAAAGTGTAAATCTACAGTTTTCAGAAAATTCATTTTCGTCAATTCTTCAGAGTATAAAGATGGTATTCTTTCCGAACATAGGTGAGATGAACGACGATAAATTTAGAGATGTGGCAATAAATAGTTTAGGCTATAATAATTTGTTGTATATAGCAACAGTATTTGCTGAATTAGAAGCAATTAATAACAATTTGTTTACAGTATTGTTAATAGAAGAACCAGAGGCACATCTACATCCTCAGATTCAATCAAAATTAATTAAGTATCTTCAAAAACTATCTGATGAAAAAAAGAACTTACAAATTATACTGACAACACATTCCGCTGTTTTAGCTTCATCAGTAAGTGTGGATACTATAGTGCATGTGATGGGAACATCAACAGGTATTATGGTAAAAAAATTGTTAGATTTTAAATTTGATGATGGAATAAAGAATTATTTAAATAGATGGATGGATATCACAAAGTCTACGTTACTGTTTTCTAAAGGAATTATTCTTGTAGAAGGAATTTGTGAAGCAATGTTATTACCTGTTTTTGCTCCTCTGGTATTAAAGGAATATAATGATAAAAATCAGAAAAAATTGCCGAATACCTTAGAAGAAGCCGGAGTTACAGTTGTTAATATAAATGGTATTAACTTTAAATATTTTTATCCGTTGTTTTGTGATATAGATAAGAATGAAGATAGATTACCAATATGGTGTAGTGGAATTACGGATAGAGATCCATCACCTATTATTGAAAAAGATGCGCAAGGGAAAATAGTAAAAAAAGAGGCTGTGTATCCTGAAGAAGGAGAAGTAGTAGTTGGAGGAAATGAAGTAATAGATTTGGAAGAGGGAATTAATAAGACTAAAAGAGCAAGATTATACATATCGCCGTTAAAAACCTTTGAGTATGATTTGGCGATGAGTGGGAACTTTTCGATAATGGCGGAGGTATTAGAAGAAAAATGGCCTAAGGAAGGTGGAGAAAAAGGTGTAAAGAAGCACTGTGAACAAATAAAAGACAAATATAATTGCTATTTAAAAAAAGAAGAGAAGCGTGAGGATGCAAAATATATTTACAAGCACATAGATTGTGACGATGTAGGAAAGGGTATTTTTTCACAAGCACTTATAGAAAAAATAGAGAAGAAGCAGGAAATTGTAATACCAGAATATATAAAAAAAGCAATTATTTGGGCATGTGGAGGTAACTGTGACTAAAGAAGAATATCAGGGGAGAATAGCTAAAATTATATGTAATAAACCAGAAGAGATTACTTGCGAAGAATGCCATAGAGTAATAAATCGAGATATATGTAAAGGTTTTACTCAATGTAGAATTTCTGAAAAAACTGCAGAACAGTTGGAATATGTAATGATGCCAACAGAAGAAAATGTTTTTTTGAAAGCGTGTGCAGGGAGTGGAAAAACAGAGGTCCTGGGTTTAAAAGCAGCTTATGAAATAAAGCAATGGAAATCTTATAATCAAGGAATTGCTGTATTGACTTTTACGAATGATGCTACGAATGTTATTATTGATCGGATAAAGCAATTTACTAATAGAAATAATACATACCCACATTATATTGGAACATTAAGTAGCTTTGTTCACAGTTATATTGTGCAACCATTTGTATATAAATTGCAAGATTTTAAAGGCAAAGATGGAGATTTTTCCTTTCGGATCATTGATCGGAATCTGTCTATTTATAAAAACCATTGGTTAGAAATGTATGAATGTAAAGTGTCTTATAGAGATTCTCAGGGGAGATGGAATCCAATATTGGCACACCAAATGGGATATGACTTTGAAAAAAAGGATTTTTATTTTTATGTTGGGAAAAATAAGATGGAATGGCTTTCGGAATATTATGCCAGTACAGCTATGCAAGAATTTATTCAAAGTAAAAGAGTAACATCAAAAGGATTTTGGGAAAAAGAATATGTGACGAAGTGTTTCCTAAATTGCAAAAAAGAGTTTTGGAGAGATGGTTTTGCAACTTTTGATGATTTTAATTATTTAGCTGCAAAAGTATTATCTAAAGATATGGGAAAAATGATAGCAAAACGTTTTCCTATTATTTTTATTGATGAGTGTCAGGATTTATCAGGAAACGAATTGAAAGTTCTTCGTTTACTACAAAAACAAGGATGCAGTATTCACTGCATTGGGGATTTAAATCAAAGTATTTATGAATTCAAGCGAGTTGAACCAAATGAAATAACAGAGTATGTGAATGGATATGAGAAGAAAGGATTAAACGTTAATTTTAGAAGTTGCAAAGAAATAGTAGATTTTTCTGAAAAATTAATCGGAAGCAGGGAATGTATAAGTGTAAACAAAGAAAGTCAATTTGGTGATAATGCACTCTTATATATAGAATACGAAAATCCGGAAGAGACCATAGAGAAATATATTAATTTGTTGAAAAAATATAACTTTATAGGGAGAGATAATAGAATTTTAGTACGACAAAATTCACTTCGTTTACAACTGGAGAATGCAACGTGTAATGATTATGATGAAAAAGAGCCTTTGATTGTAGCGGTTCAACTTTGGGAAAAGGGTTCGCAGCAACAAATGAGTTCAGCACTGGAATTGGCAGGGCGACAAATTTCTAGATGGTTTGGGGGAGCTCATACGAAAACCAATTACTATTGTCCAAAAGAGATTATATCTGTTTTTCATTGGAGAATTTTTCTTATGAATGTATTAAAAGATATATTACAATCAAAGAATTTATCGGATTTTGGAATAACTTATGGGAAATGGCATGAATATGCAAGGAAAGAATTAGGTGAAATATTGGAAAAAAATTATTCGGTTCTTGCTGCTTATGATGAAGTTGGAAATAGAAATCCATCTAAATTAATCGATGGAAAAAATTTTAGAGTTAGCAATGGAAATGGAAAAGTTATTATCGGTGAATTCAATGAAAAAAAGAAAAACATAATTCCGATTATGACGATTCATAAAAGTAAGGGATGTACATTTGACTCTACTTTGGTGATTTCAAGCAAAAATGCTAAAAGTATAGGAGGGCACTGGAAGGAGCACTGGCTAAATGGTTCAGGAGAGTCGAAAAGAATAGGGTACGTTGCGAGCACAAGAGCAAGACATTTGTTAGTTTGGGGTGTTCCTAAATTAAAAAGGAGTGATAGGGATTTGATTGAATCATATGGTTTTACTAATGTCGAAAAACTTCTATGACAAGGAAACCATATTGTGTTTAGTATCATAATTAAAATGGTGTGGTGATTTATTAGCCAATTATGAAAAGAGGATTATAAACTATGGAAAGATTAACTCAGGAAGAAGTGGATGATAGAATTAAGTTGCATGAACGATGGTTGAAAAATGGAGAAATTGGATATAGACCTTCGTTTGCTCATTTAGATTTATCTTATATGGAATTTAAAAGGGCAAACCTATACCATGCTAATTTCGAAAGAAGTAATTTAACTGGATGCAATTTTAGATATGCAAATCTCAATAAAGCAGAATTGAAAGGCGCAAATCTAACGAAAGCTATATTGAAAGAAACAAATCTTTTCCATGCAAATTTACATGAAGCTGTTTTAAAAGAAGTTAAGGTAAACGAATATACAATGTTTTATTTTCCAATTTGTCCTGAAGAAGGAGAAATAATCGGATATAAAAAAGTGGATGCAGGTCACAGACAGTATGCAATTGTTAAACTATTAATTCCAGCTGACGCAAGAAGGAATTCTGCGACTACTTATAGGTGTAGGGCGGATAAGGCGAAAGTCCTTCAAATTAAAAGAGAAGATAATACAATGCTTAATAAGGCATATTCTAATCATCAATCTGATTTTATATATGAAGTAGGAAAGTGGCTTGAAATTGCGGATTTTGACGAAGATAGATGGCATGAAACTGCACCGGGAATACACTTTTATTTAGCTGAAAATTTGGCTAAATGTTATTAAAAAATTGCTGAATTTAATTCGCCGGAATCTTCTCATTTTCTATGATTTTTATGAAAAAGAGTGAAATAAACGTAGGTATACATTATAAATTAGAGTGGGAATGTAGAAATGAAAGTGATAGTTTTATTGGATGACAACAAGGGCATGATGTTTCATCACAGAAGGCAGAGCAGAGACAAAGCATTGACCGAACGGATTCAGAAGATTTGCAAAGGGCATCGGTTATGGATGAATACATATTCCTATAAACTGTATTCTGTAATAGCAGATTCTTGTGTAAGTGAAAAGTTTATGCAGGAGGCAGAAGAGGATGATTTTTGTCTTGTAGAGATGGATCATCTAAATTTGTATGAAGATAAGATTGAGAGGCTGATTGTATATTGGTGGAATCGGAAGTATCCTTCAGATTTTCAGTTCGACTTGGATTTGAAGGAGTGGAAATTGGTAAGTACCGAGGAATTTTCCGGTTTTTCTCATGATAAAATTACGGAGGAAATTTATGAGAAGGATAGAGCGGAATCATAAAAATAAGCTGATTAGGAGACAGGTTCTTCCATTGGTGTTTGTATGTCTGCTATTTACCGGATGTAATGGAATTATCAATAAGGGTACCCCAGAACCAGAAACGCCAGTTGTGTCTATTTCTGATATACCGGAGTATGTAGGAAATCCTTATGTTGAGATTAATGGAAACGAGCCGGAATTTCAGGAGAATGAACTGACAGAGAAATCATTTGAACAGTACAGTGAATTGGATGCTTATGGACGGTGTGGAGTTGCTTTTGCTAATGTGGGGCAGGATTTAATGCCGACAGAAGAAAGAGGAAATATTGGGCAGGTGAAACCTTCTGGATGGCACACAGTGAAATATGATATTGTGGATGGAAAGTATCTGTACAACAGGTGTCATTTGGTTGGTTACCAGCTTACAGCAGAGAATGCAAATGAAAAAAATTTAATTACAGGTACTAGATACATGAATGTGGAAGGAATGCTGCCATTTGAGAATCTGGTGGCAGATTATGTGAAAGAAACGGATAACCATGTGCTATACCGGGTGACACCAGTATATGAAGGAAAGAACCTGGTAGCAAAGGGGGTCCAGATGGAAGGATATTCGGTTGAAGATCAGGGAGATGGTGTCAGTTTCCATATATTTGTGTATAATGTCCAGCCCGGAATTCGTATAGATTACGAAACAGGAGACAGCCAGTTGGTGGATGAGCAGCCGGATATACAACAGGGAGAAATCAGAGGAAATTCAAAATCAAAGATTTACCATTGCCCAGGACAGGCAGCCTATGAAGAAATGGCAGATTCAAAGAATCTGGTATTATTTAAGACGGAGCAGGAAGCAAAGGACGCAGGGTATCGGAAAGCAAAGAGGTAAAAACTTATATCTAAGAGAAAAAGGAAGTGATGCAAATGTCAAAATATAATTTCTACTATGATGAGTCTGAGCATAGTAGAAAAATCAACTACAGCACAGTAAGTGCCCCTAATTATTATGATAATTTCGTAACAATGATTGTAGGATGGGCGTCTGAGAAAGGTGACATTCTGCAACGGCATGCTGCTTTCGAGGCTAAGTATGCAGATAGAAAAGATCGTGATGGTGAAATTAAAAGTACGATGTTTAAGCAAAAACAATTCAAATATGGTTTTGCTTCCCTCAACAAGCAGAACGCTCAGTTTATAAGTGATTTCCTGTCGCTTTTTGATGAGGATATTCATATTTACTTTTCTATTTGTAGCAAGATTGAATATCTTGTGTTACAAGTTTTTCGAGGGTATAGGAACAGTTTTCACGTTGACGCAGACTTAATGAAGTATTCCATTACAAAGGCGCTCGTTATGTATCGGCCGCAGGAAATCATTAAGTGCCTCTATGAATCACCCGAAGACTTTTTAAAGGAACTAAAGAAGTTTTTCCGCAATCGGATTGAATGCAATAAAAACAATCCAAAATTAAAGCAAACAGAAACAATGGCATTTCAAGAAATTTTACTTGTATTAGATGAGATTTCAGATGTCTTAGAGATTGATTGGGATTATCATATGTCTTTTGATGGGTTCAATAAGTATCTACAGGAAAAAAATATACAGAACTATTTACTGATTATTGATAAAGAAGGTGAAGCAGAGGAAGAAAGCAAAACTCTAAAGTCTGCTCGTGAAATAGGACTGGATAATTCAAATGAAGCCGATTCTACAGAACATTCAGGTCTTCGTATGGCAGATATGATGGCGGGAATCATTTCTAAGCTGTTAAAAGGGGTATGCGATTCCTTACGATACCATTCTCTTGATGAGAGCACTAACAAAAAGATTCTTGATGTAGGCTGGTTTTGCTTGAGTGAAGTTCAATTAGAGCTTTATAAAAAATTATATCGTCTTATTTGCGAATGGCAACCAGCTTGGTACAAATCGTACTCTGGTATTTATTCGGATGATTTGGTTGTATTCAATGCTTTGCTTAATTTTATGAACCATTTTAAATCTGTTGAACAGATTCGGGCTGATATAGATATGCAAGGCGAATACTTTAATACGTTTGCTTGTGAGCAATTGGCAAAGTATTTTAATCAGAGAAGATGCAAACTGCCTATTGAACCTATAAATCTCTTTGATGAAGAATCATATTTGAACCAAAAGGGTGGGAAAGTATATTTGGATTCAAGGAAGCAACCTCATTTGCCGTTACATGAAGGTTCTCAGACTTTTGATGTATTATCGGTTGGAGTAGATCAGAAATTCACTTCAACAGTAACAATTTTAAAGGATGGAAAATCTGAGTGTTATCAACTTCCAAATGAACTAAATGAATGGGCCAGCAGTGTTGTTGGAATGGCAGTCATGGGAATAAATCTTTTCCCTACCAAAGTGACTTTTTCCAGTATTAATGGAAAATATTACGTAGATATACTTTGAATATAAGGCAAAAGAAAAGAGTAATAAAAAAGGAGTGGGTAATTTCCAGTTTATCAATTTCATACCAAGTATTAACCAGCAGTTAGTCCATTTTTCGGATTGGCTGCTTTTTAATTTCAGCAACAAATACTGCTATCTTTCTCTCCCCCGGCAACTACCGGGCGGGAAAAACCTTAACAGGCTGGAAAAGAAAAAGGTCTCCAGCCACACACATTTCTATGCTCCGGGAATGTCTTTCCCCGGAGATTTCCACAACTACAACAGAATAAAGAAGGGAGTGATTGCGATAGTTATCGGAATTGATCATGGCTATTCAGCCATCAAGACAAGACAGGTGTGTTTCCCAACAGGAATCACACGCTATGAGTATGAGCCATATACCATGCAGAATGTCCTGCAGTATAAGGAAAGTTATTATGTCTGCGGTACCGGACGCCAGACTCTGGTGAAAGATAAAACCGCCAATGAAAATTATTATCTACTGACAATGGCAGCGATTGCGCAGGAGATACAAAAGAGAAGGGGCGAGCGAACCGCAAAGGTTGTTCTTGCAGCCGGACTTCCACTGGCGGGATTCGGCAGGGAAAAGCAGCCATTCAGGGAGTATCTGTTCCGGAAGGAGCAGCCGCTTCGTTTCCAGTATGAAAAGGAACGGTATGAGATCCAGATTGAGGATGTGAAGCTGTTCCCCCAAGGGTATTCGGCACTGGCTTTGTACCCGGAATATCTAAAAGATGAGCCGTCTGTGTTGCTAATTGATATCGGGGGATGGACGGTGGATCTGATGCGGCTGGATCATGCTGTTCCGAATGCAGCTACCTGCCGCAGTCTGGAGCTTGGTGTGATCCGGTGTATGGATGAGATCATGGAGCAAGTGCGAAGAAATACCGGACTGTCTGTGACGGATGCCCAGATCGAACGCGTCTTAAACGGAAAGTCCTGCAGTATGCCGCAGGAAGTCGTGTCCATCATCACACATCAGGGCAGGTTATACATTGAGAAAATTCTGTCTGCCATTACAGAAGCAGGCTTTGACCTGCGGGCAGTACCCTCGGTATTTATGGGCGGAGGTGCCGCCATTTTAAAGCACCGTGTGACCGCACAGGACCGCCTTTGCCGACCGATTTACCTGACAGACGTCCATGCCAACGCTGCAGGGTATGAACGGATCGTGGGGCAGATGAGAACGCTGTGAGCCGTCCCGTTTTTTCGTTCCGTCCGAATCTGCAGAACTCAGAACATCAGAGGGCATGGGAAATCTTATGTAGTGTTCCGGAAGGGCAGAAGAACCAGTATCTGGTAGAGGCTGTCCTCAAAATGGAAGATGGAAAATGGCTGGAGAAAGTCATCCGGGAAACTGTTCGGGAAGAACTGAAATGTGGCGATGTGCAACATAACGTGTCGCGACGCAAAGAAGAAATTCCAAATGAAATGCTGGACTTTCTTTATCAAATGGAGAATGAGTGAAAGGGGGTGAGGCCTACTGAAGGTGTAGTATTCGGCATTGTTGTATATGCTTGGTTTCCATATTCTTTGACATGGTTTCTTTAGTGGGTATTGTGAATAGCTTTGCATCGTTCTTTGGAGTATGTTGTGTGTAACAAAAAGAAAGGAGCCACGCTTATGGCAGAGATGAAGAACATATGTGGAAAGATCCCCTTAGACTTACATGAGAAAGTCAGGGCAGAGATCGAACTTAAAGAAAGCAGCACACAATTATTTATCCAGCAGGTGATTGAAGAACACTTCAACAGACTGGAAGGAAAAGGAGAAGAGAACATGGAAAAAAGAACATTAGCCGTACAGATATCCGAGGAATTGTTTCAGAGAGTGAAATGGGCAGTCGCAAAGGAACGTGTCAAACAGAAGGATTTTATTATCGCCATCATCGAGAAAGCGGTGGAAGAGGTAGAAGCCAAGTGGCAGGAACTGGAGCGGGCAGAACTGGAAGAGGTGACTCAGAGCGAAGTGCCTGAAGAAACGGAGCTTCCGGAAGAGTCGATGGAAATGCAGGAGGAAGAAGAATCCGAAGAGGAACAGGAAACGGAATCGGAAGAAACCATCGAAGAAATGGAAGAGCCGGAAGAAGCAGAGGAAGAAGAACTGACGGAAGCCGGGGAGATGGAAGAGACAGCATAATGCCAAGAGAAGAAAGATAACAGAATACAATGATTACACAAAAGCAGGCGGTACGGAGCAATCCGACCGTCTGTTTTTGTCAGCAAAGGAGGTTGATAGCCGCAACCATTCGATTTTTTGATTTATTTAGCGGGATCGGGGGATTCCGTGAAGGATTAAGACGGGCAGGAGGCTTTACCTGTGTCGGACACTGTGAGGTGGATGCTTATGCGGATAAGAACTACCGATTGCTGTTCGATACGGAAGGGGAGTGGTATTGCAATGACGCAAGAAACATTGAAACTGAACGAATGCCAGACTTTGATCTGTTGTGCGCAGGATTTCCTTGCCAGGCATTCTCTATCGCCGGAAAGCGGGAAGGATTTGCAGATGCCAGAGGAACTCTGTTCTTTGAGATTGCCAGACTGGTTACAGACAAACGACCTGCGTATTTTATCCTTGAAAATGTTCCCGGACTGCTATCGCATGACAAGGGGCGGACGTTTCACACCATCCTCAGTACGTTTCATGAGTTGGGGTACTATGTGGAATGGAAAGTGCTTAACAGCAAGGATTTCGGAGTCCCCCAATCCAGAAAGCGGGTGTATCTTATCGGATATCTTGATCGAAGATGTGCCGGAAAAATATTACCTTTCCCAGAAACAAATGGAACGTCTCTTGTACAAATCCGAACCGGCAGCCAAGGGAAAAGAGTCTACAGTCCCGAAGGATTAAGCTGTACTCTTACTTCCGGAGCAGGAGGCATGGGTGGAAAAACAGGATTGTATGAGATGGGTGTTCCCATTAAGGAAAATACCAAACAGGGCTATAAGATGGCATATTCCGGTGACAGCATTGACCTTGGATATCCGGGGATGAATACCAGAAGAGGACGTGTCGGGCATCAGATCGCCCATACGATTACGACAGGCATTCAGCAGGGGACACTGCATTTTGTAGATTTGTCTCTGCCGCCGCTTGTGACAGAGAACTGCAGATGTCTGAATACCAGACAGAATTCCAGCATCCATAATCACAAAGGGGAATGTTCCGGTGTTTTAAAAGAGGAAGGACCAAGAGCCATCCTGACACCAGCCAAGGAGCAGACGCGTCAGAATGGCCGGAGGATGAAAGAACCGGAAGAGCCGATGTTCACCATTACCGCAACAGACCGTCATGGTGTTGTGTACCGGGGGAGAATCCGGAAACTGGTGCCAAGGGAGTGTCTGCGTCTGCAGGGATATTATGACTGGCAGATCGACCGGATGGAAAAAGAGACCTCAGACAGCCAGCTCTATAAGCAGGCAGGGAATGGGGTTACCATCAACGTGATTGAAGCCATCGGCAGGCTTTTGTGTCAGGTGAATCACCAGATCAAGACAGAAGATGCCATGCAGTAGGAGGTAGCACATGCCAATCGGAATCAAAGACCAATATTTTGGTACGGAAATTGAAATGACGGGGATTACCAGACGGAAAGCAGCGGAGGCGGTGGCAGAACTGTTCGGTACACAGGCAGAGTATGATGGCGGGTATTATGAATCATGGGCAGTACGAGACCGGGAAGGGAAGAAATGGAAATTCATGTATGACGGCAGTATAGATACAGAACGCAGGGAACGGGGGCGGATTATAGGTGCCGATTCTTCTTATAGTACCGAAATGGTAAGTCCGAAACTGGAGTATGCGGAAATGGAAAAGCTGCAGGAGGTGGTTCGCTGTCTTAGGCATCACCGGGCAAGAGTGAACAGTTCTTGCGGAATGCACGTCCATGTTGATGCAGCGAACCATACGGCCCGGAGTTTGAAGAATGCGCTGACTATTATGTATGCGAAGGAAGATATTTTATTTCAGGCGTTGAATGTGCAGACATCCAGAGAAAGGCGGTATTGCCAGAAGGTGCGTCCGATGGTGCTGGAGAAAATCCGAAGGATGCCGAACAGTACGATTTCCATGGAAAAGTTAAAACGTACCTGGTACGAAGGACGAGATGGAAGCCACAGCCATTATGACAGCACCCGGTATTATGCCCTGAATCTCCATGCAGTGTTTTCTAAAGGTACTTTGGAATGGCGCTGTTTTGAAAGTACCCTCCACGCCGGAAAAGTGCGGGCAAATATTACCCTGGCTCTTGCCATATCTGCACAGGCCATCAATCAGAGATGTGCCCAGATGAAGAAAACGGAAATTTCGGAGAATCCTTGTTTTACATTCCGCACCTTTTTATTGAGGCTTGGGTTGATTGGACCGGAATATAAAAATGTCCGGGACCACCTGCTTTCCAATCTGGAAGGAGACCGGGCATGGAGATATGACAAGAGTAATTATGAATGCCTGAATAGAAATCAAAGGGCGTCAGATGCCCGGTAGGAGGTGAGCAATGAAAGAAATATACTACTTTGCCTATGGCAGCAACATGAATTTAGACCAGATGGAGTACCGCTGTCCCGATGCAGAAGTCGTGGAAAATGTCCGTCTGGAAGGATACCGTCTGACTTTCTGCGGAAGGCCCACAGGCAGTGGGGTGGCAACCATTCTTCCGGAAGAGGGCAGCCATGTAGAAGGTGTGTTATGGAAGATCACACCGGAGTGTGAACGGAGTCTGGATTTTTACGAAGGATATCCCCATCTTTATGGGAAGGAGCAGATCTGTGTAAAAAATCGTGACGGTCAGGAACGCAGTGTGATGGTATACACCATGAACGCACCTTATAAGGAACAGCCGGCCATTCCCTCGCATGTTTATCTGGCGGGGATTTTGGAAGGGTGTTATCAGAATGACCTGCCAAGGAAACCAGTGACGGATGCGGTCATGCGCACCCGGAAAGAGGTGGGGCATAGGCCGAAAGGACAGAAAAAAGAATATCAGAGATAACAAGGCCGCAGGGGATTCCTCTGCGGTCTTTCTAAGAAAAGGAGAATGCAATGAAGCATAGAAATTTTAAAACAAGGATTGCCGCATTCGGACTGGCACTGCTGATGGGAATGAGTCCTATGAGCAGCGCAGTGAATGCTTATGCGGCAGAAGAGACAAAGTCGGCAGAAACAAAAGCTGAGACTTTGGAAACGGAAGCGATCACAGTTACAGAAGAAATCAAAGTGACTGCAGAAGATATTGTAAAATCGGTATCGGATGATACCTTTCAGGTAGAGTCCTGCATGGAAGGTATCCATTATGATCCGGAAAAAGAGGATGTGACACTGACAGCCATTGAAAAGGAAGATGGCGGCAGTTATGAGCCAGATCAGGCAGGAACTTATCTTGCCAGCTATCTGGTCGTGCCAAAGGATAAAAGCGCCAGTTACGTGGTTACCCGGAAGGTGACACTGACGGACAGCGAAGGGCAGGCGCACACAGAGGAAAACGGAGGCCAGCACCAGAAAGAGGATACGCAGTCCGAAGAGGATTCGGATTCGCCTGTGCAGGCAGTCACAGAAGTAGAGGTGACTGCATCCGATGAGGAAATGACCGCACAGGCATTAAAAGAACTGGAAACTGATATTGCAGAAGGGAATGTGATGGTATTCTCCGGAGCAGCCGATATGGCGAAGACCAGAGGAACGGTTACGCTGGAAAAAGGGGAGACCATTTATTATCCAAGTTATATCGGGAATTATCTGACCTGCTGGTTTTGGGTAAATGGAAAGATTGCCTATTGTCTGGAATCCCACAAAGCATCCCCGCCGAGCGGTGACTACGTGGCAGAAGTATTAGACAGCAATAAAAACCTGCAGAAAGTTTTATATTATGGATATGGCGGCGCCGGGGATATCACAGGCAGTTATCTGTCCGGAAAGAGTGCAGAAGAGAAGTATGTGTATACCCATATCGCAGCCAGCTATGCTTATGCGGGAGAGGCAGGTTTTACAGGTTGTGACTACGATGATCTGGTAAGTGCCGGAGTCATCGCTTTTATCGACACACTGTTTGGAATGGAAGAGCCGCCGAAAGGGGAACTTTCTTTCTCCAAGACATCGGTAAAAGCGGTTCTTGATGGAAATGTGCAGAAGACTCCGAGCATCAAGCTGTCCGGAGACCACAGAAATTATGTGAGTGTTACCGTTCCGAAAAATGTGACGATCCACAATAAAACCAAGGGAACTTCCCAAACAGACGGAACACTGAAGATTTACGGCGGGGATACCTTTTATCTGACTGCCGATATGCTTCACATTGGAAAATATGAATCTGGAAAACTGTATGGTTCGGTAGGTGAAACATGGAGAACACTGGTATTATCTACGGGAGATTCGGATCAGGATATCGGTGTGTTTGAATCCGAGAGTGCCAGTCCGGTAAGCTTTTCCGTTGACTGGATGGAAATGACAAGAATTGAACTGACGAAAAAGGATGCCAATACCAAGAACCCTCTGGACGGGGCAGTCTATGGAATCTATACCGATGCCAAATGTGAGCATCTGTTGATGGAGATGGCAGCTACGGGAGAGGATGGAACAGCAGTCAGTGATTACTTTGAAGCGGCATTGAAGATTGTTTATGTGCAGGAAATCAAAGCACCGGATCTGTATGCGGAAAATAAGGAGATTTATAAGGTGGATGTGGCTGCCGGAAAGACGGTCAGCGTGACAGGAACGGATGAGCGTGTCACCGGAGCTGTTCATATCAAGAAGATTGACCGGGAAACGCAGGACTTTCTTCCACAGGGAGACAGTGCGTTAGCGGGAGCGGTGTATGGACTTTATGCCAAAGAAGATATCCTGCATCCGGATGGGAAGACCGGAGTGGTGTTCAAAAAAGACAGCCTGATCGCACAGGGTGTGATCAAAGCAGACGGAACACTGGATTTTTCCGAACTGTATCTGGGAGAGATGTATGTAAAAGAAATCACACCGCCGGAAGGATATCTCGTGGATACTACGAAATACGATGTCACACTTTCCTATGAAGGGCAGGAAGTGACAGAGGTCAGCCGGGATCTGACAGTGACTGAGCAGGTCAAGAAACAGGCATTCCAACTGATTAAGATCAGCGAGGATGGAGACCAGACAGAAACAGATCTTGTGGAAGGTGCCGGATTCAAAGTGTATCTGGTCAGCAGTTTATCCAAGGTAAAGAGCGGAGAACTGAAACCGTCCAATGGAGAAGCGTTTACTGCAGAGGATTTCAGAGGTTATGATTTCAGCAACGAGCAGGTGGCAGTGACTTACACCAATGGAAAAGCAGTTCCGGTACCGGAGCTGATGACGGATAAGAAGGGGTATGCCATCAGCCCGGAACTGCCGTATGGTCTTTATGTCGTAGAGGAAAGTACGGTACCGGAAAACTTAAAAGCCATTGATCCATTCCTTGTCCGTGTGGATGAGGACAGCAGAGAACCAATGCAGTGGCGTATCTTCGATGACCGTCCGTTTGAGTTCCTTTTAAAGATCATCAAAAAAGATGCACAGACCGGAAATACCGTATTGAAAGCCGGGGCATCTTATCAGATTTACGACATGGAGAAAGAGGAATATGTAGAGCAGGTTATCCAGTACCCGAAGAAGGAAACCATCCGTGTGTTCCAGACTAATGAGGAAGGGTATCTGGTGACACCGGAAGAACTGAAGTGTTCCACTTACCGTATTGAGGAAGTGAAAGCACCGGAAGGGTTTGTCAGACAGGGATATGAAATGTCTCTGGTACAGGATGATACGGTAATCCCATCCTCAGAAGTGACCAATCAGGGGATTTATAAAGAAGCACCAAAGGACAGTATTGTCATTACTGTATCTTCCGATACGGCACATCAGATCGATCCGGATACGGGAGCGGTCATTGTGGAGGTAGAACAGCCAAATGAGGAACAGGTGGGAAGCCTGACACTTACAAAAACCGGAGAGCAGCCAGTGAAGGTGGACGGAGATTCGCTCCTTGATAAGGCAAAATCTGTGATCCATAAGATTCAGACAGCATTGACAGGAGAAGCGGAAACAACAGGTATTTTCCGTAACTTCATTTATGAAGAATCCGGTGTGGAAGGTGCCGAGTTTGAACTTTATGCCAAAGACACCATTTATTCTCCGGACGGGGCAAAGGATGAAGCTGGAAATCCGGTTGTCCGTTATGAAAAGGATGATCTGGTAGCAAAACTGAAAACAGATGAAAACGGGAAAGCGGTTGTAAATAACCTGCCTCTGGGCTCTTATTACTTAAAAGAAACAGTGGCCGGAGAGCATTTCGTCCTGAATACAGAACAAAAGGAATTTACCCTGACCTCAGAGGATGATACACAGGCGGTGGTTTATGAAGGTGTTGCCTATAAAAATGAAAGACAGAAGATTTCCATTTCCGTAGAAAAGAAGGATGCCGTTACGGAAGAAAAGCTGGAGGGCGTTATTTTTGGATTGTATGCCAAGGAAGATATCCTGTCCAATCAGGGAGAGGTTCTGGTGGAGAAGGATAGACTGTTAGAAAAGAAAGCAACCGATGAAAACGGACAGCTTACCTTTGACAGCGATCTGTATCATGGTACTTATTATGTAAAAGAGGAAGTCCGAAAACCGGGGTATCTGCCGAATGAAGAAGTCTGGGAGATTGAGGCAGTCTATGAGGACCAGAACCTTGCAGAAATCACGCTTACAAAAGAGATTGAGAACCAGCCGACCAAGAGCCAGTTTACAAAGACAGATGCCACCACAGGAGAAGAACTGGAAGGGGCAAAACTTCAGATCTTAAATAAAGACGGAGAGGTTGTGGAAGAGTGGATCAGCACGAAAGAGCCGCATATCGTGTATGGATTACCGGAAGGAACTTATACACTTCATGAAGAACTGGCTCCGTATACAGAGGGTTATGTATCCGCAGCGGATGTGGAGTTTGAAGTGTTAGAAGATGGCAGTGTGACGGAAGTGGAAATGAAGGATGAATATTCCAAAGTGGAAATTTCCAAAACCGATCTTACCACCGGAGAAGAACTTAAGGGAGCGAAGCTGCAGATCTTGAACAAGGACGGCGAAGTTCTGGAAGAATGGATAACCGATGGAAAGCCGCATCTGGTAGAGAAGCTCCCGGTGGGAGAAGAACTGACGCTTCGTGAGATCACAGCACCGGATGGCTATGAGATTGCCGAGGATGTGAAGTTCACACTGGAAGATACGATGGAGATCCAGAAGGTAGAGATGAAGGATGCAAGGACACCGGAAACAACGGTGCCAAAAACAGGAGATGATCCTTGGAAACCGTTGGTACTGCTGATCATCTGTATTGCATCGGCAGGAGCATTGCTTGGCACTATGGTATATAAAAGAAAACATCGCAAATCCGGGGAAACACATGAAACGAAAAGTCAGGAATAAAAAATGGAGCTGTCTGGTGCAGGTGCTGTTACTTTGCATCTGCATCGGAAGTGCAGCCATGCTTACCTATGAGATGATAATCCTGCCAAGACAGAACCGGGAACTGGCAGAAGAACTGAAGGATTCCTTTCCGGAGATTCCCTCTCCGGAGGATTCTTCTCATGGGGAAAGTCCCAAACAGGCTGGAAAGGAGCCAGAGGTGTCTGCCGTTGACCTTTCCTCTCTGCAGGCACAGTTCCCGGATGTTCAGGGCTGGCTTACCATCCCAGATACTGGAATCGATTACCCGGTATTAAAAAGCAGTGTGGATGATCCGGAGTATTATCTGAGACGTAATTATAAAGGGGATTATGATATAAACGGAAGTCTGTTTTTTCAAGCAGATTGTTCCTTAACGGAATCCGGTAACCGGATCATTTACGGACATAACATGAACAGCGGCGCCATGTTCGGGAATCTGGAAAAGTATGCAGCCAAATCCTACTGGCAGGAGCACCCCAAGGTGTTCCAGCAGACAGCGGCAGGAATGGAAGTTTATGAGATTGCGGCAGTCCTAAAGGCAGATGTGTCCATGTTCCCGTTCCAGCAGGCATTCCAGAACCAGCGGGATGCAGAAGCGTATGTGGAGCAGGCAAAGGCACAGTCTTTGTTCGAGACTGGGGTAAATGGTGCAGATTGTGAGACAGTGCTGACGCTTGTTACCTGCTCTTATGAGTGGAAGGAAGCAAGAAATATCGTAGTTGCGGTAAAAGTGCAGCCGTAAACAGACCATGAAAGACAGAAATGTTCGCCATAGGGGGATACCGCAACGAACCGTTGACAACAGGCAGCTATTACAACCAAGAACTGTTCGGGAAAGGGGGATATGGTCTGCCATTTGACCGCTTTTCTTCTGGGAAGAAGTGTTCGTAAAAGCACGAAAAGTGCAGAAAGTGCGCCAAAACCAGCCAGATTACAGGGGATGTGAGTGTTCGCCATAAGCCCAGAGGCAGGCTGATTGGTGCAGCAAAGAAAAAGATACCAGTTAAAATGATAGAGGCGGAGTGTACGAAAAAGGTATGCTCCGCTGTTTTAATAGGAAAGTGAGGAAACGAAATGAAGCGATTTTATACAGCAGAAGCAGTGACAGAAGGACATCCGGACAAAGTGTGCGATCAGATTGCAGACGCCATTCTGGATGAGTGTCTGAGAAACGATGAAACATCGAAAGTGGCCTGCGAAGTGCTTGCCACGAAGGGAAATATTCTGGTGGCAGGAGAAATCACAAGCTGCCATGAGCCGGATGTGTTTGGAGTGATCCGAAAGGTAATGGAAGGAATCGGATATTCGATGGAAGGGATTTCTATGGATACCTTTGTCCATCAGCAGAGTCCGGATATCGCCAAGGCGGTCACAGAATCCAAGGAAACAAGGGATGGTTTGTGCAAGAATCAGAGCGACTTTTCTTTGGGAGCAGGGGATCAGGGCATGATGATCGGATATGCCTGCGAAGAGACTCCGCAGTTCATGCCGATGCCCGTTGTGCTGGCAAACCGGATTGTGCGGGAATTATCCGCCTGCAGAAAGAGTTCCTACATTCAGGGAATTCTGCCGGATGGAAAAGCACAGGTGACCGTAGAATATGAAAACGGAAAGCCAGTGCGTCTGGACAGTGTGGTAGTGTCCTGTCAGCATACCGAAGAGAAGAATCTTCGAAAACTGGAGGCAGAGATTAAAAAGAAAGTGCTGCTCCCGGCACTGCGTCCGCTGCCGCCGGATGAAGAGACCAAGATTTATATCAATCCGTCAGGACGTTTTGTCTGCGGCGGACTGGAGGCTGACACTGGACTGACCGGAAGAAAGCTGATGGCAGATAGTTATGGGTGTATGGCTCCTCATGGGGGTGGTGCATTTTCGGGAAAAGACTGTTCCAAGGTAGACCGATCTGCCGCATATATGGCACGTTATATTGCCAAAAACATGGTAGCCGCAGGAGTTGCCAGCAGATGTCAGGTGTCCTTAGCATATGCCATCGGTGTGGCACAGCCAGTGATGGTGCAGGTGGATACCTTTGGAACAGGAAAGGTATGTGCGGATGACTGTCTGGCAATGGCCATTCCACTGGTGTTTGGTCTGACGCCAAAGCAGATCATGGATACCTTGCGGCTGACACGTCCTATCTTCCGTCAGACGGCAGCGTTCGGGCATTTTGGAAGAAAAGAATTTCCTTGGGAACGTACCGATAAAGTGGAAGCCCTTAGAAATGCGGTACTGTAATGCCTTGGGTATCTGAAGAGGAATATCAGGCGGCAAAGCAGATCCGCGCCTATGATTATCTGCAGAGGCATCAGCCCGGCAGACTGGTCAAGACACGCACCAGAAATGAATGGCAGCTACGGGAGCATGAGAGCTTTAAGATCAATGAGATCACCAGTAAATGGCATTGGAAATCCAGAGACATCGGCGGACTGTCTGCCCTCCGGTTTTTGATGCAGGTGGATGGCATGGCGTATCCGGAGGCGGTGAAACTGCTCTGTGATGACCATGCCATTTCTGTTCCCAAAGAAGTGCCAGTTCCGGAAAAGAAACCGTTTGTGCTGCCAACACCAAATGATAATCTGAACCGTGTCCGACATTATTTGAATCAAAGAGGCATCTGTGATGATGTGATTGATTACTGTGTGTATCTTGGGATTTTATATGAGAGCGCTCCGTATCATAACGCTGTTTTTGTTGGCATGGATGAGCAGGAGCAGCCAAGGTATGCGTTCCTTCGTGGCATTTATGACCGCCGGGGGAAAAGTTTTAAAATGGAGCAGGAAGGCAGTGAAAAGAAGTATGGCTTTTGTGTTCCGTCTCTGGGGATGAGCAGGCGTGTGGCAGTTTATGAAGCCAGCATTGATGTGCTGGCACATATGACGCTGGAGCAGGGAGAAAAAGGAAAGTACCGTCTGTCTCTGGGCGGGATCAGTGCGCCCAAAGAGGGCAGTGAATGGAAGGGCGACAGGAAACTGAAAACACCGGATGCACTGGAGCATTTCCTAAAGATCCATCCGGAGGTGGATGAGATTGAAATCTGCACCGATAATGATTTTGCCGGAAGGTGGGCGTGTGAGCAGTTAAAGAAGCACTATGAAAAGGAGTATCGGATCATCTGCAGTCTGCCGGCTCTTGAGGGAGCAGACTATGGAGATTTAGCAAAAAGCGCATGGGAAGAAAATAGAAACCGGAAACAAAGAACAGAAGAAGGGAGGTGAATGAAGTGGAAGATATGCCAAAAGTGGAACTCTTAACCCCTTTGACCGCAAACTTTATGTTGGATGAAACGGAAGAGGAATGGGAAGACGGTCTTTTCGGTTATGAAGGAATCGAATTGTATGGTGAGGGTCTGGCACAGTATGAAGAATCGATTCAGGAATGGGTGGAAAAAGAAAATCAAATGGGGAATGAAGATAGAAGTATCTGCAATCTGATGGACTACTTTCATGGAACAGAAGCCATCAAGGAAAAAGTGGAAAGCGCCATTGTCTCTGTAAAAAATGTGGATGGCACTTTATATGGATGTACCACACTTACACTGAAAGAATTTTTAGACACAGAAGAATTGTCGGAGCTGTGTGAATATATCACCGGACAATACAGTGACGGTTGGGGCGAAGGCTTTGAACAGCGGGATATTCCGGTGGACGGCGGTACGTTAAATGTCCATTTCTGGAATAGCGAACAGTTTCAGTTCCGTACCAGAGAGAACGCATCCGAACCGGAAAAGCAGCCGAATACAGAACGTCCCAAAATGAAACTGGCTGGTCAGGATGGAAATGTTTTTTCGATTTTAGGACGGGCAAGCGGTCTGTTGCGAAGGAATGGACAGCCAGAGCAGGCAGAAGAGATGCGGAAACGTGTACTTGATTCCAAAAGCTATGATCAGGCACTGCATATCATCAGTGAATATGTGGAAACCGAACTGAGTCAGGAGAAAGGAAAGAGTGGGAAACCAGCAAAGAAAAAAGGAAGGGAGCAGAGCCGATGAAATATGAGATTACAGAAACCGCACATCCAAAGTATCCGTGGCTGCACCGGATTCGTGCTTTAAGGGATGTGAATGAGAAGATCCTGAAAGGAAATATGGGTGGATATGTGCAGAGTGAAAAAAATCTGTCGCAGGAAGGAACGTGCTGGATCTATGATCAGGCAGTCTGCTGTGAAGAAGCGGTGGTAGAGCAGGAGGCAGGTCTTTATGACGGAACAATGGCACGTGGTTCTGCTTTGGTTACCGGAGATGCAGTGATGTATGACCGGGCGGTGGCAGATGGGAACTGCTGTATTCGAAGCGGAGAAATCAAGGAGGATGTGCGGGTAAGCGGATATGCCATGATTACAAAACACCCGGAAACCGGATTTTCTCCGTTGATCTGTGAAAGAAGCAAAGTGTATGGAAATGTGTGCGGTAATTTTATGATCCGGGGAATAGTGCTGCCGGGACAGGAATTTGTCAATCCCACAAAGGACTATTTCTTTTTTGACAATGGCAGATGGGATGTGCTGGCAGAAGAAAGGAAATTAAAACCACCGGAGTCTTATGAGAAAAAGCAACAGAAAAGAAAAAATCAGCCGGAGCGCTGAGAAAGAAAGGATGATGCCTATGGAACATACCCTGAAATTAGGGGAACTTTTAAAAGAAGGGAACTGCCCGGAGGAATATGCACTTGGAGAGAAGTGGACGATCCTTCATGGAGATACCTTAAAGCTGGTGAAAGCATTCCAGCCGGGAATCTTTGATGCAGTGATCACAGATCCGCCTTATGCGTCCGGCGGTACCAAGCAGAATGAACGCAACCGGACAACCAATCAGAAATACAGCAGCATGAAATCAGAGAATGCACTGCCGGATTTTGACGGGGATAACAAAGACCAGCGTTCATGGACCCACTGGATGGCAGAATGGCTGTATGATGTGAGAAAGGCATGCAAGAGAGGGGCACCGATCTGTCTCTTCATTGACTGGCGGCAGTACCCATCCATTACCGATGCCCTGCAGTGGGCAGGCTGGATCTGGAGAGGAACAGCGGTGTGGGATAAGGGAAACTCCCGTCCGCAGAAGGGGCGCTTCCGCCAGCAGGCTGAATATATTGTGTGGGGAAGTAACGGACCGATGCCGATAAACCGTCCGGTGTCCTGCCTGCCGGGCGTGTTCCGGTATGGAAATCCCCAGAACCGTATCCATGTGACAGAGAAACCGTTGCAGCTCATGAAAGATGTGATTCAGATTTGTGAGCCGGGTGGAAGAATTTTAGATCCTTTTGCAGGAGCAGGAACTACCATCCTTGCAGCCGTTGAGGAAGGATATGAAGCGGTGGGAATTGAAGTGACCGACGCTTATTATAAGTTGGGCAGTGACCGGGTAAAGTTTGCACTGGAAGCAAAAGAAAAAGAGAAAGATGAGCAGGAAGAATAGCAGGGCATCCACATGGATGTCCTAAATTATTTTTATAGAAAAAGTGAGCATCCAAGTGGATGCCTGAAAGGAGAGGATGCGTATGGAGCAGGCATTGGCCTATGTGTGCTGCCCGGCAGAAGAGGGCAGGGCGAAGGTGCAGAAATACTGCCGGAAGATTTATGAGTTGGGATATGTTCCCATCTGTCCCCAGTTTAGTTTTGCACCGTTTTTGGATGAAAGTGAAGCAGAGGACCAGCAGGCATTTAACCGGATGTCCCACTTGATTTTAAAGAGATGCCGGATGGTGGTGGTCTGTGGAAGAGAGGTAACCGGAACCATGAATACGGATATCAGTACCGCAGACAGACTGCATATTATCTGCACTACACTGGACGGACTGATTAAGATCAAAGAAAGCGAAGGATAAGTACATCGATTCTGACGGATGATCCGAAACAGAACGGTGCGACTGGTTTTGCAAGCATAGCGTTTGGATATCCAAACGCACTTTGGGGAGAACCCCAATCCCCCGAAAATTGAAAGGAGACAAGAACATGTTATTACTGGGAATGATGATAGGAGTAACTGGCGGTGTCGGAATCGGAGCGCTGCTGATGTGCTGTCTGATTGCCGCAAAGAGAGCAGATCTGTGGATGGAGGATCACATGCAGGAAGCGTTTTTAAAGGAACGAAATGGATGTCAGAGCATCCGCTTTTTGAATGCAGAGGGAACGGAGATGTTCCGGATTTTCGATGGAGAGACGATCCGCCTCACTTCCGGTGACGGAACAAACCATGTATCCGTCTGTACCTATGTGGATCAGGAACATATCGAGGTGGACGGCGTACAGTGGGAGATTCTGGCGTTTGCCAGACGGATGCAGGAAATCGGAATCTCTTATACACCATTCCCATAGAACAGAAAGAAGGTGGAAGATGAAGAAAGGAATCATCACAGGAATTGTCCTTGCAGGCATACTGGCTGCCGCTCTTGTGGTCATAAGGGAACGAAACACTTGGTAAAAAGGAGAGGAAGGTGACCGAATGAGAAAACGAAACCATGTAATTCCTGTCCGTCTGAATGCGAAGGAGCTTCGCCATTTGGACGAGCAGGTGAAACGAAGCGGACTGAACCGGGAGGAATTCTTACGTTCCCTGATCCTTGGGGCGCAGCTACAGACAAAACCATGCGAGCATCATGCAGAGCTGCTTAGGAAGATTTCCGGGCTCTGCAACAATGCCAATCAGCTTGCCCACGTAGCCAATGGAACAGGAAGGGCAGGGGAGCAGAGCGTACAGGAAATGCTCCGCATTGCAAAGGAAACATGGCGGCTGGTAAAAGAAGAGTGGTAATGGGAGATGGCATATACCAGTGTCATCCCCGTCCACCGACTGGACCGTTCCATTGCTTATGTGAAGGATAAAGAAAAGACAACGAAGGGCGCAGGTTCTTTGGAAGAAGCCATTGACTATGCCCTCAATCGGGAAAAGACGGAGCAGATGGTCTTTGAAGATGCTATCGGCTGTACCTGCGAGGATGCGTATGCAGATATGGTGGCTACGAAACAGCGATTTCATAAGACTGGCGGTGTGCAGGGATATCATCTGGTGCAGAGTTTTGCGGAAGGGGAAGTCACTCCGGAACTGGCGCATCTGATCGGGCAGGAACTGGCAGACCAGCTTTTAAAGGGTGCGTTTGAAGTGGTGATCACAACACACCTGAATACCCGGCATTATCATAACCATCTGGTCTGGAATTCGGTCAGTATGCAGGACGGACATAAATACCACAGCAATGAAAAAAGCTATTATGAGGAAGTACGGAAAATCTCGGACAGCCTCTGTAAAAAGTATGGCCTTTCTGTGATCAAAAGCGGTCAGGGGAAATCCATGCATTATGCACAGTGGAGGGCAGAGCAGGAGGGAAAGCCTACCTGGAGAACGGCCATCCGCATGGATATCCGGGAATCCATACAAGTCAGTTTTTCATGGACGCAGTTTACAGGGGAAATGGAAAAGCGGGGTTATACATGGAAAATGAACCGGAAGTACATTGCCCTCAAAGCCCCACAGATGGAACGGTATATCCGTCTTAGGTCATTGGGAAAAGGGTATGGGGAAGAGGAAATCCGGTCGCAGATCCTGCGTCCAAAGATCCAGCGGGTACAGGAAGGCTTCTATCAGAAACAGCCGAAGAAAAAACTGACAGGACTGCAGGCGCTTTATTATTCCTATTTATATCAGATGGGGGTACTGAAAAAAAGACCAAAGAGAATCCCTTACAGTGTCCGTTCCGATATCCGGAAGTTAGATGAGAGAATCCGGCAGATCGAGATTCTTCAAAAGGAACAGATCACGACCAGAGAGCAGCTTGCCCGTTACCGGGAACCTCTGAAGGAGCAGGTGACAGAGCTTTTAAAAGAACGCAGGCGATTATACCGGAAGAAGCCGGAAAGTGAGCGGATTGGAGAGATCAATGAAGCGTTAAAGGAAGCCAGAAAGAAAATCCGTCTGACGGTACAGATTGAACAGCATTCACTGGAAATCGAAGCGCGTCTTCGTCAGGCAGAAGAATTGGAACATACGGATTCCCGGAGCAGACACCGGGAGAAACAGATCCCGGAAAGATCCTAGAAGGGAGGCGGATATGGGAACATTTACTTATTATGAAATTGATGAGCAGGCAGCGAAAAGAGCAAAAGAAATGAACAGCTTTTCCGATTACCGGATGGGGAGTGCCACAGAAAGCTATCGGCAGTGCGTCAATCATGCAGAGGCAGTGGCAAAGAAACAGAAGGCAAAGGTGGATGTCTGCTTTCATGAAAAGATTGATGCACTTGTGGATGTGTATGCAAAGCGGCTGGCAGAAAATCTGAATGAGAGATTCCGCATTGATGCCCGTGTACCATCCATTCTGATTGCAGGAGGTCCGAACTTTCCGGTCAAACGGAAGGAAAAACAGAATGCTGCCAGAGATCAGAACATGGCAGAATGGAAGGAAATTGAAGGGATTCTTCATAAGATCCAAAGTACCGGAATGGGCGGGATCAGTGCCGACCGTCCCGATGCCATACAGCAGCTCGAAGGGAAACTGAAGCGCTGTGAGGAACTTCAGAAAAAGATGCGGGATGTCAATGCCTACTACCGGAAGCATCAAACGGTAGAGAGTTGTGAACTGCTGACGGAAAAAGAAATCCATGTTTTGTCAGAAGCACTGAAAACCGCATGGAATCCAAAGCCGTATCCCTCCTATCTGCTGTCCAATAACAGTGCAGAGATCCGGAGACTGAAATCCCGGCTGGAAGAACTGAAAGAGAATCAGGAAGTGGGATTTTCAGGATGGAAGTTTGCCGGAGGGGAAGCAGTAGCGAATAAGGAATATAACCGTCTGCAGTTGTTTTTTGATGAAAAACCATCCCTGGAAGAACGCTCCATGTTACGGAAAAGCGGATTTAAGTGGGCGCCCAGTGCAGAGGCATGGCAGAGGCAGTTGAACCGGAATGCCATCTCTGCGGCGGGGAATCTTCCATTTATACAGCCGTTGAATGGAAAGAAGCCGATGGAATTGCAGCCAAGGGCAGATCCGGTGAAAAAAGAGCGAAAGCAGGAACCAAGTTTATGACAGTCCCCCGTAGTGCAGGAGGACTGTTTTTTTAGGAAAGGCAGGTGAGAGAGATGAACTATGGCGGAGAAGCTGCGGATCAGATCGTGCGGTATTCTTTGGACGGGGTAGACCATACCCTGCGGATTTCCGGGAGCATTGCCAAGAATCTGGCCATTCTGATTGTGGCAGTGCTGAGAGACCAGAAAAAGACCAGAGGAAAGACCAATCTCATCCGTATGTTAAAGGAGCAGAAGCCGACCAAATTTTTTTCCGTTCCCCATGACAAGCTAAAAGAGTTTGCGAAAGAAGCAAAAGCCAGAGGGCTGTTGTATGTGGTGATCCATGACACCAAGCATCCGGAACTTTCCGAGATTATGGTGTATGCCGATGATGCCGCAAAGGTGAACCGGGTGTTGGATCAACTGAATCTGGATTATGTATCTGCAGAGGTAGGCGAAGCTGTGGTAGAGAAGACACCAGAGAAAGAAGTGCCTGACAGAAATCCGGCAGAGAAAGGGAAAGAGCAGTCAGAGGTACGGACAGAGAAGGTGGTGCTGCCGGAAGGAACCATTGAGTTTGAACTGGATGAAAATGAGCATCTGTTTGATGTGGGAGAGATGTCCTTTGATGATGGAAATTTTACGCAGGCGCAGGGGAAAGGGAATCCATCCGAACCTTCCTTGCGCAGCAGCGGTTCTACTTCCGGTCGGGAAACTAGCTGGCAGGAGAAGAAACCCTCTGTCCGGCAGGAGCTAAAGCAGATCCAGAAGGACCAGAACCAGCGTCATAAAAAGCAGGAATCCCGGAAGAGACCGAGAAACCGAAACCGGAATAAAACAAAGAAAATGAAAACGAAAGGCAGGTAATGCAGATATGGATTTAACAAATATGATCCACGGAGGGGCAGAAGAAATGCAGGCGCCGGAACAGCAGCTTTCCAAGGAAGAGTATGCGGCGCTTAAGAAACAGGAACGGGAAGAAGTATGGGCAGAAGTAGATGCAAAAGCACAGGCGGTTTTTAAAGATGGAGATTCTTTGAAAGGATTTTTGGATTTTATGGCCCAGTGCAATACACAGAAGACACCGAATCTTCTGCTGATCTATGGACAGAACCCGGAGGCAAAGATGGTGAAATCCTATGACCGCTGGCAACAGGAGCGCCGTTCGCCAAAGTCCGGTGTTCATGGATATACCTATATGATCAGCACGGAGTATGAAAAAGACGGAGAGAAGAGAAACGGATATACCATTGGGAAAGGATTTGACATCAGCCAGATGAGTGGAAAACCTTTGGAAGAGCGTCCGCAAAGAACAATGGAAGAACTGGTCACTGCTGTTTTAAAGGATCAGCAGGTAAGGCTGCAGATCGCAGACAATCTGCCGGAGGGGATTCAGGCACAGTACATTCCGAAACAGAGGACGGTGTATGTCCGCAATGGAATGGATGAGATGACGACCTTTCATGCCATTAACCGGGAACTGGCGTGTGCATCCTTGGATATGCATGACGGAAGTTATGCCAGAAAGAAGGTCAATGCACAGGCATACTGTGCTGCCTATGTGATCGGGAAACGCTATGGGGCAGAGGTGTCCGGCTTCCAGATGGGAAAGATTGCAGAAATGCAGGAGAATGGGAAGAAAGATCCGCAGGAACTGAGAGGCTTCTTAAATGATGTCCGTCAGGCAGCTTATACCATCCGAAACCATATGGAGAGAAACTTCGGAGAGCAGGAGCAGGCATTTACAAAGGATGAATTTTCCATTGAGGGCCCGGCAGAAAAGCCGCCTCAGAAGGAAAAGAAAAGCAAACAGCAGCCGGAGCGATAGTTAAGAAAAAGTTTACCAGTTCAGGATAGCTATTGGAAACCTCTTGTGGTATGGTTGGTGTAACAAAGAAGGTCAAAGAAAAGGAGGACGAAAGCATGGCAGAATATTATTTAAAAGTGGATAATATCATGAAAAATATGTTCGTGGCGGCGCTGAAAGATGAGATTCAGGCGCAGCGTGAGCAGGGAACGGCAGACTCAGAAACTGAAGAAATGCTGGCGAAAGTCCGGGCATACGACCTGAAGGAAAAACGCCTGCCGATCACCACAGGGGAACAGCGTCAGTTAAGGAATGCCCTTAACCGGCTCCGAAACAAATATCTGGCAATGGGCAGATACAGTGATGGGATTGACAGTGTGATTATAAAAGTGTTGATGCCCAATAAAAGCAAGCATTTCTTCTGGTAAGAAGGGAGTGGTGCCTATGGTAAGTCATGATGAAAGAAAAGTAGAATGGTTACGGAAACAGTATCCGGAAGGAACGCTGGTCTGTCTGGGTTTTATGGACGAGCAGGGAATGCCGAGCGGTTTAAAAGGAAGGGTAAACCATGTGGATGATTCCGGACAGATTCACGTCAGTTGGGAGAATGGGCGCGGTCTTGCCCTGATCCCCGGAGTCGATTCATTTCATAAAATAGGAGAAATGCAAAGCAAGAAGAAGGAGCAGGTACCGCAGAGGTAACGTTCCGTAAGTCGGACCTGATCCCCTGGCTGATCTTTCTGCCCCTTGTCTGGTGGGCAGGAGCCATCACAGCCTGTGCCATCCAGCCGGATGCAAATTTATTTATCATTTTGGAAGTGCTGACCGAAAAACTGGAGCAGCCTTTTTCCATTACTTATACACCATACACGATGAGGTGTATTCTGATATTCACAGCCGCCTATTTCTTAGGCATCGGTATTTATTATTCCCAGAGAAGAAATTACAGAAGAGGAAAGGAGCATGGCTCTGCCAGATGGGGCGATGCAGTGCAAATCTGCAGGCGTTACCGGGAGAAACAATATACCCAGAATCTGTTATTAACCCAGAACTTCCGTATGGGTTTGGATGGATACAAACACAAGCGGAATTTAAATGTACTTGTGGTGGGCGGTTCCGGAGCAGGAAAGAGCCGCACCTATGCCATCCCGAACATTATGCAGTGCAACTGTTCCATGGTGATCACCGATCCGAAAGCGGAACTTCTCAGAAAGACCGGAGGACTGCTGGAACGGATGGGGTATGAAGTCCGGGTATTTGATCTGATCAATCCGGAGACTTCATTCTGTTATAATCCCTTTGCCTATGTGCGGGATGATAAGGATGTGCTAAAGCTCATCAATAACCTGATTCGCAATACCACACCGAAGGGAGCGCAGTCCTCCGATCCATTCTGGGAGAAAAGTGAGACTGCATTGTTACAAGCACTCATGCTGTATCTTTTGCATGAAGCGCCGCCGGAGGAACAGAATTTCCCTATGATCATGGAAATGCTTGGAAGCGCACAGGTAAAAGAGGATGATGAAGAATACCAGTCCCCTCTGGACATTCTGTTTGAGAGACTGGAAATGCGGGATCCCGAAAGCATTGCGGTGAAACAGTATGCCATTTATAAACAGGCGGCAGGAAAAACAGCGAAAAGTATCCTGATTTCCGTAGGCGTGCGTTTAGCAGCCTTTAACTTAAAGCAGATCGCAAACCTGACCTGCACCGATGAACTGGATCTATATAGCATCGGGGAGAAAAAAGTGGCATTATTCTGCTGTATCCCGGATGCGGATACGTCCATGAACTATCTGGTAGGCATGATCTATAGCAATCTGTTCCAGACCTTGTACTATGTGGCCGACCGGAAATACGGGGGAAGGCTACCCGTTCCGGTACACTGTATCATGGATGAGTGGCCAAACGTGGCGCTGCCCGATGACTTTGACAAGATCCTTGCCACCATGCGTTCCAGAGCGATTTCCTGCAGCATCATCATACAGAACATTGCACAGATGAAAGCGCTGTTTAAGGATTCATGGGAAAGTCTGATTGGAAACGCAGATGAATTTTTATATCTGGGCGGCAACGAAAAGGAAGGGCATAAATATGTGTCAGAACTTTTGGGAAAGGAAACGCTGGATACCAATACCTACGGGCAGACCAAAGGAAGAAGCGGAAGTTATTCAGTGAACTTCCAGCAGAGCGGAAGGGAACTTCTGACACCGGATGAAGTACGGCTTTTGGATAACAAAAAAGCGGTGCTCCTGATACGTGGAGAACTTCCCATTCTGGATGATAAATACGATTTGATGCGGCATGTGAATGTGAAATATACCGAAGATGGCGGTGCGCCTGCGTACAATTATGCGAAAGCACCGCTTGCACATGAAGATTTAAAGATTGATACCAGAAGACTGGATGATTATGTACTGCTTTCTGCGGAGGATATTCTCGGCGGTGAGCAGTCTTTTTGATTGGAGGAATGTGGATTGAACAAATGGAATTTACCGTTTTACAGAAAAAAAGAAAGAAAAGGAACTGACCCTCTGCCTATGAATCAGGGACAGAAAAGGAGATTTACTGTTTATATGGCAGTGGTACTGGCAATGACCATTGGGGCTGTTCCGGTATTTGCAGCCGGAGATCCCTTAACGGTCATCAACAATCTGTCTACCTTTATCTTTTCCCTGATCCGGGCAATCGGACTAATCCTGCTTGGCTTTGGTGTGGTACAGGTAGGTCTTAGCTTAAAGAGCCATGATCCAAGCCAGAGAGCCAATGGATTTCTGACACTGGCAGGCGGTGTCATCATCACCTTTACGAAAGAAATCCTGGACCTGATCGTGGGATAAAGAAAGGAAACGGAGCGGGGGTGCATTGGCATCCCCGTTATTTGAAGCAGAGGGAGGTGAGAAACTCTGAGTGATAACTGGATTGTACAGAACTTAAATTCCGCACTGCAGACATGGAATGACAAGCTGGCGGAGATTTGGGTGTTGCTGACACAAAGCCCGGAATCCTTTAAAGACGGAAGCATCTGGGGCGTGATTGTAAATATCAATGGAGCGCTGACTGCCATCGGCTACGGTCTTTTGGTTCTGTTTTTTGCAGCCGGAATGGTGAAGACCTGTGGGAGCTTTTCGGACATGAAAAAGCCGGAGCATGCCCTGAAAGCCTTTATCCGTTTCGCACTGGCGCAGGGGGCAATCATGTTTGGCATGGAACTGATGACTGCCATTTTTTCCATTGTGCAGGGAATCGTGTCCACCATCATGTCGGACTATGGAATGACAGCAAGCGGTGTGACGGAGCTTCCGGCAGAAATCGTGGAGAAGATTGAATCGGTGGGCATGCTGGAATCCATTCCCTTGTGGATCGTGACTTTACTTGGAAGCCTTTTGATCACCGTGCTGTCATTCATCATGATTCTGACGGTGTATGGCAGGATGTTTAAGTTATATATGTATACAGCCATTGCCCCGATCCCCATCTCCACTTTTGCGGGAGAACCCTCCCAGTCGGTGGGGAAAAATTTTGTGCGTTCTTATGCAGGGGTATGCTTAGAAGGAGCGATTATTGCACTGGCCTGCATTATCTTTTCAGTGTATGCGGCGAGTCCTCCGGCAGTAGGAGATACCAGCTTAAGTGCAGTGACGATTGTATGGAACTATGTGGGAGAACTGGTCTTTAACCTGCTGGTACTGGTAGGAGCAGTCAAGGCATCAGACCGGATCGTAAAAGAAATGATGGGATTATAGGAGGTTTTTATGGACGAGAAAAAGACATTGGACTATGAATGGGAGTTTGGAAAGGAAGAGATTGTTTTAGAAGTGGCTGCTTACCACTATGGAGAAAATCTGGCGGTTATGATGTACCACAAGGCAGAGGGGAATCTGGAAGCCTTTGGAGATCTGACGGTGAATCTTCCGGCATATTCCTTAGAACCCAATGAAGCATTCATTTCTGATTTTGAAAGTAAAAACAAACTTGCATTTATCAAAAAGCATAAGATTGGGAAAGTGCTGCCTTGGAAAGGGAGATCCGGCTACTGCGAGTATGCGGTGGTTGCCTTTGATTTAAACAGGCTTTCCCAGTATGACAAAGAAGGTGTGGAGCGGTTTTGTAAGGCACGTGGGATAGAACTTCCCAAAGAAAAAACACCGAAGAAACAGAAAAAACAGATGGAGAGGTAAAAGAAAATGGAAGTAAAAATGAATAAAGAAATCCGGGATTATCAGGAATCCATGTTTATGGGGCTGAACTTAAGACAGTGTATCTGTTCTGTGCTGGCAATCCTGACAGCAGTAGGACTTTATTTCGGATTACAGGAAAAGGTGGGAAATGAAATCACCGGATGGCTGTGTGTGTTAGGTGCGGCGCCTTTTGCAGCCTGCGGCTTTTTCCAGTACCACGGTATGACGGCAGAACAGTTTTTATGGGCATATATCAAGTCGGAATTTTTGTATCCCAAGCGGCTGCTCTTCCAGCCGGAGGATACCTATTATTCCTGCATGGCGGAAACCATCGGTCTGGGGGAAAAGAACCGGACAGACGGGGCAGTCATCCGCAGGAAGCAGGAGGCAAAAGCAGAGAAAAAACGTGTGAGAAAGAAAAAGGGAAGGGGTGATGCCTTTGATTAAAACACTGCATCAGGCAATGAAGAGGGATAAAGAGAAATTTAAAGTTCCAAGGTCAGTACAGCAGGCAATCCCGATTCAAAAGATATGGCCGGATGGCATTTTCCAGTCCGGCACAAAGTTTTCCAAGTCTTTCCGGTTCTCGGATATCAATTATTCCATTGCAAGCAAAGCGGATAAAACGGAAATGTTTCTGGATTATTCGGAGTTATTAAATGCACTGGATTCCGGCGCATCCGCCAAGATTACCTTAAACAACCGCAGGATCAATAAGCAGGAATTTGAGTCTTCCCTCTTGATTCCGATGAAAGAGGATGGATTGGATGAATACCGCAGGGAGTACAACGAAATGCTGCTTTCCAAAGTGAGTGGAACGAATAACAGCATTTATCAGGAACGGTATCTGACGGTCAGTGTCCATAAAAAGAATATCGATGAAGCCAGAACTTATTTTGCAAGAGTGGGAACGGATATCGTGACGCATCTGGCAAAGTTGTCTTCGATTGGGGAAGAACTGGATGCCGAAAGCCGTCTGCAGATTTTCCGGGATTTCTTTCAGGCGGGGAAGACACCTGCCTTTCCTTTTGACCTAAAAGCCTTTGCAAAAAAGGGCGGGAATTTTAAGGACTGGATCTGTCCGCAGTCTATGGAATTTCAAAAGGACTGCTTCTGTATTGATGACCGTTATGGAAGGGTATTGTATATGCAGGACTATGCCAGTTATGTAAAAGATGACATGATCTCCGAGCTTTGTGATCTGAGCCGGGATCTGATGTTATCCATTGATATTCTGCCAGTACCTACAGATGAAGCAGTGAGGAAGATCCAGAACCGTCTTTTGGGAGTGGAAACCAATGTGACCAACTGGCAGAGGCGGCAGAATGCCAACAACAACTTTTCTGCCATTGTTCCTTATGATATGGAACTGCAGAGAAAGGAAACGAAGGAAATGCTGGATGACCTGACCACCAGAGACCAGAGGATGATGTTCGGAATCCTGACGATGGTACATATGGCAGACAGCAAAAAGCAGCTTGACTCGGATACGGAAAGCATTCTGTCTGTGGCAAGAAAACATCTGTGCCAGATGGCAACCTTAAAATGGCAGCAAGTGGACGGGCTCAATACGGTACTGCCTTACGGCATCCGAAAGATCAATGCCCTCCGAACACTGACAACGGAATCTACCGCTGTGCTGATTCCATTCCATACGCAGGAGATCATGCAGCCGGGCGGTATTTACTACGGACAGAATGCAGTCAGTAAAAATATGCTGGTGGCAGACCGTAGGAAACTGTTAAATGGCAATTCCTTCCGATTGGGTGTCAGCGGATCGGGAAAGAGTTTCTCGGCAAAGGAAGAGATTGTAGACCTTGCCCTTTCCACAGAGGATGACATCTTAATTCTTGATCCGGAGTCGGAGTTTGTTTCTTTAGTAGAATCCTTAAATGGAGAAGTGATCTCCATTTCCGCAACATCGGATACCCATCTGAACGCACTGGACATGGATTCGGCTTATGGCAATGATAAGAACCCGTTGATTGAAAAATCGGAATTTATTCTCTCTTTGTTTGAGCAGCTCGTAGGCGCAGGGAATCTGTCGGCAAAAGAAAAATCTATCTTAGACCGCTGTACCGCAGATGTGTACCGGGATTATATGCGCAGCGGTTATCAGGGAGAAGTGCCGACTTTAAAAGACTTGTACCGACAGTTGATGCTGCAGCCGGAAGAAGAGGCAAGAGGGCTTGCGTTATCTTCGGAACTGTTTATCAACGGAAGTCTGAATACTTTTGCCCAGAGGACCAATGTAAACACCAAAAGCCGTATCATCGATTACGATATCCGTGAGTTGGGAGAACAGCTCATGCCACTTGGCATGCTGGTTACCTTGGACAGCATTTTCAACCGGGTAATCCAGAACTGGAAGAATGGACGGACTACTTGGATCTTTGCGGATGAGTTTTACTTGTTGTTTCGGTATCAATACAGTGCGGACTTTTTCTACCGTCTGTATAAGAGAATCCGAAAGTATAACGGTTTTGTGACAGGGCTCACACAGAACGTGGAAGAGCTGCTCCGCTCCGATACGGCAAGGTTAATGCTGGCAAACAGTGAATTTCTGATTCTCTTAAATCAGGCCACTACAGACCGGGATGAATTGGCAGCCCTTTTGAATATCTCAGAGAACCAGTTGTCCTACATTACCAATGTAGGAGCCGGACATGGGCTGATCCGGTGTTCCGGGAATATCGTACCCTTTGAGAACAGTTTTCCGAAGAACACCAAGCTGTACCGATTGATGACGACCAAACCGGGGGAATTCTGATGGCAGAGGGGTAGAAGAGATGTTGACTTACAATAAATAGTTATACTTTGACAATAGAAAGCTATATTTTACAATAATTATCTATAAAAGCGGTTACGGTGTGATTTTTACAATAATTATTCATACAAATGCACTGGAATTGACAATAAAAAGTTATACCAGTGTAAAACCGCTAAAAATTTCGTTGTAAGAATGGCTTTGGATATTGGTTGAAGCATTGCTGTCACATGGGATTTCTTATGTGGCGGCATTTTTTATGTGAAATGCAACAGTTTGTATAACTATTTATTGTCAAAACGGAGAAAGGAGTATGACTTATTATTGTTAAGAAACAAGAGAAAGAATTGAAGAAAAGAAGCAGATAAGAAAGCCGGAGTGTTCCAGTGTCAGACTGGCTCCGGCTTTTTAGGATGGAGGTGATGTGCATGGAAGAAATGGAACAATGGGAAGCTGTTGAGATTGAAAAAATCCCTTTGAAGGAACAGGCAGTGTTTCAGGAATTATTTGCAGCCTTAGAAAAGCATGGTCTTCATGAAGAAAAAGAGTATGTGATACAGATGACGGATTATTTAGAAGGGATGGAAGAACAGCTTGGAGAAGTGCGAAAAGAACTGGGGAAGGTCAGGAGCCAGCTTGACACCATCCAGAACAGAGGGGTGAAGCAGAGGACATTGGAAGTCGTAAACCGGGCAGAGCAGGTGGTACAGGGCATCGGCATGCAGGTGGCAGGGCTGAAAGAACAGTTTGTACAGAAAGCAAAGCAAGCAGTACAGGTATCGAAAGAGAAAGGAAAAGAGACGTTGGTGTCGGTTGTCCGGAAACTGTATGTACCGGAGACACTTAAAAAACTTGAGAATGCCTTACATGATACGGTGCTTTATCTGGATCAGGGGATTGACCGGATTGGGAATGTGGGTGATGAACTGCAGGAGGCCAAAGGGCATCTGAAGAATATCGCAAAAGAATTGTCCGGAAAAGAGCGGACCGTCATCAGAGGAAGGAATCCGGAGCATGGCGTGACGTTCCAGTTGCAAAAAGCAATGTTTTCTCTGATGCAGAAGCTGCACCGAATGGAGCAGAAGACAGGAGAACTTCGAAAACAGATAGAACCAAAGGAGCAGGGAGAGAAGACTTCGGTAAAGGCCCGGCTGGAGGCAATCCAGAATCAGCGTGTGCCGCTTGCAATCGAAATGAAACAGCCAAAACCGGAAAGAGCAAGGTAGGAGGAGATGCGATGGAACAGAAAACAACCATTACCTTTCAGGCAGCGGAATGCGGGGAGTTTCATAATCTGGGGCAGTATGTGGAATGTGAGACATTAAAGGAAGCGTACCGGGCATATCAAAGATTTTTAAAGACTTCCCCACAGATGGGACCGTCCTTGGAATTTACCCTGCATCATGCAGATGATCCGTTGTATTCGGAGTTGGGGTATCCACTCTGCATGAGAGGCATGGGGCATGAATTTTTTACGGATGTGAAGTATTTTGAACAGCATCCGCTGGTGCAGGAAGCTGTAAAGGAATTGCGGCAGTTAGAAGAAGCTCAGGCGAAGAAAGGAAAAAGGAGAGGGCAGGAACGATGATCCTGCCCAGAGGAAAAGAGGTGAGTGATTGAAGGATATCAAGGAAAAGGTAAAAGAGAAGAAACCGAAGATCCGCAATCCGGCATCCCGGCTTCCAAAGGAACTGGTTCGTTCTGCTGTTCTGGAGGCGAAAGAAAAATCCAGAGAAGTACCGGGACGTGCAGGCTCAGGTACGGCAGAAGAGTCCCCAACAGAATATGCAGGAAATAAGATTGAGGCGGCAGAGTACCGGATTGGAAGTGAAGCAGGTTCGGCAGCTTACCGTGGTGGAAAAAGGATTGCCAAGAAGTCTCGTGAAGTGCTCCGGAAACGGAGTGAAGAAAAAAGAGCCGCACAGTCAGTCAGGGAATCGGCGACAGAAACAGCCAGAGGTTCTTTCCAGACTGGTCAGGAAAAAGACGCAGGAAATGTATCCCGAAAGCAAGATGTTGCACAGGTAAGGATTAAGGAGAAACAGAAGGGGAAAGCAGGCGTAAAGGAAGCACCTAAGAGAGAGATTAAGAAAGCACCTCGTGTAGTGAAATCCTCACCCCTAGCATCTGATAAAGTAAAAACCCAGAGTCTTTATCAAAGAAATCGAGCCAGAAAAACGGCACAGGCAGCCAGACAGGCGGCGGTGAAATCCGCACAGGCAGCCAGACAGAGTGCAAAGACAGCGAAAACAACCGCAAGGGGAATTAAGGCAGTTGTTGAGGCGGCAGCTACAACGGTAAAGGCAGCCTTTGCAGCCTTGATGGCTGGAGGCGGTGCGGTTCTTATCATACTGATCTTAATTATAGGCATTATTGGAGGCGCTGCATTTATGGGAAATTCCCAGAGTGCAGAGCCTTTAAGTGCAGAAGTGCTGGCACATACCCCGACCATTCAGAGGTATGCCAGCGAATATGGAATCCTGGAGTATGTCGCAGTGATACAGGCAATCATGATGCAGGAAAGCGGGGGCAGGGGAACGGATCCTATGCAGTCCAGTGAATGCCCTTATAATACCGAGTATCCTAATAGTCCGGGAGCAATTCAGGATGCAGACTATTCCATCAAGGTGGGAATCCAGTATTATGCAGACTGCATCCGGGAGGCAGGATGTGAAAGTCCGCAGGATATGGACAGACTGAAGCTCTCGCTTCAGGGGTATAATTACGGGAATGGATACATAACATGGGCAATCCGGAATCATGGTGGCTACAGTGCAGCCAACGCACTGCAGTTTTCTCAGGAACAGGCTGCCGCTCATGGATGGGAACGGTATGGAGATCCGGAGTATGTGCCTCATGTTTTAAGATATTATTCGGGTGGTGGTCTGTTTGCCGGACTATTCGGAAACCAGCAGATCGTCACTATAGCAAAGAGCCAGCTTGGAAATGAAGGCGGTCAGAAGTTTTGGTCATGGTGGGGCTTTACCCAGAGGGAAGAATGGTGTGCCTGCTTTGTCAGTTGGTGTGCGGAACAGGCAGGACTACTTCAAAATGGAGCAGTACCGAGGTTTTCGTATTGCCCGGATGGAATGGACTGGTTTCAGGCGCAGGGTAAATGGCAGGCCGCCGGGAGTATTCCAGCAGCCGGGAGTATCATCTTTTTTGACTGGGATCATGATGGAATCAGCGATCATGTAGGAATTGTGGAAAGGTGTGATGGAACGACAGTCGATACAGTGGAAGGAAACTCTGGAGATGCGGTTAAGGAGAATAGTTATACGGTTCAATCAACATCTATCATGGGATATGGATTAGTGTCATATTAATATATTTTTTTCAAAAAGAAGTAAAAGGTTAAAAGAACGTATAGAGTTGAATTAGTCTATACGTTCTTCGCTAACGTTACTACTACTGTTTGAAATTTAAAATAATTTTTGCAATTTGCTTAGTAATAATTTTGCAACAGGTGTAAATACCTGATATTTCTTCCATATAATGTACATCGGAGAGGTAAGAGGTGGATTAAGTGGACGAAAACAAAGGTCACTGTCTGCTCCGGTGTGAATTAAGTTATCAAAACATAATGCATAACCGCAACCTTCACGAACCATGACCGAGGCATTGAAGAGCAGGTCATATGTGGAAGTGACTGTTAGTTTTTCAAGGTTATCCCCAAACCATTTTGGCATTTCTTCCAGCATACTCTGACGGGAACAAATCAGGGGTATCCCGATTAAATCATCTAATTGAATTGAGTCCTTTGTAGACAGAGGACTGTCTTTTCGCATTAACAATCCCCAGGAATCTGCAGTCGGAACTTTCAGATAGTTATATTTAGATAAATCTACTTGCTGTACAATGACCGCAAAGTCTAGCAGCCCTTTATCTAAACGTTCGTTTACTGCGTCCGTACCGCTGCTGTAGAAGTGGCAGCGTATATCAGGGTATTCCTGTTGGAGAGATTTCACAGCTTTCATAAAAGAACGAATCCCGTCAGATTCGGCACAGCCAATACGTATATCTCCGCCATTGATTTCATCAAGTGCGTTAAATTCTGAAATGGTCTTGTCTACCATATCCAAGATATCCTCTGCCCTCTTTCGTAAAAGCATCCCCTCTTCGGTCAATTTAACACTGTAGTTTGTTCTAGTAAATAATTTTTTCCCCAACTCCTCTTCCAGCTCTTTTAGCTGGCGGGATAACGTGGGCTGAGAAATATGAAGATAGTTGGCTGCTCTTGTGATATTTTCCTCTCTTGCGACAACCATAAAATAGCGCAGAACACGAATTTCCATGATATTCCTCCCATCTATTTTAGAAAATAAAATTATGGATCCTTTTTATTAAAAATATTATAACAAAAATAGTTATTCAATACAAGAATAACTAGAAATAAAAACTAGGTATTTTACATTTCTATGAGACTGTTCTAAACTTTAATTGCAGGAGGTGATTAAAGTGGCAGAGGCAACCGATAAATATGGAATCTTCGTACAAAATTTAGAAGATGCCAGTTGCGATAAGGAAATGATCCAAAGATGTATTCTGTTAGCCAAGAATAAGGAAGTGACCGAGCTGTTACGTTTGCTGACAGGACATCGAAAATCATTATTGGGAAATATGCATAAGCGACAAAAAGAGATTGACTGTTTGGACTTTTTGATTTTTCAGTTAAAACATAATTCAAATGAAGGAGGAATTTTAGAATGAATAAGTTAAGCGAAAACAAAAATATACCGAAAATTGCATTAGGTGCATGGTCCTGGGGAACAGGGGCAGCCGGTGGGGATCAGGTATTTGGAAACCATTTTTCAACACAGGAATTAAAACCAGTTTTTGATAAGGCGATGGAGTGTGGACTGAATTTGTGGGATACTGCAGCAGTCTATGGAGAGGGTTCTTCTGAGAGTATTCTGGGAGAGTTTATTAGGGAGATTCCTCGCAAGGATATTCTTATTTCTACCAAATTTACCCCACAGATTGCCAGTGATTCTTTAAACCCTATGCAGGATATGCTGGATGGAAGTAAGGAACGTCTGAACACAGACATTATAGATATTTATTGGATTCACAATCCGATGGATGTGGAAAAATGGACTCCGCAGCTGATTCCATTAGCAAAGAACGGGCAGATCAAAGCTATCGGTGTTTCAAATCATAATCTTTCAGAAATTAAACGAGCAAATGAAATTCTTGTTTCCGAGGGGTTGAAAATTTCTGCAGTACAAAATCATTTCAGTCTGTTACACCGTTCCTCGGAAAAAGCCGGAATCCTTGATTATTGCAAAGAAAATGGAATTGTCTTTTATGCCTATATGGTATTGGAGCAGGGAGCTCTTACTGGAAGATATACAGAGGAAAATCCATTTCCGGCTAAAACAGGGAGAGGTGATTCCTACAATTCGCATTTGAAAGAGCTAACTGCATTGATAGAGGAATTGAAAATTGTTGGAACACGTTATCAGGCAAGCCCGGCACAGATTGCTATAGCATGGGCACTTGCTAAGGGAACCCTTCCAATTATCGGTGTTACAAAGGTAAAACAGGTTGAGGAGGCTCTGGCAGCATCTAAGATGATATTAACAGAGGAAGAAGTCAGCCGACTGGAAAAATTGGGTGATGAAGCAGGGGTGCATACTCTGCGTGAATGGGAAAAGGAAATGTAGGAACAGATAGGAGGCGAATAGCATTGAAGGTGCTTTTATTTAACGGAAGTACAACAAAGGATGGCTGTGTTTACCGGGCATTGTGTGAGGTGGCTGATGCACTGCAGGAAGATGGAATTCAGACAGAAATTTTACAGATGGGAACTGAGCCAGTTTGGGACTGTATGGGGTGTGACTTCTGCCACAATGGAGGAAATGGTCTGTGTGTTCATGAGGATATGGTAAATGAATGGCTGGAAAAAGTAGAAAAAGCGGATGGGTTTATTTTTGGTTCTCCGGTTTACTATGCACATCCGACAGGGCAGTTTCAGGCTCTTTTGGACCGGATGTTTTATGCCGGTGGGGAGTATTTTCAGTTTAAACCGGGGGCAGCAGTGGTAACGGCTCGCCGAGCAGGAACGACAGCTTCTTTGGATGTGCTGAATAAATATTTTACAGACGCCTGTATGCCGGTGGTATCTTCCACTTATTGGAATCTGGTACATGGTAATACAACAGAAGAGATTGAGCAGGATCTGGAGGGACTCCAGACTATGCGGAATCTGGGACACAACATGGCATGGATACTCAATTGTCTGGAGGCTGGTAAAGAAAAAGGTTTTGTTCCGAAAAAAATGGAAACACAGTACTGGACGAATTTTGTGCGATAAGAAAGGTCGTTTCATAGAAATGTTTAGGGGTGCAATAAAAAAGTATGGAATATCTAAAATTAAGTAATGATGTTCAAATGCCACTGATAGGATTTGGAACATGGGATGTGCGAGGAGAAAAGGGAAAGCGATGTATCTTAGATGCTTTAGAAGTTGGATACAGACTGATTGATACAGCACAGATGTATGATAATGAAAAGATTATCGGCGATGCGGTGAGAGAGAGTAAGTTATCTAGAAAAGATTTGTTTCTTACTACGAAATTGTACCGTTCTTGTACCAGTTACCAAAAAGCAAAAGATGGGATTGAACAATCTTTGGAGCAATTACAGAGTGATTATATTGATTTACTTTTGATTCATGAACCATATGATAACTCTTTGGAAATGTATGAGGCTTTAAAAGAAGCTTATCAGAAAAAAAAGGTAAGAGCTATTGGTATTTCTAACTTTAATATAGAAAGATACCGGAATTTTATTTGTTCTTGTGAGATAATACCGGCTATTAATCAGGTAGAATCCCATGTCTATTACTCGCAGTTGGAGCTGAAAGAATTTTTGGAAAATCATGGAACAAAAATGCAGTCGTGGGGATCCTTTACTGAAGGACGGAAAGATATTTTTGCGGATCCATTATTAAGGGAAATTGGTAAAAAATACGGGAAGACTTCTGCGCAGGTGGCATTGCGTTATCTAGTACAGCAGGGGATAGCAGTTATTCCGAAATCGGTGCATAGGGAACGCATGATACAGAATTTTAATATTTTTAATTTTACACTGCAAGCAGAAGATATGGAAAATTTGCGAAGTCTTGATAGTGGACAATCATTGTTTGATTGGTACTAAAAATACAAATAGAAAGGAAGATGACTTTGACAATCGAAGATGTAATTCGTGGATTTTGTGAAAATACCGAAGAAAATCTAGAGAGGGAGGCGTATGCTAATACACTTTTTCAAGAGGCTATTCGTATTGGAATGGAATTAAATAGTAGTTATCACACCCCAGAAGAACTTCGGGAGATTATGAGTCGACTGACTGGCAAGAAAATAGATGATACTTTCCGGCTGTTTCCACCGTTTTATACAGATTTTGGAAAGAACATCACTCTTGGTAAAGATGTGTTTATTAATTCGGGTTGCCATTTTCAAGATCAGGGCGGCATTACTATTGGGGACGGTTCTTTAATTGGGCATAATGTTGTACTGGCTACCATCAACCATGATCTCGAACCAGAGAATAACCGTAAAAATCACTATGCACCAATCATGATAGGCGACCATGTATGGATTGGCTCTAATGCATCTATATTGCCTGGTGTTATCATTGGAGATTGGGCTGTGGTAGCTGCCGGAGCCGTAGTAACAAGGGATGTTCCACCATACACTGTAGTTGGTGGGGGGCCGGCCAAGGTACTGAAAACAATTTCAAAGAACTAGGAGGTGTTGGAATGAAAAGAATAATCAGTATGGCATTTGGGATACTACTCATGCTTTCTATGGTTGCTTGTGGACGAGCAGCAGAGACTACAGGGGCTGGCGAGAATACAGAATCTACTCAAGCATCGGAAAATATCCAAAGTCCTTCGGTCAAAGAAGATAATTCTAGTAATGAGGAAGATGCTACTGACACAGCGAAAAAAAATATGTTCAAACCAGAATTTGATTTTGAATCAAAGACAGTGACACTCAATAGTGGTTATGAAATGCCGATTAACGGATTGGGAACATACAGTTTACATGGTGAAGAATGTATCAATTCAGTCAAATCCGCATTATCCAATGGTGTACGACTGATTGATACTGCAGCTTCTTATGGTAACGAAGAAGAAATCGGACAGGCAATTCGTGAAGCAGTTGACGAGGGAATTGTCAAAAGAGAGGATGTTTTCGTAATAACGAAAATATATACAAGCGGCGAAATGGAAAACCCCGAGTCTGTCATTCAGGCTGGTCTGGATCGACTCAATATTGACTATGTAGATATGATGCTACTCCACCATCCTTTTACAAATGATGTGGAAGTATATAAAGCGATGGAACAGTTCGTCAAGGAAGGGAAGATTCGTTCGATTGGTCTTTCTAATTGGTATGTAGAGGAGTTGACGGAATTTTTGCCGCAGGTAGATACGGTTCCTGCTCTTGTCCAGAATGAAATTCATCCTTACTACCAAGAAAATGATGTAATCCCGTTTATTCAGAATTTGGGAATTGTAGTGCAGGGGTGGTATCCTTTGGGAGGAAGAGGGCATACAGCAGAACTGTTGGGCGATCCGGTGATTTCTGATATTGCAGAGATACATGGTGTTTCTTCTGCACAAGTGATTTTGCGTTGGAATCTGCAAAAAGGTGTGGTGGTCATTCCGGGATCCAGTAATCCTGACCACATTAAGGAAAATACAGAATTATATCATTTTACTTTGACAGATGAGGAGATGAAACAGATTAATGCACTTGATCGTGGAGAGAAGCATGATTGGTATTAAAAAAGTAAATTGAAAATCCTTTAAAGTTTTGAATGGAGGTATCAGTATGAAGGTGTTAGGTATTAATAGCAGTGCCAGAAAGGATGGAAATACTGCGATTTTAATAAACAAGGTTTTTGAAGTTCTGAAACAGTACGATATTGAAACGGAGTTGATTCAACTCGCAGATCAGGTACTGGAACCGTGTAAGGCATGTTGGGCTTGTGGAGGCCGGGAAAACTGTGTTCATAAAAAAGACAATTTTCAGGATATATTTGAGAAGATGAAAAAAGCAGATGGAATTCTGCTTGGTTCACCGGTTTATTCAGCGAATATATCTGCAAATATGCAGGCGCTTTTAGAAAGAGCAGCTGTGGTAGGCGATATGAATCCAGGACTGTTTACTCATAAAGTAGGAGCCGCGGTAACGGCTGCCCGAAGAGGTGGAGCACTACAGGCTATTGATGCCATGAACCACTTTTTCTTGAATCATGAGATGTTTGTGGCAGGATCTACCTATTGGAATATGGGCTATGGACAGCTGGCAGGTGATGTGGAGAAGGACAAAGAAGCTCTGGACAATATGGAAAATCTTGGGCGAAATATAGCGTGTCTGCTTACAGCATTGGAAGGAAGGAAATTTGAATGATAAAAAAAGGAATTTGTATTTGTATACTGATTGTAATGATGTGTGCTATGGCTGGATGTACAAATTTGGCTCCACAAACCGAACAGTTTACAAAGAATGAGGATCAGAAAGAAGGTGGAAGAGAACATACGGAATCATCCCCATCTGCTTCAAATCAGGAGGAAGATATGAACAATAAAACTTTGGTAGTTTATTTCTCTGCTACTGGAACTACAGAAACACTTGCAGAATATGCAGCGGAGATGTTAAACACAGATTTGTATGAAATTGTACCAGAAGAACCTTATACAGAAGAAGATTTAGCTTACTATACTGATGGACGGGCAGATCAGGAGCAGAATGATACCAATGCCAGACCGGAAATTTCCGGGAAAGTAGAGAATATGGAACAATATGATACAATTATACTGGGGTATCCAATCTGGCATGGGCAGGCTCCAAGAATTATTAGTACCTTTTTAGAAAGCTATGATTTTTCGGGTAAAACGGTAATTCCTTTTTGCACATCTCATAGTAGCGGAATAGGTTCAAGTGCAGAGGATTTACATTCTTTATGCCCGGATTCTACGACGTGGATAGCAGGTGAACGGTTTGAGGCAGGAACAACAATGGAAACTATGAGAGAATGGTTAGAGAGTCTGAAATAGACACAGAAGAAATACAAATTGAAAATTAGGAGGAAAGATAAAATGAATGATTTTGTTTTTTATAACGCAGATAGAGTATATTTTGGAAAAAATCAAATGAGCAATTTAACAGAAGAAGTATTAAAGTTCGGGGAGAAAGTTCTTCTTGTATATGGCGGTGGATCTATTAAGAAAAGTGGTCTTTATGATCTTGTGACAAAATCACTGAAGGATAGCGGCATTGAATGGCTTGAAGTTGCAGGTGTGGAACCAAATCCACGTCATAGTACTGTAAATAAGGGGGCTGCAATCTGCAAAAAAGAAGGTATAGATGTAATACTTGCAGTGGGAGGCGGATCTGTTATTGATTGTTCCAAAGGGATTGCTGCGGCAGCTTTGACAGAAGATGGTGACGTATGGCCGTTAGTGTCGCAGGGAACATGGGTAAAGGAAGCCTTACCAGTGATTGCAGTGTTAACAAATGCAGCTACGGGATCGGAGATGGATGCGTGGGCTGTTATTTCCAACATGGATACAAATGAAAAAATAGGTCTTGGTGGAGATGCCCTGGTTCCCAAAGCAGCCTTTGAAAATCCAGAATACAGCTTTTCCCTGCCGGAATACCAGACAGCCTGTGGTGCCTTTGATATTTTTAATCACGTTCTGGACAATTATTATCTGGCAGGAGAGTCAACCTTTGATTTAGTTTTGGAATTTCAGGAAGCTGTGATGCGGAGTGTGGTAAAGTGGGCACCGATTGCAATGAGAGAACCTGACAATTACGAAGCAAGAGCGAATCTGATGTGGGCATCTTCAATGGCGCTCAATGGTGTGCTGGATGGGGGGACGGTTCATGGCTGTGCGTGCCATATGATGGAACATGAACTATCTGCTTATTATGATATTACACATGGGCATGGGTTAGCCATTGTTACACCACGCTGGCTTACATACATACTGGATGAAACTACAGCACCGGCAATCTATAGAATGGGCATCAAAGTCTTTGGAGTTGACGAGACTATGAGTGTAATGGATGGAGCTAAAAAAGCGATTGAAGCAGTATCAGAGTTCTGCTTTAAAACTCTTAGATTAAAAAGCACACTGACAGAGCTTGAGATAGATGAAGAGCATTTTAGGGAAATGGCAGAACATGCTTGTTCTGGCATGGGTGGGGTTATTACCGGACCAAAAGTGCTGGATGTAGAAGATGTAGAAAAAATATATAAAATGTGTTTATAAAATGATTCGTGGTTCTTCCGCGCAGTGGTATATTTGATTCAAAATAAATCACAAGGCAACTAATAACATAGCGGATATGCGGAAGAACCATATTAGTATAACAAGATTTTGGGATTAATTATTAGTATAATCTAGAAGTAACGGGGAGAATCAGGCATAAAAGGAGAGTGAAAAATTATGAAAATTCTGGTGATAAACGGAAGCCCACGCTTCAACGGAAATACTGCAGCAATGGTTTCTGCTTTCGAGGAAAGTGCTAATGAAGCAGGGCATCAGGTAACTGTTAAGCAAATTGGGAACAAGGATATTCGTGGCTGTAAAAACTGTGATGCCTGTCGGAGAACTTTAAACGGAAATTGTGTTCAGCAAGATGATATGCAAAAGATATATCCTTTTATGAGAGAATGTGAGGTGTTGGTGATTGCCACGCCAATCTATTATTATTCCATGACAGGCCAGACACACTGCTTCATTGAACGATGTTATGCTTTTGAGCGGTTGCCCAAATTAAGAAAAGCAGCCCTTTTCCTTAGTGCCGGAGCAGGTGGGTTTACATCAGCAATACAAACTTATAAGGACGCAATTATTGGACACATGGGAGCAGGGAATTTGGGGATTGTGACATCGACAGGAGATTCGATTTCAAAACTTGGTGAAGTTCGGGCAATTGCAAAAAAAATATAAGGGAAAGAACATAGAGATGGTAAAAATAAATGAAAAAAATCTGCGAATGCGAAGAAACAAAGAATTTCTGTGGGTTTCTGCAGAAAACAAAAAGATTTATCTGAAAGCGCAGGAGTCTTGCTTGGCACTTTACTTTGCGGTGTATGAAGAAATGACAACGTATATACACGAAATGATAAAAAAGGGGTATGCGGTAGGATAAGCAGACGTAGAGAAAGGAATTCTAAATGAATGTATGGCATGATATACCGCAACAGTATATAACATCAGGGAAATTTTTAGTTTATATTACGATGCAGAAAGGCAGTAATAAAAAGTATGAATTTGATTTAAGAACAGGGTACCTTCGACTAGCTGAAATACTTTATTCAGCAGCTTGTTATCCCGTAAATGGAGGAATTATACCAAGAACATTGAATGGCTTGCAGCGACCACAAAGGGCATTGATTATTTGTCAGGAGTCGTTGGAACTGCATACATTGGTAGAATGTTCACCGGTTGGAGTAATTCGAATACGAGAAAATGGAAGAGTTGAAGAAGTAATCATGGCACTTCCGATTTTAGAAAATATGAATGGAATTGGTTTTGTAGATTCAGAATCAACGCTAAAAGCAATGTATGAAGAAATTCAATATTTTTATCAGACATATAATGGCTCAGCGGATTCAGGATTATGGATAAATGGTGAAATTTCAGGTATTAAAGCCGTTGATATGATAGAGAAAGCAACTGTAAATTATATAGAACAGTATAAGTGATAAAATTGATGACCTCCAAATTTAGATACTGTGAACGTGGAAAAATATATAAGGTGTGTTTGTAAAATTATGAGAGTGGCGATTATCGATGACACTAGGGAGGATGCGGAGCATCTTTTTGGATGTCTGAAGCAATATCAAACAGAATATGAAGTTACGATTCAGGTGGATACATATTATGCCAGTTTTGATTTTTTGGAAGAATATCGTAGCCAATATGATGTTATTTTTCTGGATATAGAAATGCCGGGCAGTGATGGAATAGAAGTGGCGCATGAAATTAGAGAAAAAGACGAAAGTGTTGGGATTATTTTTGTGACCAATATGGCGCAATATGCAATCAAAGGATATGAAGTGAATGCAATTGATTTTATTGTAAAGCCGGTTGGTTATTATGTTTTTGCAGAAAAACTAGAAAAAGCAATTCGTTTCTTTAAAAAAAGAGAACGTAAAAATATGTTGTTCAGTAAAGATGGCGAAATATATCGGATATCGTTATCTGAGGTTTTGTTTGTGGAAAAAGAAAAGAGTGATTTACTTATTCATACCACAAAAGGAGTATTTAAGGAAAGAGGAACAATTAAACTCCTAAAGGAAAAATTAGAGGATGCCTCTTTTAGCGAATGCACTAGTGGTTGTCTAGTTAATCTGTCAAAAGTTTCTTGTGTGGGAAAAGAGCATATTTTAGTAGCAAATAAAACTTTGCCGCTTTCAAGAAGGATGAAGAAGCAATTTACAAAGGAGTATATTGATTATATAGGAGGTGGATTTTAATGGATTTGAATTTTGTAATGAATCTGAATTTTATTCATTTTCCGATGGAACTTTTGTTATGTCAAATTCCTTTTTTAATCCATAAACCACGTCGGGATGTTTTTGGGGTTAAACTGACAGGCACATTGATTATATATTTTATTCTATCTGCTACATGGATGTTTTTTATTGAAATAGTACGGGGAGAGTATTTGTTTCCTTATGTTTTGTTGTATCTGGGATATGCTATTTTAACAGCAATACCTATTATTGTTTGTTTTGATATTCACATTTTGGAATTGTTTTTTATAATTGTCGGAGCATATGCAACACAGCATATGTGTTATGCCTTTTTAAGGATTTTTTTATATCTTACCAGACACTCTTTAGAAACTGAGGGTATGTTTCGTTTTTTTACGCAGTACATAGTTTATGGGATCTGGTCTGCTTTAATTTACTTCTTAATCATTAGGAAAAATCAGAAAAAAGATGGGTTTGGTACAGAAGATAAACGTATTGCATTTTTTTCGGTTATACTTGCAGTTGCAGCAGTCGGATTTAGTGTCTACTACACTTATCCGGCAGATTTAACTCCTATTAATATATATACTTGTGTGCTTTGCCCTGCCTATGGATTTTTGTGTTGTGCGTTAGTGTTGACTATGGAATACTATGTCCTGCGTGAAAACCGTATGAAAAAGGAACGTGAAATTATGGAACAGCTTTTGCAAATGGCAAATTCACAGCAGAAATCGTCAAAAGAAGCAATAGATATTATCAATATAAAATGCCATGATTTAAAACATCAACTAAAAGCAATTGAAAAAATACCTGATATGAGAAATCGTTCAGAATATGTAAAAGAAATACAGCAGACGGTATCCATTTATGATGCGATCTTTCATACAGGATGTGAACCTTTAGATTATGTACTTCGTGAAAAGTGTCTAATCAGCAATGAGTATAATGTAGCATTTAGTTGCATGGCAAATGGTGCCTTGATCAATTTTATGTGTCCGGCAGATATTTATGCACTGATGGGAAATGCACTTGATAATGCATTGGAATGTGTGATGAAGGAGAAAGAACAAAAACGAACAATCAGTCTTCATATTAAACAAAGTGGTAAGATGGTACTAATCCACATGGAAAATAGGTGCAGTATCAGTCCTGTTTTTGTCAATGGATTGCCAGTTACTGAGAAAAAAGATAAGGCATATCATGGATTTGGTGTAAGAAGTATCAAATATATTGCAGAAAAATATAATGGCGAATTATATATGAATGTCAGAGGTGGAATGTTTATTATGGATGTACTTCTGCCAATAGAAAACCGAATATATCAGGAAAACGACCACTTTTAACAAAGTGGCTTTTTCTTTTGAGAAATCATTATAATACAAGTTAACAAGCAACTACTTAATGAGGAAGAGGAGGAAAAGAAAATGGTTGAGTTTCTTGTGGATTTGGTTTCGCCATTCTTTTTGAGTTTGGGAGTAAGCCAATCGGATGTTAATAATTATGTGAATCAGTTAATTGGTTATGTGTATGCAATTTTAGGGCTATTATTAATTGCTGTAATTGTAATGATAGCAGCGCACTGGATTGCAAGAAAAGGTACGCGGCATGTTATACGATTTGGGGCAGGAATCAGTTGGATACTGATTGTATGTGTTCTTGTAAATGTCATATGTTTCGGCCCTATGTATAACAATCTCGCACCGATTATCAATGGTAGAGGAAGTGTTTCAGAGGAAACAATCAAAAAATCAAAAGATGTGATTAAAAAAGTTGGTGAAGAAGGGATGGTACTTCTTAAAAATGACGGAGTGCTTCCTATTACTTCCGACAAAATGAATATCAATGTATTTGGTTGGGCATCAACATCTCCTATTTTTGGAGGAACTGGATCAGGAGCCAGTGATAGTGAAGGAAGTGTTGGAGTTATAGATTCTTTAGAAGAAGCAGGATTTAAAACTAATCATACACTAACGGATATGTATAAAAATTATCGTGCAGAAAGACCGACAGAAGTAAAATCACCAAAGAATGAAGAGTGGAACATGAGAGACTGGACATTGCCGGAACCTACTGTAGATTATTATACAGATGAAATTATGAGTGAAGCGATAGAATTTTCGGATACTGCAGTTGTTGTGATAGCAAGGTCAGGAGGAGAAGGGCGTGATGAACCGACAGATATGAATGCGGCAATTCATGGAACTTATGATCCTCGTGGAGAATTGGGCACAGCTGAATATAACTATTTTGATGCTGCCTATACAAATAACGGCAACTATGATGATTATGACGAGGGAGAGCATTATTTGGAACTTTCAAATACAGAAGAAGAAATGGTCAATATGGTCTGTAATAACTTTGAAGATGTGATCGTTGTGATAAATGCCAATAATGCGATGGAACTTGGTTGGGTTGACCAGTATGAACAAATTGATTCCGTAATTCTTGCACCGGGTACAGGTGCAACCGGCATGACTGCACTAGGAGAAATTTTGAATGGTGAAATAAATCCATCGGGAAAAACGGTAGATACATATGTGTATGATTTGACAGACACACCGTCTTATCAAAATTTCGGTAGCTTTGTTTATAATAATGTAGATGAACTTGTCGATGCCAGTATGGAAGCTGATCCGGCATATCAGGGGGTACAGGGATTTGTAAACTACACAGAAGGAATCTATGTCGGATATAAGTTTTATGAAACAGCAGCAGAAGAAGGATTTATTACCTACGAAGAAAAGGTACAGTTCCCGTTTGGATATGGATTAAGTTATACAACGTTTGAACAAAGTATTGAGAAGTTTACGGATAACGGAGATAGTATTTCATTGGATGTTCAGGTAAAAAATACTGGTGATGTTGCAGGAAAATCGGCGGTTGAACTGTATTTTACCCCTCCATATGTAAACGGAGGCATTGAAAAAGCATCCGTAAATCTGATTGAGTTTGGGAAAACAGACAAGTTAGAAGCAGGGGAATCAGAAACCATTTCTTTTACAATAAACAAAGAGGATATGGCAGCATATGATTCCAATGAAATTAAAGTTGCAGGGGGTGGATATATACTAGAGCAGGGCGAATATATCATTTCGTTGAGATCTGATTCTCATACGGTACTGGATCAGGAGACATTTACGGTAGAAGAAGATGTTAATTATAGCACTAATGGACGTGAAAGTGATGGTGTAATTGCGGTTAATCAATTCCAGGAATATTCAGCAGGTGATGTGGAATATCTATCTCGCGCAAATGGGTTTGCTAATTATGCAGAAACGACAAAAGCGCCAGAAGAGAGCGCATATAAGATGGATGAAGAAACTCTTGAGAGTGTCAGTGAAAAGTCAGTAGCATACTATGATGCTTCAAAATATGATAATGCAGAAGATGAAATGCCAGTTACTGAAGCTGATAATGGAGTACAACTTGCTGATTTAACAGGAAGACAGTATGACGATCCATTGTGGAATGATTTACTGGATCAGCTTAGTGTTGATGAAATGATAAATATGGTGAATTTAGCTGGTTTCCAGACAATTGCAATTGATTCAGTAGGAAAAAAAGCAACACTTGATAGTGATGGAACTTCTGGATTAAATGACTGGTATATTCAGGTGTATGGAACAGCATTTCCTGTAGAGGTACTAATTGCGCAAACATGGAACAAAGAATTGGCATATGAAACAGGGGGAGCGATTGCACAAGAATATGCAGATTGTGGTATTTACGGTTGGTATGGACCGGCAATGAACATTCACCGTTCTGCATTTTGTGGCCGTAATTTTGAATATTATTCAGAAGATAGTGTTTTGTCAGGATATATTGGATTAAATGAAATAAATGCAGCTGCGGAAAAGGGCGTTTATGCATACATCAAACATTTTGCGTTAAATGAACAGGAAGGTAATAGATGTTGTATGCTTTTAACTTATTCGGATGAACAGGCAATCAGGGAAATTTACCTGAAACCATTTGAAATCTGTGTGAAAAATTTTGATTTTGAAGGAAATAAACCACTTGCAGTAATGTCCTCTTTTGTATTCATTGGAGACAGATGGTGCGGTGCTAATCCTAATCTTTTGAATACAGTACTTCGTGATGAATGGGGATTCCAGGGCATGGTAGTAACAGACTGGAATGGATCTTATGGTTATCAAAACACCGAAGATTGTATTAGAAATGGAAATGATGCAATGCTTGGCTTTAACCAGCATGAGTCGAATAAAATTGCAAATAAGGAGTCTGCTACTCTCGTTAAAGCACTTCGTCAAGCATCAAAAAATATGATGTATACAATAGCAAATAGTGGAAATTATACAGCCGCAGATGCGGATGATGACGGCATGGAGCCTATGACAAAAATCTTTATAGCAGTAGATGCATTGGTGACCATTCTATGTATTGGAATTATGGTGATTGTCATGGTTCGCTGGAGTAAGAAGAAAAAATCGGAAGTTCAAGTGAGTATTGAAAAAGTGCAAAAAGAAGAGTAAAGAGATAAAAGAAGGGAATAGGGAAGATGCCCTATTCCCTTCTTCAGGAGGAAATCAATGAAACATCTTGATATTATTCAAAGTATGACATTAGAGGAAAAGGCTGCTTTTTTAAGTGGGAAGGGGGAATGGGATACAAGAGATATTCCACGTCTTGGAATCCCGTCTGTGTTCTGTTCAGACGGACCTCATGGAATCCGTAAGCAGGCCGGAGCAGGGGACCATCTTGGACTGAATGAGTCTCTTCCTGCCACTTGTTATCCGACAGCTGCAACTATAGCAAACAGTTGGAATACAGAACTGGGAAAAGAAATTGGAGAAGCACTGGGAGAGGAGGCGCGGGTGCTGAACGTGCAGGTATTGTTGGGCCCCGGGTTGAATGTAAAACGAAGCCCTCTCTGTGGTAGAAATTTTGAATATTTTTCTGAAGATCCATATCTATCAGGAAAGATGGCAGCTTCTTATATTCAAGGAATCCAAAGTCAAGGCGTGCATGCCTGTCCGAAGCATTTTGCGGTAAACAGTCAGGAACTACGCCGGATGGCTATGAATGCAGTTTTGGATGAGAGGACACTACGGGAGATTTATCTTACAGGATTTGAAATTGCTGTAAAAGAGGGTGGAGCGAAAGCTATCATGTCTAGTTATAATCAAATAAATGGAACTTATGCCAATGAAAATATGCATCTTTTAAAAGAAATTTTACGGAAAGAATGGGGATTTGAAGGTATTGTTATTACGGACTGGGGCGGTTCCAATGATCATGTAAAAGGTGTGAAAGCAGAATCGAATCTGGAGATGCCGGCTCCGGGACTGGATTCAGCTAGACAGATTATAGCCGCGGTAGAAAATGGTAGCCTGACGATGGAGGAATTGAATATCTGTGTAGATACTTTGCTGGATGCGGTGTTTACTGTGAGTGAAAGCAGCAAAAAGAGAGCAGAGGATTTTGATAGTAAAGAACACCACCGTCTTGCAAGAAAAGCAGCAGCAGAAAGTGCAGTATTATTAAAAAATACAAACTCTATTTTACCATTGAAACCGGGATGCAAGGTTGCTGTAATAGGTGATTTTGCAAAAGAGCCACGTTATCAAGGGGCAGGTTCCTCAATGGTAAATCCTACGTTAGTGGAAACCGTGGAAAAAGTAATGTCAGATTATGATTTGCAGGTGTTAGGCATAACTGGAGGATACCGTCGGACAGGAGAAGCAGATGAAGTGTTAAAGAAAGAAGCCATAGATCTGGCAGCAGATGCGGATGTGGTACTTTACTACTTTGGCTTAGATGAACTCAGTGAATCAGAGGGGTTAGATCGGACACATATGAGGATTCCACAGAATCAGATTGAATTATTGCAGTCGGTTCTTCAGGTGAATGAAAATATTGTAGGGATCCTAAGCACCGGTGCTGCGGTAGAGATGCCCTGGCAGACGTGTTGTAAGGCAATCCTGCACGGATATTTGTCCGGACAGGCGGGGGCAAGTGCAATGCTTGATATTTTGACAGGAAAGGTAAATCCCTCTGGTCGACTTGCAGAAAGTTACCCATTACGCTATGAGGACACGCCTGCTTTCCGGCATTTTCCTAGCACGGAGAAAAATTCTGAATATCGAGAGAGTATTTATGTGGGGTATCGGTATTATGATACCAGTATGGTACGGGTGCAGTATCCATTCGGTTATGGTTTGTCATATACAGAATTTACTTATTCAGATCTTATAGTTGAAGAGGATGGAATCCGTGTGCTGATTACTAATACTGGAGACTTCGACGGCGCAGAGGTGGTGCAGATGTATGTGGGACTTCCAAACGCTATCGTATTCCGTCCGGCAAAAGAATTAAAAGGATTTTCTAAAATATTTTTAAAAGCTGGAGAAAGCGGGGAAGTAACGATTCCATTTGATGATAAAACCTTTCGCTACTGGAATATAAAAACCAATCGTTGGGAGGTGGAAATGGGAACCTATCAGATTATGGTAGGAGCAAGCGTTGACGATATCAGACTGACAGGTGAAATTGAACAGGATGGCACAACAACTGTGTATCCTTATAATCCTGCAGAATTACCCTACTATTATACTGGAATAGTACAGCAGATATCTGACCGAGAATTTGAGGTACTTCTTGACCATTCTATTCCTGATGGAAGCTGGAATGGAGAACTGACATCAAATGATGCTATCTGTCAAATGTATTATGCAAAAAGTAGACTTGCCAGATTTATTTATAACCGTCTGACAAGTTTTAAGAAAAGAAGCGAAGAAAAAGGTAAGCCGGATTTGAACATTCTGTTTATTTATAACATGCCATTTCGGGCGTTGGCAAAGATGACGGCAGGTATGGTAAGCATGGATATGGTAGATGGGATTGTGGAAGTTGTAAATGGTCATTTTTTTAAAGGGATAAATAAAATTATAAATGGATTTTTTGTAAATATCTTGGCAAATAAGAAATATGGTAAAAAGCTGTCTAAAGGAAATGAGGTGAAATAGATATGAAGAATATAGCACAATGGTGGAAAAATCATTGGGAAATTTTTGAAGAAAAACATCCGAAGCTGTCCAAATGGGTATATCAGATATTTTATTTCTTTGTGTTCAGTATGGGAGTGACGGCATTCCAATATCTGGTATTTACATTTATGCCGGGAATATTGGGAATCGGTCTTGCTGGTACAGAATTCATGTGGCCACAAAGAGCGATGCATATCTTTGGGGTAGATTTTACGTGGAGTTTACTGGGGTATAATGTACTTTATGATGCTTCCGGTGCAGTAATCATTGGCGGAGGACTGGGGTATTTTATCAGTTATGAAGTTGGTTCTTTTCTGGCTCAGTGCATTAACTTTCCGTTACAGAGAAATATTACCTTTAAGAGCAAAGGAAATCCTGTATATCAGGGCATGTGGTATTTTATCGCATGGGTTGTAATTTCCCTGATATGTAATGGCTTCAATAACTTGTGGATGCCGATTGCATCTGTCTATGTAGCTCCGGCGATTTATAATTTGTTGGTCACCTTTATTACTGGTGGTGTTTCGATGATTATTTTTTTCTTTGTGTTTAAGATTATTTTCCCAGAAGGGGAAGCGAAGGGGGAAAGCATTTTAGGAGAACAAAATTAAAATATGATTATCTATATAGTAGCACTTATTCTAGCCAGCGTGATAGCATTGTACAGCTATTTTTACTTAAAAGAATTCGGTATTTTTTAAGCTTGATATGAAATGTAGAGGTTGTAAAATTTTTACATTTGTCTTACTAGATTATGGTAGTTAAGTGGATTAGCATATATCTAATCAGAACAGAAGAACATGGCGAATAATGAAGTTAGATTAAAAAGAGAGTTGTGATAGTTTTGGAAAAAAGAAATGCACCAAATAAAATAAAATTTATAGAATATTTATTGGTTTTCCATTGGGGATTTCTGCTGTTTTTAGCCTTTTATGCATTTGTAGAAGATATAGTAGGATGGCTGATGGGGACAGTATCAGTGAAAGCACAACCATATAATATGAGTGGTCTTTTAATTATGTGCATGGAAATATTTATGATATTTATTATAGGCATTTTTGAAGGGATATGTTTTAGCTCATTTGAGAAACAAAAATGGAACGATATGTCATGGTATTGGATTAGCTGTTTCTTTGTTTTGTGGATTAGCTATTTTACTGCGATAGAGGCTTATCGTATTTGGGAAACTATCTTTAAAAGAGTAACTTGGGAATCAACAAAACAGAGTTTTCTATTAGCAGGAAGTATTACAGTTAGAGAATTTATAGGTGTGTGTATTGGGTGCCTTTTGGGGAAAGGAGGGATAGTGGTAAAAACCTATAGAGGCAGAAAAAATGAAGATAAAATATATTAGTAGGTTTAATAAGCGCTGCGAGAATTTAAGCTATATTAAGACATTCTCGTTTAACAGGAAATTGTTTATAAAAATGCAAAAATACTTAAGTATGTCGATGAAAAAAAGAAAAATAAAAGTATATGAAAAATTTACAAAAAATCGCTTATATGCACTGGGTATTCTATTGACAGGAATGTTTACTGTCGTTCTCGGCAGATTTTTTTCATTGCAGATCTTGCAGGGAGATGAGTTTTTGCAGGAATATCGGGAGCAGATTGAGCGGGAAGAAGATATTGAGGCCGGAAGAGGAACGATTTACGATCGTAATGGAATACCGCTGGCATACAATGAATTGGCCTATTCCATAACAATTGTGGATGATGACTTTTATGATACTACAAAAGAGCATAATGAAACATTGAATCAGGTCATCAGTGATACCATTTCATTGATTGAAAGGTATGGGGATCATGTGGAAAATATATTGCCTATACAATATACAGAACTGGGAGAGTATGCATTCACCGTTGAAAATACAAGGCTTCAGCGTTTCCGTGCAGATGTTTTCGGACATAGTTCCATTGAAGAACTGGAGTACAATGAATCTCTTGGATATAACGAAGCAGAAGCAACAGCAGGGCAGATTGTAGAGTATTTCTGTTCTGACAGACGTTTTGGAGTGGAAGGATTTGAGGAAAGAGAGGCATTGCAAATCAGTGCGGTTCGATATGCGATGTCTCTGAATTCTTACCGCCGTTATTCTCCTACGACTATAGCAAGAGATGTCAGTCAGGAAACGCTGGCAGCTATTGCAGAAAATGAAGCAGATCTGCCGGGAGTTACATCAGAGGAACAATTGGTGAGACGGTATACAGAAAGCTATTACTTTTCTCATTTATTAGGATACACAGGACAGATATCCGAGGAAGAATTACAGGAATTTTCAGAACAAAGATCAGGGTATACAACAGAGGATTCTGTAGGGAAATCAGGAATTGAACAATTTTTGGAAACACAGCTTCAGGGAACGAAGGGTGGAGAAAGGTTTTATGTAGATAATGTCGGGAGAGTAACAGACCGTCTGGAAACGACAGAGCCTGTACCTGGGAATGATGTGTATCTGACAATCGATGCGGATTTACAGAGAACGGTATACCGCTTACTGGAACAAAGGCTTGCAGGAATCGTATACGCAAATCTGGTAGAAGGGGGGATGCCGGAGCAGTCAGAAGATGATGCAGACAACGTAAGAATTACTTCCGATGAAGTTTATTTTGCCCTAATTGATAATCAGGTGCTGGACACAGAACAATTTATGGCGGCAGACAGAAACAGCAGACAGTATTATATGGGAAACGCAGCACGGGAATTGAACAACAGTGTTTTAGCTGAGTTTCCGGCTGCGTTGGAAATTCCGTATGAGCAGCTGTCAGACGTACAGCAAAGTGCGGTTGATGTGGTAATGGAGCTGCTAAATCAGGAAGAAGTGTTTGTCTATACGAACGAAGTATTGGAAGATGAAAGTTACAAAAACTGGCAGTCCGGTAAAATTAGTTTTCAGAATCTGATGGAAGAGGCAGTTTCAAAAGATTGGTTAAATTTAGAACACCTGACGCTGGAGAGAACTTATGTAACTACAGAGGAAATCGTTACAGCAATAAAAACCAAACTTACAGAGCAGATTCCAAAGAGCCGCACATATGAAGAAATGATCTATGAACATTTAATACGAAACGGAAGTATTTCAGGGTATGATATCTGTCTTGCACTCTATGAACAAGAGATACTGAGCGATGAAGAAGGCTATGTATCACTTAGCAGCCGGGAAATCTCTGCTTATAGTTTTATCCGGGAAAAAATCAGAACACTTCAAATTACTCCTGCACAGCTGGCATTAGATCCGAGCACCGCTTCCAGCGTGGTAGTTGATCCGAACAATGGGCAGGTATTAGCGTGTGTAACATATCCGGGATATGATAACAACCGCCTGGCAAACACTGTTGATGCCGAATATTATAATCAACTTTTACAGGATGAATCTCTTCCGCTATATAACAATGCCACACAACAGAGGACAGCTCCGGGATCCACATTTAAACCAGTAACAGCGGCTGCCGGAATATCAGAGGGAGTGATCACACCATATAGCACAATTACGGATAGAGGTTCATTTGAAAAGGTAACCCCAAGTCCGGAATGCTGGTTTTATCCAAATGGAACACATGGCGATATTAACGTATCAGAAGCAATCCGAGATTCTTGTAATTACTTTTTTTATGAGACAGCCTTTCGTTTTAGTGACGGACAGGAAACAGAAGAAGGAACCTTCTTTGATGAGGAAAAGGGAATCTCTATACTGGCAGAGGAGGCTCGTAATTTTGGTCTGGGAGATGGTACCGGGATACAGCTTACAGAGAGCAGCCCGCAATTAGCAGACGAATATCCGATTACGGCTGCAATCGGGCAGAGTAATTTTGCGTTTACTACAACACAGCTTGCGAGATATGCGGCAACGCTGGCAAATGGCGGGGACATTTATAACCTGAATCTGATTGATCGTGTAGAAAAATCATCACAGGAAATGGCAGAAAATCAGGAGAGTGAACCTTTAAAAAGAGTGGAAAACGTTACGTCTGAGACATGGCAGGCAATACATACCGGAATGGAAATGATGGCAGAGGATTCGGGGTATTTTGAAGATATGCCTGTTTCGATTGCAGGAAAAACAGGTACAGCCGAGCAGGTAAATAACAGACCGAACCATGCTTTATTTATAGGATACGCTTCAACAGAAAATCCGGAGCTGGCTTTGGCAACAAGGATTGCATATGGTTACGGATCGTCCAATGCGGCAGAGGTTTCAGCCGATATTCTGCGTTATTATTATGAAGTAGAAACAGAGCAGGAGCTGGTGGATGGTATAGCGGATAATGTTGGAATGACAGGAAACCGTATAGCGGATTAGCTTTGTTGATATACCGGAAAGGAGCGCGGATGATTCGACAATATCGAAAAATATATAAACTGAAATATTATCATTTTGGACTTGTATTGCTGACACTTGCTTTGACGCTGGCAGGAATTTTATTGATTGGCAGTGCGCGGGCTTCTGTACAAAACCGACAGATAGCCGGACTTATCGCTGGTCTGGTAATCATGGTTGTAGTTTCTCTGTCAGATTATACTTTGATTATGAATATGGGGTGGATGCTGTACTTAATAAATATTGTTTTACTGATATCTGTAAGAGTAGCAGGTTCTGTAGCCGGAGGGGCTGGACGGTGGCTGCAAATAGGAGGATTTCGTTTTCAGGGAATCGCATTATTGCTGATTGGGCTGGTGTGCGTACTTATTCTTGGCCAGCCGGATTTGTCTACCACGATTGTCGTGTTTTGGATTTACATAAATATTTTGTTCTTGTCAGGTGTCAGTTACAAAATATTAGGGAAAATGTTTGCGGGGTTTGGCGTTTGTGCAGCAGGTGCTATATTTCTTGTGACAAGACCTAATCAGCAGCTGCTTGATACTTACCAATATGAACGTATTATGGCATGGCTCAACCCATCAGAATGGTCACAGGAGGCTTATCAACAGCAAAACTCCATGATGGCAATTGGCTCAGGCGGTTTTAGCGGAAAAGGATTAAATAATAACAGCCCATTATCGGTAAAAAACGGTGGATTTTTACCGGAGCCACATACGGATTTTATTATGGCAGTGGCAGGAGAGGAATTAGGGTATGCAGGAGTTCTTCTGATTATATTGCTATTGCTGCTTATTATTTTATGTTGTGTGGTAATTGGAATACGCACAAAGGATGTGGTTGGAAAAATGATTTGCGGTGGAGTAGCTGCATTTATAGGCGGACAGGCATTTATTAATCTATGTGTGGTTACAGGCCTTATGCCGAATACTGGTCTGACATTGCCGTTTGTCAGCTACGGATTAACATCATTACTTTCCTGTTTTGCGGGAATTGGTCTTGTACTGAATGTAGAGATTAATAGAAAAACAACACTTGAGTTAAAAAGAAGATTAAAGAAAGGAAGAAATAGAATTGGCAGGTTATAGAAGAAAAAATGAGTTTAAAAGAACGATATATGCATTTGTGGCAGGGATCCTTTTGGTATCTTTAGCAGCAGGAATTTTAGGATCTATGTCTGCAGATACGACACAACAGTCTGCAAACAATGCAAATGATATTCATAATACGCAACATACAGAAGTATCTGTGGCAGATGCAGAGTTGAAACAATACGAAACAGATGGAGAGAACATTTCAGTTCCGATTACAGATATGCAGGAAGGGCTGAATGTATATGAATACAACATAAATGATGTACAAATGCAGATATTAGCTCTCAAGACAGATGATGGTCAGATTCAGGCAGCTTTTAATACATGTAGAACCTGTAATGGTGCAGAGAATGCATTCTTTGTACTGCATGGTGATAATCTTGTATGTCAGACATGTGGCAGTCAGTTTCCGTTGGAGGAGTTGGGAACAAATATAAGAGAATGTAGTCCAATTGAACTGGAGTATACAGTTGAGAATGGCATGATGAATATAAGTATTTCGGAATTACAGGATAATCAGAATCTTTTTTCGCTTTTGGAGTATTCAGCAGAAAAGTAAATTAAAAAATGAAATTTTTAGTTTGATTACATATAGTTCCGAAAGCGTAATAATTGGATAGCATTGGGAAAGGTGGTGGAATCAATGGGAATATTATAATCCAAATTAATGATACAGAAGAACATATTCTCCAGAAACTTATAGAGATATTGAATAATTCAGAAAAAATGAATTGTAATATAGATATATTAGATGAAAATAGTAATTTCAGACCTGAAACAATTATTATTGACCAGAAAAAAATGGAAGTGTTTAGTTTGGGTGAGAAGATTGAATTGACAGCAACAGAATTTAGAATATTGTTATATCTGGCCAGTTATCCGGGGCATGTGTTATCACACAAACAAATTTATGAAGCTGTTTGGGAAGAAGAATATGTCCATGACGATGCTAATGTAACATCTCATATCAGTCACATTCGAAAAAAGATTGAACCAGATCCTAATCATCCAATATATATTCAGACTGTTAGGGGAGTTGGATATAAATTTGTAAAACAATAAAACAGGCTGCTCATGCAAGAGTAGTCTGTTTTATTGTTTAGAGGAAGTTCTGTTTAATAAATAATCTGTAGTAACATGAAAATAATCAGCTAGAACGACAAGTTCATAATCAGGAACAAATCTGGTTCCATTTTCAATTCGAAGAACCGTTAAATCTGTAAACTCAATACCAGAAAGGGAAAGGCGGGCAGCTAAAGTCCGCTGTGAGATTTTCTGGTTTTGACGAAGTTCACGTATTCGTTGCCCTATGATATTTTTACTTTTTCCATTCCAGTATATTTTCATAAGATCTCCTACAGTTTCTAAAGATGAAGTATATGGATTGATTTTACCGAAAACGAATGATAATATACTTCTAAAGATGAAGTTTTGGAAAATTTAATTTGTAGTATGATAAGAATGAATATGTAAAAGCTACTTAAATATAGCCGAGGTAAAACATATAGAAATGAGGGACGTCTAGGATGAAAAATGAAGTATGGGATAAAATATCAGAATTTTTAAAAGAATTGCGTTGTGAAAATACGGAACGGAGTTCTTATATAAATCTTCCGGAATACAAAAATGCGGTGAAGGAAAAAGGCAAGCAGATGGATAGATTTGAGCAGATCTTACCGGAACTAAGTAAGACTCAGAGAGAAATCATAGATTCCTATATTACATCTGTAGAAAAGTGCGCAGAAGAAGAAAACCAGCAGGCGTATATGCAGGGAATGGTTGATATACTTCTTATGTTGGCTGCCATAGGATGGATTCCGGAATCAGACAAATTAAAGAATTTAATAGAGAACCTACGGTAATAAAATGGCTCATGCAGAAAAATGCATGAGCTGTTTTATTATCTAAAACGATGGGAACCTATAAAAACCATAAAAAAAGCAGATAAAAATCAGAAGAAAATCAGAATCAATCACTATAATTTTACTCTTATTCTTCCTCCCGGTTTTCGATCAGGGTGTGAAGATTTGCCAGAATAATTTTTCGTTCCTTTTCAGAACATTGGCTTAAAAGGTGTATGATTTCTTGTGAGGTATTATCGGCTACTTCTCGTTCTGGATATATGTAGGCATCTGCAGAAATGTTTAAGGCCCGCATGATCTTACAGAAAAGAGGAAAACTTGGGTTGCTTGTGCCGCGTTCTATATTTCCTAAGTGCGTAAGGTTTACATGGACTTTTTCTGCCAGTTCTTCTTGCGTTATATGAGATCTAATGCGTGCTTCACGCATAATTGTACCTAGTAAACGATCGTCATTACTCATTTGTGTGTCACCTCCATTGTATTAAGTGTATTACGCAAAGGGCAAAATGTGAAAATAGTGAGAGGCAATATTTGATGTTGTCTCCTGATTAACATTTGAGCGTTCAATTACCGACTGATGATTTTGAAAAAGAAACACCTGACATCAGAGGTGATTGATTGCAGTTTACTTTAAAAAAGAAGTGTAAAGATACAAATGAGTTAAAAAAATCTATGTTGTAAACACAGAAAAGACTACTTTTCAATGTGGTGTATCAGGCAACATTGAATATGCTGTTGTTCCGGATTTTCAAGAAAAAGCGTTTTCGCAAGCAGTTGACTTGCAGGACGCTTTTTCTTTATGCGCCGATTCATTTGGACAATGCTGCAGTTGTCATTTTATTCGTGGACCGCCCACTCCGATTTGATTTCAAAAAATCAGATCGGAGGTTAAGAAAGGATGACTTTTAATAAAGCAAAAGCAGAGAAAAAGTGGCGGAAATGGAAAGAAGCAGAAGAGGAAAAACTTCGACAGCTTGGAATGAGTGAGGAATCCATCCAAAAGCTCAGACAAATGGATTGGGAAGATTTTAAGGAAGAACGCAGATATCGGGAACATTTAAGTCCAAGTCAGGAGAAATTAAATACTGGAACACAGCCAGAGACCTATCCAATGGTGCAGACGATCCAACAGTTGTTTGACAGTTTGGAGAATGAACAGCTTTTACATGCATTGCTGGATACAGATAAAAAAACACTACAGATTCTTCTTATGAAAATATGGGGATTTTCGGTGAAAGAAATTGCATATTTTATGGGGATTCCTGAAAAGACGATTTATACCAAAATGGACCGCTTAAAGAAAAAAATAAAAAAAATTTTTAAATAGTGAAGAAAAATAGTGAATCTCATCGGCTATATAAGTGAAAGGGGAATTCCCCGGAGTGTACATTGAAAATCACATACCAGCATTACAGGTACGTTCCCAAAGATAGTAGCGTGACAGCATAAGCGCCAAGACGGACGGGAGCAGCACTGTATACAGGAGAAAGAAACATCCGCAGTTCCAAAGGAAACAAAGAAATGGATGATTCAGGATTCTGTATGCAGTGTCTGTTTTCGTTCTGAGCGATCCCTTATAGCTGTGAATAAGATCATAGCGGATCTTTCGCCAAGAGCATCTGAGGGGGATAATGATACGAATTTCTGCCAGAAGAGCAGAGGATGGACTCCAAGTTGTAATCAGCAAGACTTTCAGGAAATCTGCGAGCGGTGCAAAGCGAAGCATCCGCCTGTAATGTTCCCAAGCACTGCGTGGCAGTCAGGTATCCGGGGAGTCGAGGACAAATACGGAGACAGAGAATAAAAGAAGATGAAATCAAAGAAGAGTGTGTCGTTGATATCAGATACATGCGGCTGTGAGTAACATCATGGCCGTATTGATGTGGTATTAACGTCATGCGGAAAGAAGAAATCGTATGTTTTATAAAGTTGAATATCAGAAAAGAGCGCATCAGGAGGTTGAAAAGATTTTCCGGGTACTATTGCCGGAACAAGGGCTTGCAGTAAGGGAAGAACAGATCCGCTTATGTCATGAAATGCTGGATACCCTGTTGGAAGGGAAAATTGCTCTATGTGATGCAGGAGTAGGTATTGGAAAGACCTATGCTTATCTGGTGGCCTGCGTACTGATGCGGAAATATTCCATACTGGCAGGAAGACATGTACCATTGGATCAGCGTCCGGTGGTGATCACCACTTCCAGTGTTGCACTGCAGAAAGCAATCCTTTCGGAATATATCCCATTTCTTTCCAGAGTGTTGGTAGAGCAGGGAATCATACAGTCACCGCTTCGGGCGGTAATACGCAAAGGGAAAGAACACTTTGTCTGTGATAACAGGCTGGAACAAAGAATAGAAGCAGTTCGGCACAAGCATAAGAATGCGGTTCAGAAAGAGGCGCTGTTATCTTTGCGAAGACATTATGACATGGATGAAGTGCAGGGGATAAGCGGTTTTGACCGCAGGCTGGTCTGTGTACCGAAATTCTGTCCAAGGGAGTGTCCCGGAAGAACTGCCTGCAGATACCAGAGGTATCTGGAAGAAGCAAAAAACAAAGATATTTTTATTCAGATTTGCAACCATAATTATCTGCTTGCAGATGCCATGCACCGCAGTAAGGATTACCGGCCGCTGTTAGCCGATTACCGGGCATTGATTGTGGATGAGGCCCACCAGCTTCCGGAAGCAGCAAAACAGATGTATGGGAAGAATTTATGTTACGATGATATTCGTGAGATTGGGTATTACTTGGAACGGGAATATCAGAATGCAGAGGCAAGGCTGCTAAAAGGTGTTATGAAGAATGTATTTGGAATTATTGCGGAGAACCATGTGTCTCAGAACGGGATGCGGTCAGAATTCAGAGCAACGGAAGAATGTACATTGTATCTATACGAGGGGATTCAGATTGTAAAGGAATTGACGGAGCGTCTCAGGGGGAATATTCCCAAATGGGTAATCAGCAGGCTGGAAGAAGCAGGAAAGGTGCTGGAATGCTTTTTCCGTCAGGACGGGAGGTATGTTCTTTACCTGAAAGTGGATCAGGACCATCTTCCCATTTTGTGTGCCGCCAGCCGGGAAATCCCAAAACTTCTGCAGGATATGTTGTGGAATCGGGAGCATTCAGCCATCCTGACCAGCGGAACTTTAAAGGCAGGAAAGGGATTTGAAAGAACAAAACAGGTTACCGGGTTATCCGGTTTAGAGAAAGTACAGGAATATGTGGCAGACTCTCCTTTTTCTTACGAAAGAAACTGTATGCTGTTTCTGCCAAAAACATTGAAGAGATGTAAACGGGGAAGCAGGGAAGAGGCAAAAATGGTGGCAAACCATATCCATTCCCTCATCTGTTCCACTTATGGACATACTCTGGTACTGTTTACGTCCTATAGTTTGATGGGAAATGTGTACCAGCTTCTTCGGGATGAGCTTCCGTTTCCGATGATAGAGGTATGGCGTCATTCACAGGAAGAGATTCTGAGGTTTAAGACAATGGAAAATGCGGTGCTGTTCGCAGCCGGCTCTTGTTGGGAAGGAGTGGATTTTCCGGGAGATATGGTGTCTTCCCTGATCATTGTAAAACTTCCCTTTGCTGTTCCAGATCCTATCAGCGAAGCAGAAAAAGAGGATTACGAAACACTGGAAGAATACATCGGGGATATTATTGTGCCAGATATGCAGAAAAGACTGCGGCAGGGATTTGGACGTGCCATCCGCACAGAAACAGACACTTGTGTAGTATCTATTTTAGATTACCGGGCGGTGAGAGGCGGAAAATATTATGAAGATGTGGTATGTGCTTTGCCAGCCTGCTTGATGGCAGAAGACATGAAAGAAGTACAGGCTTTTATACGGAGCAGGAAGGGAGTGGACTATTATCTCTCCTGATCATGTTCCGGTATTGTTGGTTATGCTTCGTTTGTGCCGGGAATTGTAAAGAATCTTTAGTACAGTTTCTAAGAGGAAATCCCACGGTTTGTTGGTATTGATGAATAGCTATTTGGGCATGAAGTGGGTATACTGTGTATAGCGTTAGAGGAAAGGATGGTGAGGATATGCAGCATTATTCAGTGGAAGAAATCAAAGATGTTTCTACAAGGTATTTTTATATACGGGATATTGAAACTCTGCAGATATCCGAATTGCCATCCCGCTTTCTGATGCATATGACAAAGTCCAGAAGGTCACCAAACACTGTTCGGAGGACTGCATTTTCCATTCTATATTATCTGGAATTTATGATAGAAAAGGAAATGGAACTTACGGATGTGTATGGATATACCTATGACAGGCAGACGGAACATTTTGTGGATTTTCTGTACTGGCTGAAAAAGGGGAATCACTGGGATCAAAAACAAAATAAGTATCCGAACAATGGAACCTGCAATGCATATTTAAAAGATGTGTTCAGGTTCTATCTTTTTATAGAAGCGGAATATGAGCAGTATGGAGAATTGAAAACACTTTCTTATAACCAGATTGTTGCGGTCAATGAAGTGGGTGTGAAAAGGGTATTGAGAAGATATTCTTTTAAAGGGTATTTGAAAGAAGAAGAGAGTCATGGCAGGACAGCAAAGCAGGATGAAATCATTACAATCCTGAAAGCGTGTACCAACCGAAGGGATCAGCTTCTGATTCTTCTGCTTGCGGAAACGGGATTCCGGATTGGTGAAATATTAGGGATTGATTTTACGAAGGATATCGATTACCGGAATCACATGATTCGTGTATATTTCCGGGAGGATAATGAAAACAATGCCAGAGCCAAGAATGCAGAATATAGAAAAGCAAAAATCAGTGATGATACTTATGCTTTCCTGATGGATTACCTTGCACAGTATGGAAAAATCTTGCAGCACCAAAAATATCTGTTTGTAAATATTATGGGTGATACGATAGGGAAACCGCTTAAGGTGGGAAGTGTGTATGATATGCTGGATCGGATGGAGAGAAAGACCAAAATCAAGATTACCCCGCATATGTTGAGACATTATTTTGCAAATATGCGAAAAAAAGCCGGGTGGAAAATGGAAATGATCAGTGAGGCACTTGGGCATAAACACCTTGATACGACAAAGCGTTATCTGGACTGGATTGATGAGGAACTGGTAGAAGCAAGCAATGAATTCTACCGGAGAAACGGTGGACTATTTCATGCAGAGGAATTACTGCAGTAGGGAGGTGGCGCTATGCCTGTATACTTATTAAGACAGGCAGAAGACCTGACAGAATCAAGAGAAGCGTATAAAAAACGGAAACAGCAGCTCATGAAAGAACTGGAGGCATATCAGTTTACAGATATTGCTGCAATAAGGAATCTCGGTACTTTTTTAGCTGACAGTGGGCTGGAACATATATCTGAAATGGATTATCCGTTACGGGTTGCATATGAGCAATATTTACTGACACATCATACTCTAAATGAGAAGTATAGGTATATTAAAATATATGACAGAGTGAAACAAGAGGAAATTGCAGAGCAAATTCAGACACTGGCAGGAAAAAGGAAATATAGGTGGTGTTACCGAAATGAGATTCTTTATTTACGCTACTATCCGATCCCGGAACTTGCACAAGAATTTCTGGAGTGCAGGAAGATGGAAATGTTAGTCTGGGATTTTAGTCTGAAACATTCGGAAATATTGAAACGACAAATTTTTGATACTCTAAGTTTTCTGTTGGAAACAGCCCCATCTGCTACGATGAGAAGGCTAAGATTGCTGGCATTACAGCAGTTTTATAGATTTTGTGTACAAAACCATATTGAGGATGTAGGTCAGTTGGAACTTGAAGAGATTCAAAAGTATCAAGAAATGTTAGGGAAACAGGGATATCAGGCAGAAAAGAACTATATGTCGATTGTGAATATCTGTAGAAAAGTAGCATTTTTGAATGCCGAAGAGATTCAGTGGGATGCAACGGTATGGTATGTGGGAAGATTCCATTTTACAGAAGAACGTTTAAACAAAAGTGCATCATTAGAGAGTATCTCTTTTATGGAGATTAAGAACCAAGAAACAAGAGAACTTCTGCAGACTTACATGAAATATGAGCTTGGTGTGACAGGACAAGCTATCAGCACAATTGTAAGAAGATATCTGGTAATCCGAAATTTTCTATGTTTCCTTACAGATGAGCAGATTCGAGTGGTGGAATGTAAAGGGGAACAGATAAAGCAATTTGCCGATCAGCTTCAGGAACGGAAACTTGATGCAAAAGGATATAATGAAAGACTTTTGGGAATCGGGCATTTTTTCAAGTTCTTGGAAGTGCGGGGATATATTACAAGGGTTCCGTTCCGGCTGGAATATTATATGCAGAAAGAAGTCCATATCCATCATGACAGAAGTGTGGAAATGGATGTATATATGGAAATTATCCAAAAACTTTACCGTTTTCCGGAGCGATTGAGATGTATGTTTTTACACCTTTGGTGTGCAGGTTTGCGAGGGAGTGAAGTTTGTCAGTTAAAGGGCGATGCATATTATACGCAGAATGGAGATTATTGGATGAAGGTGTATCAGGTCAAAATGAAAACCTATAAACGGATACCCATTCCAGAGGCTTTGTATAGAATTATGAATGTATATTTAAACAGGCATCAGATTCAGCCGGAAGATTATATTTTCCAAAATACAAAAGGAGGCGCTTTTTTATATCAGACATTTCGAAGGCAAATGTTAGAATCCTGCAAGGAGCAGGAGATTTTAAATGGAGAATATATATTCAAATCCCATGACTATCGGCACACAGTAGCAACTATGTTTTATGATAATCAAGTGTCCATTCAGAGTATCCGAGATTACTTAGGTCACAGTTATGAGGAAATGACGAGACAGTATATTGATTATATGCCAAAGAAGATAGCCCAGGCAAACGAAGAATTTTTCAGCAATCAGGAAAATAGTCTAGCCTCATACCTGAAAGGAGACAGCGATGGAAACAGATAGAATTTATTTTAAAGATCTGCAGTGCTGGCAGGAGGCAATGAACCGGGGAGAGAAAACAGAAGCAAATGAGTCTTACTTTGATTTATTGGAACTGCCGGGAGAGAAAATGCGGGAAGAGATGAGAAATTATATTTTAGAGCGAGGCAGAACGGTGTCGTGTATTACAGTACGACATGATAACACGTATTATCGTAAAATAGTAGCATTTCTGGCTCAGACTCAATTCAAAAAGCAAAAAAGTTTTCTGGATTTCCCCATAGAAAAATGGCTGGTATTTTTAAAGAAATGGATGATTCAAAATGGAAAATCAATTACTTATGAAAAGAGAAGTGTATATGGAACGCCGAGTGTTATAGATGCACCTTTAATACGATATTTACGAAATATATTGGAGTTTATTCAGCCGGAAGATGTGCGGGAAGAAACCGAAAAGGATATCTGGCACCTGAAAGCATTGGATATAGAGTTACAAGGCAGTCCCACTTATAATGTGGAGACAATCAATTTTAGCAAAATCAGTCAACCAGATATCAGAGAAGAGACAAAGAAAATTATTTATTTTAATCTGAAGCATGAAGCGGTCGGAACAGTGCAAGGAGAAATGCGAGCAATTCGAAAATTCTCGGATTATTTGAAGAAAGCATATCCGAATGTGGAGTCCTGTCAGGAAATAACCAGAGATATCTTGGAAGGATTCCTGATTTCCTTATCCACTGCAGAAACAGCACATAATGGAAATCCTAACATGGTGTTATCACTCCGAAGAGTGCTGGAGGGAGTCGGTAAGATATATCAATATGAGACACTGGAACATCTCTTCTTAAATACAGATATTCCACCAGAGGTACAGCCGGAATTTAAAGTATATTCTGATGCGGAATTTAAACGGCTGAATGCACATATTACAAAAATGGATGAGCAGATTGCCAGATGCATGGTTATCCATCAAATGCTTGGTACAAGAATCTCCGATACACTGACATTAAGGACGGATTGCTTATATAAAGAAAATAATCAGGACATGATTCGAATCAAACAAGTAAAAACCAGCGATTTCTGTAAGCCCATCAGTGAGGAACTGGCAGAACTGATTCGGCAGGCAATTCTTTATGATAAAAAATTCAAGAACGATTCGGAATACATATTTGTGAATGAAGAAAATCCTAAAAGACCAATGCAGTATACAACCATTAAGCATAAAGTTTTGGGAATGATTTTAAAAGAAGATTTACGGGATGATCAAGGAAACCTTTTCAAATTCAGATCCCATTTTTTCCGACATTATTATGGAGTGAAGCTGACAGAAATGCACTTGGATGACTGGACGATCGCCAGACTGCTTGGACATAAGAAATTAAGCAGCGTTCAGCATTACCGGAAAATGAGCAATCAGACAATGGCCGATGAAACAAGGGAAGTAAGGAAAATGATGACTAAAATCATATATGCCAATTTGGAAGGATGGGGAGAAGAATATGAGCAAATACGATAAAATGGTAGAGGAGAATCAGAAAAAGAGCAAAGAGAAGATTGTAGCCGCCAGATATGCCATCCGGGAAATGCTTGAGAATCAGGAACGAATTTCTGTGCCAAAGCTGATGAAACGGACGGGGTTGTCCAGAGGATTCTTTTATAAAAATTCGGTTATCAGGGAAGAAATGAACCGGGCAGTGGAACAGCAGGCAGGGATGATTGATCCACGGAGGGAAATTCTGAATGTGGCACTGGAACAACAAAATGAGCTTTTACAGAGACAAGTGCAAGCGTTAAAAAGAGAAAATGCAGATTTAAAGAAAACGGTTGAAAAGTTACAAAAAGCATTGAAAAAACAGGATTTGAATTTTATTAAGAAGCTTTGAAATTGAAGAAGAATATAAAGACTAGGAGGTATGTGATAAACATGCCTTTGGGTCGTTGATGATAGATAGGCATGCCCCAAATGTATAGCAAACCATTTATATGAAGCATTAGACATTTCATATAGATGGTTTTATACTTTATATAGAGAAAATATCGAAAGTGGTTATTTTAATATGAAGAAAACATTAGTAGCATATTTTTCAGCAAGTGGTGTGACAGCAAAGGCAGCAAAGATACTGGCAGAAGCAGCAGAGGCGGATTTGTACGAAATTAAACCGGAAGTGCCGTATACAGCAAAGGATTTAGATTGGATGGATTCTGAGTCCAGAAGTTCAAAAGAGATGAAGGGCAATGCCCCATATCCGGCACTTTTAGACACTGATGCGGATATCGTGGGACATCAAAATCTGCTCCTTTGTTTCCCCGTCTGGTGGTACCAAGCACCGACTATTATAAACAAATTCTTAGAAAGCTATGATTTTGCAGGCAAGAAGATTGTTTTATTTGCAACCTCCGGTGGAAGCGGATTTGGAAAGACAGTGGAAAAATTGAGAGACAGCGTGTCAGGAGATGCAGAAATTGTAGAGGGAAAGATGTTAAACGGAAACCAGTCAAAAGAGCAACTGAAAAAGTGGCTGGAGCAGGCAGGATTATAGAGGGAAAGTAGACACAGTACACAGTTTTGTATACTGTTGAAGCCAGTAAAATCAAGGCATAACAGGGGTGTACCCCATTTTATTTCCCGAAATTTGAACAGAATTTTGGAGTGGACAGGGCTCTGATTGGGGATAATATTACCTGTATCTATCCGGAGCTCAAAGCGTGGTATGCAAAAGAAAAGGTTTTTAAGGACTTTAAAATTTGCATACAGAATGATAAGTGTAGTTTTTATGGTATTGTAAACAGTAAACGTGTTTATTATACAGAGGAAGAATATGGGGTTATCCTGTGCTTTCAGCCATATAAGAATATCTATAAATCGTCTAAGATTTTTATGCCGGGAACGCAGGTTACATTTCAGTGGCTTAGAAAATTCTGTGATGTGGAGACGTTGGTTCTTGCAGAACGATATGCAGAACTTGATGAACCGGTTCTGATTTGCGGATGTGATGATATATTAAATGAAATGCTGGGAAAAGCAATCTATAATCAGTCGTCAAGACGATTGGAAGAAGTAGAGGTGCTCCATATCAGAAATTCATACAGGGATCTTCTGAATACATATTTAAGTGAGGAAACAGGAATTTTAAGGAAATTACAGAATGGAACGATTATTGTCATTCAGCCGGAGAAAATTCCAATGTATATTCAGGAGCATCTGTTGAATCTGATTGAAAAAAAGAGAACTCTCAATAATAAAACGATAATCGATTTGGACATACGTTTTATTTTCTGTACTGTATTTGATCTGGAAACACTGGTAAAGGAAAAGAAGTTTAATGAAAGGCTGTACCGTATTATTTCAAAAAATAAAATCAGCATGACAAAGACATTGCATGAAGATTTTGGCGCGTTTTACAGATATATGCAGAGCGGGCTGGATTATTACAGTAATATATACAAAAAAGAAGCCGTGGAATTAAGCATAGAGCAGCAAAAAGAGATATGGAGAAAATGCAGGGGAAATTTATTGCCTGATCTGGAAATGATGATCGAACGAATTGTAAGAAATGGAATTTGTTCGCTGGAGGAAGAGAGGAGAGAAAATCCGGAAAAATCAATTAATGAATTAGAAAAAATGCAGCTCCAGAAGCTGATTAAGGACGGATACAGTAAACAGGAAATTGCAAAAATAATGAAGATATCCAGAACGACTCTGTACAGACATTTGAAGGAGTATAATCTGTAGCAGAAGTAAGATGAAACAGAGAGGAATATCTTAATTATGAAGAAGGAAGAATAAAGGTAACGTATCAGGATTGGAGATTTTGTCATGGAATATCAATGGAGAGAACGGTCCGGAAAGAAATCTTTTCATCTGGGATTTCAGATAAAAATACTTACCTCTGAAGAGTTCAGGGAGGAGTATCCGGATATTTTTTACAGGAATTTTATCGCAAGGGATCATCACTTGATACACTTTTGCAAAGCAGAAATTTTTAATAAGGTTGTTTCAGGAACGTTTGCGCTTCTTTCTAAAAAGGACTTTTCGCAGCAAAAAAATGCCTTTGGTTATTGCCTTCTCGAGGAGACCCTGGTCTTTGTGGATGATCACGGCTTTGTCGCCCATGTGCTTGATGAAATGCAGGAGCAGGAGAGGGAGGATGTATCTTCAACGTATGTATTTTTATTGGATTTCATGGAGTATCTGATTAAGGATGATGTGTTATTTCTGCAGGAATATGAGGAGAAATTGACGAAGCTGGAGGAGAGCCTGTTAAATGGACACGGGGAAAGCTTTGACCGCCAGATTCTGGCTGTCAGAAAGGACCTGGCGGCTCTTGGCACATACTATCAGCAGCTTTTTGATGTGGGAGAGACATTTCAGAGAAATGCTGCCGAGAGGGACAATGAAAGAGAGAATCTTCTGTTTGGATTGTATGCAGGCAAGGCAGGCAGACTGCTTTCTATGGTACAGATGATGAAAGAATATTCGCTTCAGCTTCGGGAAATGTATCAGACAGGAATTGACATGAGGCAGAATGAGATCATGCAGTTTCTGACTGTGGTTACAACTATTTTCATGCCTCTGACACTAATCACAGGGTGGTATGGCATGAATTTTTCTAATATGCAGGAACTGAAAATGCCGTATGGATATGTGACTGTTTTTTGGGTCTGTGCTGCAATCGTTGTGATTGAAATCTGGATATTCTGGAAGAAGAGATGGTTTAAATAAAGGTTATCGGTAATTGTTGAAGGAGAGACTTGACAAACATACCAACGGTATGATATTGTAAACATACCGTTAGTATGTGGAAGGGGGATTACAATGGCCAGAAATAAACATCCGGAAGAAACGGTAAATTTGATCCTGGATGTATCGTTCCGTCTGTTTATGGAAAAAGGCTATGAACATACTTCTGTCCAGGATATTATTGATCATCTGGGCGGACTCAGTAAAGGAGCGATTTATCACCATTTTAAGTCCAAGGAGGATATCCTGGTTGCAGTCACGGACCGAATTACCGGCGAGTCAAATCATATGCTGGCAGAGATACGGGACCGTACCGACCTGACCGGAAAAGAAAAATTAAAAACAATTTTTAAAGAGTCTATCCGACGGCCTGTGCAGGATGAGCTGTTTACCGTAGCGCCGGATCTGGGAAATAATCCGAGTCTTGTGTTAAGTGTTCTCAGAGAAACTATGGATGAAGCAGCGCCCGATTATATTTTGCCGATCATCAATCAGGGAATTGCGGACGGCACGATTCAGACAGAGTATCCCGGGGAGGTGGCAGAGCTGATACTTCTTGCGGCAAACTGCTGGATGAATCCAATGATGTTTGATGACACCGTAGAAAAATCTTATCGGAAATTTATGGTATTCAGTCAGATGCTGAAGGGATTCGGACTGGATATCGTGGATGAAGAAATGCTGGCGAGGCTGCAGGAGCTCGCAGGACTTTATCAGAAAAACAAATGAACGAACATCTGCCCGGAAAAATGGGCAGATATATTTTTGGATCAATACATACCAACGTCCGGTATTAAAAGAAAAGGAGAATGATATGAGCGGAAAACTGTTTTCAAAAGATTTTATTCTGGTAGTGATCGGGCAGATTATCTCACTGTTTGGCAATGCAACGATCAGATTTGCCTTACCCTTATACTTATTAAATCTGACAGGGTCTTCGGTTATTTATGGCACGGTTACTGCTTGTGCCTTTATTCCTTCGATTATGCTTTCCCCCATTGGAGGCATTGTGGCAGACCGGGTCAATAAGCGGAACATTATGGTGGGGCTGGATTTTTTTACGGCAGCCGTTATTTTGGTCTTCTCACTCCTTTTGGGAAGAATGAATCTGATTCTGCTGGTGACAATTACACTGATGCTTTTGTACGGAATTGCGGGCGCATACCAGCCTTCCGTTCAGGCAAGCGTGCCGGCTCTGGTGAGTCCCGGACATTTTATGGAAGCCAATTCCATGATTAATATTATAAGCTCTTTTGCCGCATTGACAGGACCTGTCCTGGGAGGAATTTTATATAGTACATATGGATTAGAGCCGGTGCTCCTGGTTTGTATGATCTGCTTTCTGCTGTCTGCAGTTATGGAAATCTTCATCAGGATTCCGTTTGTAAAGCCGGATTCAGAGGGGAGCATATTTGAAATAGCAAAAGAGGATTTCGGGAAAAGTATCCGGTTTATCAGGAGAGAAAATCCGGTTATTGGGAAGGTGCTGCTTGTGGTCTGCGGAATCAATTTATTTTTGTCGGCAATGATCATCGTCGGACTGCCCTTTATGGTCACTGAGGTATTGGATTTTCCGGCGGCCCAGTCAAATCAGCTCTATGGCTATGCAAATGGAGCATTAGCGGCAGGAGGACTGGCAGGCGGTATTGTAGCAGGAATTTTTGCGGACAAAATGCGTATACAAAAGGCGGGAAATCTGGTGGTAGCCTGTGCAGTCTGTGCATTTCCCATGGGAGTGTCTTTGCAGGTTTTTTCTTCTGCATTACTTAATTATACAGTGATAACGGTTTGCTGTTTTATGATTATGATATTTTCCGGCATTTTTACTGTGCAGATGATGTCTTTTGTGCAGACAGAAACCCCGGTTCATTTAATCGGAAAAGTAATTGCCGCGATTCTCACGGTTTCCATGTGTGCGCAGCCCCTTGGGAATGCACTGTACGGCGTTTTATTTGAGGTCTGCAGAGGCTTTGAATCCGCTGTGATTTTGTTTGCGGGAGGTATTTCCCTGGTAATTGCACTTTGTACAAAAAATATATTTCAAAGACTTTAAGAAGTTTTCTTGACAGACCATATTGTTTCGTCATACAATGAGCAGGATTGAAGTAGTAATAAAAATTTGACAATGAAAGGCAGGTGAGGTAAATGGATGCGGACGCCAGTTATAGTTTGAGCAAAATAGCAATAAAAACTGAATATTGGAGGTATCATTATGAACAAAGACATTTTTATGGAGCTCTTACGTGCCAGAGAATACAAGGCCGTAAGGAGTATTTTGAATGTAATGAACGCTGTGGACATTGCCTCTCTGCTTTCGGAGCTTGCTGATAAGGAGCTTGCTCTGGCATTCCGGCTGATTCCAAAGGAAAAGGCAGCAGATGTGTTTGCAGAGATGGGAAGTTCCATGCAGGCGTACCTGGTAGAAATCTTTACTGAAAAAGAACTCAGAGAGATTTTGGATGATCTGTATATGGATGATACGGTGGATATGCTGGAGGAGCTTCCGGCCAACCTGGTTACCAGAATTCTGGAGAGCGTAAGCCGAGAGAAAAGGGACAGGATCAACCTTCTTCTTAAATATCCCGAGGACAGTGCCGGAAGTATCATGACGACGGAATATGTGGATCTGCGCCGTACAACAACAGTAAAGCAGGCCATGGATCATATTAAGAAGACAGGGATTCATAAGGAAACCATTTATACCTGCTACATTCTGGATTCACGCAGGCTGGTAGGAATTGTCAGTGCCAAAGATCTGATGACTATGGAAGATGATATGACCATGGAAGCATTAATGGAAACAGAAATTATCTCTGTTCATACGCATACGGATAAAGAGGAGGCAGCGCTTCTTTTTTCCAAATATGATCTTTTGGCCATACCGGTTTTGGACGAGGACGAGCGGATGGTGGGCATTGTGACAGTTGATGATGCTATGGATGTTATGATGGATGAGGCTACTGAGGATATTACCAAGATGGCTGCGATGAATCCCAGCGAAAAGGCATATTTTGAAACGACAGTTTTTCAGCATGCCAGAAACAGGATTGTGTGGCTTCTGGTGCTGATGCTTTCTGCTACTTTTACCGGAATGATCATCACAAAGTATGAAAACGCGTTTGCACAGATACCGCTCCTTGTATCTTTTATTCCTATGCTCATGGATACAGGAGGAAATTGCGGCGCTCAAAGCTCGACGCTTGTGATTCGGGGAATTGCGCTGGATGAGATTCATTTCAGGGATATTCTAAGGGTCATGTTCAAGGAGTTCCGGGTGTCTCTGCTTGTAGGAACGGTGCTTGCTTCGGCAAATGGGATTCGAATTTATCTGATGTATTGTGAGGCCCGTATGGCATTTGTGATAGGGCTTTCTCTGATCGTTACAATTATAATATCAAAATTGATCGGCTGTATCCTGCCGCTTTTTGCCAAACAGATACATCTTGATCCGGCGATTATGGCAGCACCGTTGATCACTACGCTGGTAGATACGTGCTCTATTATGGTATATTTTAATATTGCAACAAGGGTGTTTCGGTTGGGATGAAATTCCTTAAAAACAGGGATTTGGTACAAATTCAGTGAAGAACCAAATGACAAAAAATCAGTATTTAAGTATCATTTAAACTTAGATGCTGATTTTTTGTTATATTTAGGCCCGAGAGCTTTCTATATGAGCAACGGTTAATAAATGTGAAAAAAAGTTTATCCCTGTTCAATTGTAGATACGCGGGGAAGCTGATATGCTTATTTCAGCAGAGGCCGATGCGAATAAAAATGGGAGGAATTTTCTATGAAGATAGGCGAAATAATACGGAAATACAGAAAAGAAAAGAAGATGACACAGGAAGAAGTAGCGAGTTGCCTGGGAGTGACGGCTCCGGCTGTCAATAAGTGGGAGAATGGAAATTCTTTTCCGGATATCACGCTGCTGGCACCCATCGCAAGGCTGTTTGGAATCAGTACGGACATTCTGCTGTCCTATAAGGAAGATTTGACGGATCAGGAAGTGAATCGTATTCTTACAGAGCTTAGCAATAAAATGAAGCAGGAGGGATTTGATAAGGCATTTCAATGGGCGGAAGAAAAAATCCGGGAGTATCCCAATTGCATTTTGCTGATTTTTAGATTAGCACAGGCGATAGAAGCATATCGGATTATTTATGGAATCGTGAAGGACGAAAAATATGATGAGACGATACGCTCGTATTATGAACGTTCTCTGGAAAGTACGGATCATGAGATCAAGCAGACAGCAGCCATATCTTTATTTCAGTTTTATATGACAAGAGAGTCCTATGATAGGGCTGAGCAATATTTGAAATATATTCCGGCACGCGGTATTCATCCGATGCAGTTAAGGGCAAATTTATATGTGAATCAAGAAAAATATGAAGAAGCATATCCTCTGTATGAAGAAATCTTGTTTACAGGCTTTACAGAGATGCTTGGCGCTTTAAATGGAATATTGAGCCTTGCAATGAAAGAAAAAGATATTCCAAAAGCGGAAAGAATTGTTGAAAAGCAAAAGCAGTTGGCAGTGATTCTGGAAATGGGGGAATATTATAAGGTGTCGCCGGGACTGGACTTAGCGGTTCAAATGCAGGATAAAGAAGCAATTTTGAGAATATTAGAGGAGACTGTACAGAGTATGCATCATCTGGATGCTTTTCGGCACTCAGAATTGTATTCCCATATGACCTTTTCCTCAGTGGAAGCAAGGGAAATTGCTGTGATGCTGCAGCGCGGACTTGAAAATGATGAAAGTATAGAATGTATCCGGGAGGATGACAGATATGCAGAAATTGTCAGGGAGCTGAAGAAGATGGGTGATCATGCTTGCTAAGAAGAACTTTGATGTGTAAAATAAAAAAAGAGAATTTATAGAGATGGTCTATTGGAATTTTCAGAGAATTTTTAAGGAGAAAAGCTATGTATTATACGTCATTTTATGAGTCTCCTCTGGGAAGGCTTACCCTGGCGGGCAGAGAGGACAGCATCGCGGGTCTGTGGATAGAAGGGCAGAAGTATTTCTGCAATACAGTGGATGAGGAGACGGTAGAAAGGGATGAGCTTCCGGTATTTCTTGCCTTGAGGAGCTGGCTGGACAGATATTTTGCAGGGGAGAAGCCGGATATATCGGAAATACCTTTGGCTCCGAAGGGCAGTAATTTCCGTCAGACTATCTGGAAGATTCTTTGTGAAATTCCATACGGTGAAGTGACAACCTACGGTGAAATTGCAAAAAAGGCGGCGGTTACGCTGGGTCAGAAAAGCATGTCTGCACAGGCCGTGGGCGGCGCGGTGAGCCATAATCCTGTTTCTGTTATCATTCCATGTCATCGTGTTGTGGGAACGAATGGCAGTCTGACGGGTTATGCAGGAGGCATTGACAAAAAAATCTGGCTGCTTGAGCATGAGGGCGCAGATGTAAGCAGATTTTTTGTGCCTGAAGGAACCGTACGATAGGAGAGTGTGGGGAATCATGGATTTTTATAAGCGAATGGAAGTCGTATGCAGCCGGATTCCGAAAGGAAAGGTAGCGACTTACGGACAGATTGCGCTTCTTTGCGGCAAGCCGAAGAATGCCCGGCAGGTTGGATACGGCCTGAGGGAAAATCTGGCGGGAGGGCAGGCGCCTGCGCATCGTGTGCTGAATGCGAAGGGGGTGTTGAGCGGCGCCGGTTATTTTGATACCTGGGATATGCAGAAAATGCTGTTGGAAAACGAGGGCGTGGAGGTGCAAAGGGCAGAAGACGGCTGGGCTGTCGATCTGAAAAAATACGTCTGGAAAAATACGCTGGATGATGCACGTGAGTTGGAGAATATGTTTGCTGAAAGAAAAATATGACGGCAGCTCTGCGTTTAACGCAGAGCTGCAAAGCTTTTTCTGTATTGTGACGGGGAAGTCCCGGTCTGTTTTTTGAATACCCGGCTGAAATATAAGGGGTTGTCATATCCGATATGGGATGCGATTTCGTTGATATTATAATCTGTATTTTCCAGAAGATTCTGTGCAGTTGCAATTCGGATAGATGTAATATACTGCGCAGGCGTCATGCCTGTGAACTGTTTAAAGCTTCTGATAAACCAGCAGGTGCTGACATGGAGGGATGCCGCATATTCCGAAACGGAAATGGGGGCGTTGAAATTTCCATTGAAGAAGTGAGCTGCACGATCCATTTCTTTTTGAATCTTACTGTTTGTATAGGGGATTTCCAGAAGCTGCCTGTGGATGAGGAGGAAAAGCTGCTGGAGCAGAAGGGCGAGCAGTTCCTCAAAGGAGGGTCTGCATATCTGCAATTCGTGGATAATCTGCCGGAAAAGCTTAAGATAATCCGGAGAGGTACCCGTACGTAAAATCCGTTCAGATACGGGAATTCCATAGTGTTCTAAAATCTGTTCCACATCACTTCCGGTAAAATGCACCCAGTAAATTTCCGTTTGATCTTTGGAATGAAAGCTATAACGCTGGGGTACACCCGGGCGGTAGAGCACCATATGTCCTGCCGTAAGCACCTCTTCTTTATCCCCAAAAAAGAAATGTGCTTTTCCGGAAGCCAGATAAAGGAGCTGGTAATCCTTGCGGCCATTGGGACGATGGGTATTGATGCTGGGCTGTGTACGCAGATGATAGGTACCACAGCTTTCCACGATCAGAGGCCGGCTGTGGTCCTCCACATCTGCCCTTTTGTTATTCAGATAACCGCTGTCCGTATACATATGAGTTTATCCTTTCTATTAGATTATGCATGTATTTATGGATTTTATAAAATACATTGTATCATTTTGTGCATGTTTTGTCTAATCCCGTTTATAGTATTTGAGAGAAGGATATTCTATAATTAGGTTCACTATAAACGGGAGGAATTTGCGATGATTGTACCAGGATATTACGAAAATTTACACGTGCTGCATGAAAATACCATGCCGAACCGGGCATATTATATCCCTGCATCCAGGAGAATGGACAATCTGGCGGAGCAGAGGGAAGAATCTGACAGAATGCAATTACTGACGGGAGAATGGAAATTCCGTCTTTTTGAGACGATTTATGATGTAAAAGAGAAATTTTTTGAAGAGGATTATGATGCGCGTAGCTTTGATAAAATAAAAGTACCGGGAGTTTGGCAGATGTCCGGTTACGATCAGCATCAGTATACAAATACCAGATATCCGTTTCCGGTAGATCCGCCCTATGTTCCGCACGCGAACCCCTGCGGGGCATATATCCGTACCTTTTCGTATCAGCGGGAAGAAAGAGCCCCAAAAGCATATCTGAATTTTGAGGGAGTGGATTCCTGTTTTTACGTATGGCTGAACGGAAGATATGTGGGATACAGCCAGGTTTCCCATGCGACAAGTGAGTTTGATGTGACGGATTATTTGAGGGACGGCGAAAACAAAATTGCGGTTCTGGTGCTGAAATGGTGCGATGGAAGCTATCTGGAGGATCAGGATAAATTCCGGATGAGCGGGATTTTTCGGGACGTATACCTGCTGAAACGGGCAGAACAGGGGATTTTTGATTTTTTTGCGGTTGCGGAAATAAAAAAAGAGTCAGCGGAAGTTGCCATTCGTTTTCGTTATCTGGATGAGCAGATTCCAATACATGTGTGTATATATGACGCGGAAAATCATTTGACAGCGGAAGGGGATGCGAAGCTTTGGGATAAAGAAAACGACGGGTATCAGGCCGGTGTCCGTCTGAGCATCCGGGAGCCGAAGCTCTGGAATGCGGAGGTTCCCTATCTTTATACCATTACTTACAATACCGGGGATGAAGTCATTACGGACAGAATTGGAATCCGCGAAATCTGTATTACGGACAGAGCGGTTTTTGTAAATGGCAGCCCGGTGAAGTTTCGGGGTGTAAACCGCCATGAAGCAGACCCGGTGTCGGGATTTACAGTTTCTATGGAACAGATGAAAAAAGATCTGTTTTTGATGAAGCAGCACAATGTCAATGCAATACGTACCAGTCATTATCCGGATATTCCGCAGTTCTATCAGCTTTGTGATGAATATGGTTTTTTTGTGATTGATGAGGCGGACAACGAAAGCCATGGAACCGCAGACATTTATCAGAGAGACACAAGCTGGGAGAACCGCAGCCAATGCTGGAATCGGTTGATCGCAGATAATCCGGAATTTATTGATGCAACTCTTGACCGGATACAGAGCTGTGTACACAGGGATAAAAACCGTCCGTGTGTAGTTATTTGGTCTATGGGAAATGAAAGTGCATATGGCTGTACCTTTGAGCAGGCATTGAAATGGACGAAAGACTTTGACAAGAGCCGTCTTACCCATTATGAAAGTGCACGCTATACGGCCAATGACCGTAAATATGATTATTCCAATCTGGATCTGCACAGCAGAATGTATCCTTCTATAGAGGAAATCAATGAGTATTTTGGAAATGATCCGGATAAGCCGTATATCCTTTGTGAATACAGTCATGCTATGGGAAACGGACCGGGGGACCTGGAGGACTACTTCCATGTTATCCAAAAATATGATGGCTTCTGCGGAGGTTTTGTGTGGGAATGGTGTGACCATGCAATTTATAAAGGAGAGAGCCGGGAAAACAAAAAGATGTATGATTACGGCGGAGATCACGGGGAATATCTCCACGATGGAAACTTCTGTGTGGATGGATTGGTTTATCCGGACCGCAGGCCGCATACGGGGCTATTGGAATTCAAAAATGTAAACCGTCCGGTTCGGGCAGTGGCATTTGACCAGGAACGGATGGAAGTTACCCTGCACAATTATATGGATTTTGTAAATGTGAAGGATCATTTGACTCTTTCTTATGAAGTAAATTGCGATGGGGAAGTGACAGCCCGCGATAAGGTCTTATCAGGAGAGCTGCCCTCCATAGAGCCTCATGGGGAGGCCGTGCTGAAGCTGAAGGTTCCTGTACCGGAAAGCGGAAAATGCTACCTGAAAATCTATTACTATCCGATAAAAGCGACGAAACTGTTTCCGGAAGGCTCCTGTCTGGGCTTCGATGAAATTCGCCTGACCAACGGCAGTCCTTTGAACAGAAGGAAAGCAAAGCTGCTTATGGAAGGAACAGAGGATGCCGTTGGTATCCATGTAGAAGAGGACGACAGATATTTATATGTAAGCCATAAAGATTTCGTTTATGTTTACAATAAATGCACGGGATTATTTGAAAACATGACGTATGGGCAGAAGGAGCTTCTAAAGCGCCCAATGGAGCTGAATATCTGGAGGGCTCCCACTGACAATGACCGGAATATAAAAAAGGAGTGGCTGTCAGCTCATTATAACAGGGCTCTTCCAAGAGCTTACCGCACAGAGTGGAGTATGGAGGGCGGACAGGTCCGTATCTGCAGTACCATGTCCATGGCTGCGGCAGCTATCCAGAAGATTTTGGAAGTTGACGTTACATATGTAATTGGAAATACGGGAAAACTGGAAATCGATATGGCAGTACGGCGTGATATGGAGTTTCCGGAGCTACCTCGTTTTGGTATCCGGTTGTTTCTGCCAAAGGAGCTTAAGGACGTTACTTATTATGGAATGGGGCCGCAGGAGAGCTACCGTGATAAATGCAGAGCGAGCAGCCATGGCAGATATTCCGGAAGCGTCTGCTCTATGCATGAGGACTATGTAAGGCCACAGGAAAACGGAAGCCATTACGACTGCGATTATGTACTTATAAAAGGAGAAAATACCGGATTGGCGGCAGCAGGATATCAGGCGTTTTCATTTAATGCGTCACAATATACACAGGAGGAGCTGACAGAAAAAGCGCATAATTATGAACTAAAGCCGTGCGGATATACGGTGCTGTGCCTGGATTACTGTCAGAACGGGATTGGCTCAAATAGCTGCGGACCAAGACTTTTGGAAGCATACAGGATGGAACAGGAGAGCTTCCGTTTTCATATCAAATTAGTACCTTACAATCCAACTGCCGATAAAATATAAAAGTATACATTTTGAAAAAAGGGCATGGAAAAGCTGTATAAAGCCTTTTCCGTGTCCTTTTTCTCTCGGCTTATTCCATATTTATCATGCTCATGGCATCCTTGTCAGCAACAACAGTGACATTGCTGTGAAGCTGCAGGATCGATGCCGGAAGAGCAGGTGTAACAGGACCGTACAGAGCCTTATTCAGGGCGTCTGCCTTACTCTTTCCGCTTACAATCAATAGGATTTTTTCTGCCTGCAGGATGTTTTTGATACCCATGGTGTATGCCTGACGGGGAACATCCTTCTCGCATTCAAAGAAACGTTTATTAGCATCTATGGTGCTCTGCGTGAGGTCCACACAGTGGGTTTTGCACACAAAGCAATCAGACGGTTCGTTGAAGCCGATGTGTCCATTATTGCCGAGACCCAGAAGCTGCAGATCAACTCCTCCGGTTCGTTCAATGATCTCGTTGTATTCACTGCAGGCCTTTTCTGAGTCTGTTTCCAGCCCATTGGGAATAAAAGTACGTGATTTGTTTATATTAACATGGTCAAACAAATTTGTATTCATAAAATAACGATAACTTTGGGGATTGTCAGGTGCAAGTCCTCTGTATTCGTCCAGATTGACGCTTGTAACATTTGAGAAGTCCAATTCTTCATTTTTGTAGCGTTCAATGAGCTGCTGATAGACGCCTACCGGAGAAGAACCGGTGGCAAGTCCGAGTACGCAATTGGGTTTTAAAAGTATCTGCGCGGCAATAATACGTGCGGCTTTGAGACTCATATCCTGGTAGTTTTCTGCTTTGTAAATTATCATAACTGTTCTCCCTTCTTTGTCCTGGATTTCTTTTTTAGTTGAAAGAAATGTCTCTGTTGAATAGTATATCCGAACAAAGATTATTTACAATATGTTTGTAAAAGGTAGAAAGAAGTCTCAGGAATTTGTACAAAACTTCCAAAAAGAAACAAAAAAAACAGCGGGAAAAAGGGTAGGATTAGAAAACTTCAAAAGTACTTTCAGAAGTCTTAGAAAATATTGAAAATCATTTTAGAAAAGATATACTGAGGTCATCAAGTGAGGAGGCAAACGAAGATGAATGAGAGAGTAGAAAATCTGAAAGGTAAGTTGATCGTATCCTGTCAGGCTCTGCCGAACGAACCACTGCATTCTTCTTTTATTATGGGCAGAATGGCACGGGCAGCCCTGGAAGGCGGTGCATGTGGGATACGGGCAAATACCAGGGAGGATATTCTGGAAATTCAATCACAGGTCAATCTTCCTATTATCGGCATTGTAAAAAGAGATTACAGTGACAGCAATGTGTATATCACACCGACTTTGCGGGAGATTGAAGAGCTTATGGAAGTGAAGCCGGAAATCATAGCAGTTGATGCCACCGGACGGCTGCGTCCGGGGAAGGTGACACTTGCTGAATTTTTCCATGAAATCAGGGAAAAGTATCCGGATCAGCTCTTTATGGCAGACTGTTCCACTGTGGAAGAGGCATTGTATGCAGATGAATTGGGATTTGATTTTATCGGCACGACCATGGTTGGATACACAGAAGAAAGTAGGGGATTGAAAATTGAAGAGGATGATTTCGCAATTCTCAGAGAGATTGTCGCAAAAGCAAAACACCCGGTGATTGCGGAAGGAAATATCAATACACCGGAAAAAGCCAGGAGAGTCATTGGGCTAGGGGCCTTCAGTGTTGTAGTTGGCTCTGTTATCACAAGACCGCAGATGATTACCCGTTCATTTGCAGAAGTTTTAAAATAGTAGGAAGGAGAATGGACTATGAGAAATTTAGAAAAGTACAAAGGTGTGATTCCGGCATTTTATGCATGCTATGACAGGGAAGGAAACATTAGCCCCGAGGGAGTACGGGCACTGACAAAGTATTTTATTGAAAAAGGTGTAAAGGGCTTATACGTAAATGGATCCTCCGGTGAGTGCATTTATCAGAGTGTGGAAGACCGGAAGGTTGTTCTGGAGAACGTAATGAAGGCAGGAAAAGGACAGCTCACGGTGATTGCGCATGTAGCCTGCAATAATACCAGGGACAGTATCGAGCTGGCAAAGCATGCCGAAGCTCTCGGCGCAGATGCAATTGCAGCGATTCCGCCGATCTATTTCCGCCTTCCGGAATACGCGATCGCAAAATACTGGAATGATATCAGTGCAGCCGCTCCAAATACAGACTTTGTAATTTATAATATTCCGCAGCTTGCAGGTGTTTCTCTGACAATGAATTTGTTTGCGGAAATGCGTAAGAATCCCTGTGTGATAGGAGTGAAGAATTCCTCTATGCCGGTACAGGATATTCAGATGTTCAAGCAGGCGGCGGGAGAAGATTATATTGTATTCAACGGCCCGGATGAGCAATTTATCAGCGGACGCGTGATAGGCGCGGAAGGCGGAATCGGCGGTACTTATGGGGTGATGCCGGAACTGTTCCTGAAGATGGATGAATATGTCAGAGCCGGAGAAATGGAAAGGGCCTGTGAAATCCAGTATGCAGTGAATGAAATTATCTATAAGATGTGTTCTGCGCATGGAAATATGTATGGCGTGATTAAAGCAATCCTGAAAATTAATGAAGGACTGGAATTGGGAGGAGTACGGGAACCTCTGCCGTCTTTGCTAGACAGAGATATGCACATTGTTGAGGAAGCTGCAAAAATGATCCGTGATGCAAAAGCCGCATATCTGAAATAAACAAAAGGGGGAGAAATATTATGCAGGGATTTACGAAAATTGACTTTGTAATTCTGGTGGTATATCTTGGAGCCGTATTGCTTGCGGGACTTCATTTTGCCAAGAAGGATATGAAAGGAAAAGAGTATTTTAAGAGCGATGGAACAGTGCCGTGGTGGGTAACTTCCGTATCCATATTTGCAACGCTTTTAAGCCCGATTTCTTTTTTGTCTCTTGCCGGAAATTCTTATGCAGGGACGTGGATCATGTGGTTTGCACAGTTAGGTATGCTGCTGGCAATCCCTCTTACGATTAAATTTTTTCTGCCGATTTACAGCAGGCTGGATATTGATACCGCGTATCATTATCTGGAACTGCGGTTTGGAAGCAAGGGGCTGCGTGTGCTCGGTGCCATTATGTTCATCATTTACCAGGTAGGGCGTATGTCCATTATCATGTACCTGCCGTGTATGGTGCTCGGCAATCTGACTGGAATCAGCGTGAATCTGCTGATCGTGATCATGGGTGTGATTGCAATTATCTACTCCTATACAGGCGGATTGAAATCCGTGCTCTGGACGGATTTCATTCAGGGCTCCGTTCTTTTAATTGGTGTTACGGCAGCACTAGTATTTCTGATCGTGCACATTGATGGCGGCATGGGTGCAATTTTTACGGCTTTCACCCGGGAAGGGAAATTCATTTCCGCCGACCAGCCGGTTTTTGACATTAATCTTTTGAAAGACAGTGTATTTCTTTTGATCGTCGGCGCCGGCTTTAATACTATGGGCTCCTATGTATCCAGCCAGGATATTGTGCAGCGTTTTACCACGACTACAGACACCAGGAAGCTGAATAAGATGATGCTCACCAATGGTGCGCTGTCCATCTTTATTGCAACTGTATTTTATCTGATTGGTACCGGGCTCTATGTATTTTACCAGCAGAATGCTCTGCCGCCTGCAGCAGCGCAGGACCAGATTTTTGCTTCCTATATTGCCTTTGAGCTTCCGGTAGGTGTGACAGGACTGCTATTGGCGGCAATTTATGCAGCTTCCCAGTCTACCTTATCCACAGGGCTGAATTCTGTAGCTGCAAGCTGGACGCTGGATATTCAGGAGCGTTTAACGAAAAAGGAGCTGAGCTTCGAAAAACAGACGAAGATTGGTCAGTATGTATCACTGATCGTCGGTGTCTTTGCGATTGTCGTGTCAATCGTCCTGGCAAACGGAGGAATTAAATCCGCATACGAATGGTTTAACGGATTTATGGGATTGGTACTCGGAATTTTGATCGGAACATTTATTTTGGGTGCTTTTACAAAGGTTGCAAATACCTTTGGTGCGACGCTTGCATTTATTGCGTCCTCCGCAGTTATGGTTGGGATTAAGTACTTTGCGCCTGCAGGTTCTGTTTCTATCTGGTCCTATTCTATTATTTCCATAGCAGTATCTTTGGTAGTAGGAATTCCGGCAAGTATGATCTGGCGCAAGGTAAAAGGCGATCATTCTGTACCTGCACCGTATACCACCATTTATAAGCTCGACAAACAGAAGGAGGATATGTTATGATTTTTGGTAATATTCAGAATTTGGAAGAATATCCGTTTCTGGAAAAAGAGATTATGGAATGCTTTGCATACGCAGGGAGTCATGATCTGACAGCATTTGAGACAGGCACCCATGAAATTGACGGTCAGCGGTTGTTTGTTAATATTGTGGAGTATACGACCACTGCGCCGGAAAACCGGTTTTGGGAGGCGCATAAACAGTATTTGGATGTACATTTTATGCTCAGCGGTACGGAGCAGATTGATCTGAACTTTATCCGGAATATGGAACAAAAAGAATTTGTAGAGCAGGATGATTTTCTTCCGCTGGAAGGGCCGAAGAACAGCTCTGTTGTTCTTAAGGAGAATGATTTTCTGATCTGTTTTCCAAGTGACGGACACCGTACCGCAGTTGCAGTGAACGAACCGGTTGCCATAAAAAAGGCGATTTTTAAGGTGCGTCTGAAATAGTTGATGACAATGGATTTGCACAAAGGGAAAGCAGCTATGAGAAAGTATATAAGTATTGATATTGGTGGAACAGCGATCAAGTATGGAGTCATTAAAGAAAATGGGACAATTTTGAATCGCAGTGAGATGCCGACAGAGGCGTGGAAGGGCGGACCGGCTATTCTGGAAAAGGTTATCGGAATTGCCGGGCAGTTTTGCAGGGAAGATCATTTCGCCGGAATCTGTATATCTACAGCAGGTATGGTGGATACACAAAAGGGAGAGATTTTCCATTCTGCGCCGTTGATTCCGAATTATGCGGGAACCAGATTTAAAGAGAACCTGGAAGCACGGTTCGGCCTTCCATGTGAGGTGGAAAATGATGTAAACTGTGCGGGGCTTGCGGAGTACACCTCCGGAGCAGCAGAGGGAAGCAGGGTCATGGCAATGCTCACAATTGGAACCGGTATTGGAGGCTGTCTTCTGGTGGATGGCAAGGTTTACCATGGTTTTGGCAACAGCGCCTGTGAGGTTGGCTATATGCATATGCGGGGCAGCGATTTTCAGACGCTCGGGGCAGCAAGCATTCTGAGCAGGAAGGTTGCGGCATGGAAGCAGGAGCCGGAGGCTGAGTGGAGCGGCTACCGTATTTTTGAGCTGGCGAAGCAGGGAGATGTCCTATGCTGCCGGGCGATTGAGGAAATGGTCGACGTGCTGGGACTGGGTATTGCCAATATCTGCTATGTTGTGGACCCGGAAGTAGTGGTTCTGGGCGGAGGTATTATGGCGCAGGAGGACTTTTTGAAGGATAAGATTCAAAAGTCTGTGAAAGTATATTTGATCGACAGCGTAGCTTCTCATGTGAGAATTACATTTGCAAAGCATAGGAATGATGCGGGAATGCTCGGTGCATTTTATCATTTTATGAATTGCCGCGTGAAGAGGATGGAATCAGAATGGAATATTATGTAAAGTCTGTAGTGCCGATTATTAAAATGAATTACGATAAATTTACAAACGTCGAAAAAAGCATTGCCGATTTTTTTATAGAGAATCAGGAAAAGGTTGATCTGTCCTCAAAAGCCATCGCGGACAGACTGTATGTTTCTGAGGCATCCCTGTCACGTTTTGCAAAAAAATGCGGATACCGGGGCTACCGTGAATTTATGTATCAATATGAAGTGACCTTTGTGGAAAAAAAAGAATCTTTGACCGGCAATACACGGATGATCCTGAATGCTTATCAGGAGCTCCTGAATAAAACCTACAGCATTGTAGATGAGGAGCAGATCGCACGCATCGGTAAATATCTAAGCAGTGCGAGACGTGTATTGGTGTGCGGCAGGGGCAGCTCCGGACATGCTGCCGCAGAAATGGAAATGCGGTTTATGCGTATTGGTGTGGATATTGATTCTCTTTCAGACAGTGACCTGATCCGAATGCAGGCAGTATTTCAGGACCAGCAGAGTCTGGTGATCGGCATCAGTATCAGCGGTGAAACGGAGGAAGTACTGTATTTATTGCAGGAGTCCAGAAAGCATGGGGCAAAGACGGTGTTGATTACGGCGGAACAGAAGGAGAAATTTCATGAATTTTGTACAGAGGTGGTGCTGATGCCCTCACTCAGATATTTAAATCAGGGAAATGTGATTTCTCCGCAGTTTCCAATACTTCTGATGCTGGACATTATTTATTCCTGCTATGCCGGACAGGATAAGGGCAGGAAGGAACTGCTGCATGACCATACCCTGCGGGCACTGGAGACTGGGAAATCCGTCTCCGGGCGCCCCATAACAAAAAATAATCCGGGAGGAAATCGATGATTATAAAAAATGCAAAGATTTATAAGGAAGATAAGACGTTTCAGAATGGGAGCATCTATATCTCAAACGGCATGTTTGCAGGCCAGTCCGACGATGAATGTGTGGTGGATGCACAGGGCTGCTATGCAATTCCGGGACTGATCGATCTGCATTTCCACGGATGTATGGGATATGATTTCTGCGATGGCACCCTGGAAGCGATTGCGGAGATTGCGAAATATGAGGCTTCTGTAGGCGTAACAGGCATTTCTCCGGCAACGATGACGCTTCCGGCCGAAGAACTGGGGCGGATTCTTTCTGTTGGAGCTGCATATCGGAAGCAGGCATCGGAAGGAGCCGAGCTGATTGGTGTGAATATGGAGGGTCCTTTTATCAGCAGGACAAAAAAGGGCGCCCAGGATGCACGCAATATTATTCCATGCAGTACGGAGGTCTGCCGGGAATTCCTTCGGGCATCGGAAGGGCTTGTAAAGTTTATCGGAATTGCACCGGAGGATAATCCGGATTTTCGAAGCTTTATTGAAGAACTGAAAGAGGAGGTCCATATTTCCCTTGCTCATACAAATGCAGATTACGATACTGCTATGGCTGCATTTGAGGCCGGGGCAGACCATGCGGTTCATTTGTATAATGCTATGCCTGCCTTTACGCACCGGGCGCCTGGAGTCATTGGCGCAGTAGCAGACAGCCCGCATGTATATGCAGAGCTGATCTGTGATGGCATTCATATTCATCCGGCTGTGGTTCGTGCAACGTTCCGGATGCTTGGAGAGGACAGGATCATTCTTATCAGCGACAGTATGCGGGCTACAGGGATGCCTGACGGACAATATACGCTGGGCGGTCTGGATGTAACGGTTCAGGGCAGATACGCGGTTCTTGTATCAGATGGTGCGCTGGCAGGCTCAGCTACCAATCTTATGGATTGTCTGCGTACGGCAGTGAAGGATATGGGGATTCCGTTGGAGACGGCCGTTGCGTGTGCAACTGTGAATCCTGCCAGGTGCCTTGGCGTATATGATACCAGGGGTTCGATACAAAATGGAAAAAAGGCAGATGTTGTACTGCTGGATGAGGAGCTGAATATACGGACTGTTATTATAAATGGAAAAGTGCTGAAATAAACAGGAAGAAATGAAAAAGTGCAATAGGGTACTGTGGATAGATTTCACAGTATCCTTTTTTCGTGGGGGAAACTATGGTATAATATCAACAGAATTCCCATTGCAACAGCCCGGGGGACAGACGGCGGGATTTCTATTATGGAAGGCTATGCAGTTCATAAAACGCTTCTGACTTCTTCGGATATGCAGGCGATTCTGACCGGACTCCGAAGCCTGGACAGTGTCAGCGGAACAGGGCGGTATGCGCAGCTTATGGAAAAGCTGTCCGTAAAGAATTTGAGAAACGGGAGGTACCCTTGCCGGATTTGTATCCGGAGACAGTATATCAGCCGAATTACTCAGCAAGAGTGCTTTTTGCTCCGGAATGTAAATGGAGACTGGTTGAAGAATTTGGAATGGAAAGCTTTAAGGAGCTGCCTGACGGAAAGCTTCTGTTTGCATTCGATTTTACAGATATGGCTCAGCTATATCGATGGCTCCTGACCTTTGGGGATCAGGCAGAACTTTTGGAGCCGAAGGAGCTTCGGGAAGAATTCCGAAGACTGGGTGAGAAGCTTCGGAGGAAATACGGGAATTAAAAAGCATGTCATCGGATAAAATGTTTTTTCTGAAGAAAAGGCTGCTTTAAATTCGTTTTAACTAATATATTATATATCAAGAAAGGATGGCTTATATATGGGATGCCTGGGAAATTTATTGTGGTTTATTTTTGGAGGTGCGTTCTCCGGCTTGAGCTGGTGCCTGGCGGGATGTCTGTGGTGTATCACGGTTGTAGGTATTCCGGTTGGAATGCAGTGCTTTAAGTTTGCTTCTCTCAGCTTCTTTCCATTTGGCAAGAATGTGGAATACGGAGGCGGCGCAGGCTCGTTTCTGCTGAATCTTATCTGGCTGGTTCTCTCCGGGCTGCCGCTTGCTTTGGAACATTGCATATGGGGACTCCTTCTGTGCGTAACCGTGATAGGGATACCCTTTGGCCTTCAGCATTTTAAGCTTGCGAAGCTGGCCTTAATGCCGTTCGGGGCTGTGATTCGATGACATACCTCTCTTATCGGGGAACAGAAAAAAGGATGCCCGTACCGTGAACGGAATGAGCATGCGTATACCTGTCCCGGCCTATTCCAGTGCTTTTTTGATTGCCCTGGTAAGCTGATCCGGGCAGGACGTGGGACGGAAACCGCACCGGATACCCTCCAGACGTCTGATAACTTCCTCTGCGTCCATGCCTTCCACAAGACTTGCGACGCCTTGGGTATTGCCGGAGCAGCCTCCAATGAATTTTACATTGTGGACCTTTTTGTCATCACTGATTTCGAATTCGATTGCCCGGGAACAGACACCGCTTGTTTTATATGTCATAGCTGCTTCCTCCTGTGTTTTAAAATATCTGGAATACGGGCGGGATTCCGGCAGGGCAGGAATATACCCGAAAACATGCTTATTATAACAGACTTGAAAAAAAGTTTCCATATAAATTAAAATTCTGATATGATAAAAGAATAAGAACGGATTGCTGCACGGCAGTGATTGAGAAATTAGTTAAGGAGAAAGAACGATGAGATGTTTTGGAATTATAGGAGCTATGGAGGCAGAGGTTGCCGGATTAAAAAATAAGATGGAGGATGTGAAGATCACCCGCAGAGCATCTATGGAATTTTATGAAGGTCTTTTGGAAGGAAAAAGGGTGGTAGTGGTACGTTCCGGTATTGGTAAGGTGAATGCCGCTGTTTGTACGCAGATACTGGTGGATGAATTCGGCGTGGAGGTTGTGATCAACACGGGAATCGCCGGAAGCCTGAACAAAGATATCAATATTGGAGATATTGTGGTTTCCACAGATTTGGTGCACCATGATATGAATGCGGCAGGTTTCGGTTATCCGAAAGGACAGATTCCGCAGATGGAGGAGTTTTCTTTCGGGGGAGATGAGGCACTTCGCCGTCTGGCTGTACAGGTATGCAGGGAAGTGAACCCGGAGATTGAGGTTTATGAGGGCAGGATTGCCTCCGGTGATCAGTTTGTTTCTGATCAGGGCGTGAAGGACTTTATTGTAAAAGAGTTCGGAGCATATGCGGTGGAAATGGAAGGCGCCGCCATCGCACAGGCGGCATATCTGAATCATGTGCCGTTTTTGGTGATCCGTGCGATCTCCGATAAAGCGGATGGAAGTGCACAGATGGATTATGCTGCTTTTGAGGCGGCAGCAATTGAGCACAGTGTAAGATTAACACACCGTATGATTCAGGAGCTTCAGGGTTAATGGCAGAAAGGCCCTCTTTTGCATATACTGGAATAGATGATTTAGGAAGGGATACAGGACTTATCTATGTATTATGATAAATATTTTCCATTCTATGTGGCATATGCAAATCCCATGCTTTATGACGGTGAGAGAATACAGGAAGAAGAATTTACCTTAATGAAATCCTATTATCCGGAGACTGCCAGGAGAATACAGGAAAAGGTGGAGGAAGAGTGTCAGCTCCTGGATTATGAGGGAAGCAGACTGTATGACGAGTATCCGGATAAATTTATGCTGCATCATTTGTGCTGCCGTATTCGGGAGGAGGTAGAGCCTGAGGCGACCGCACAGGAAATACCGGGAGGATTTCTGGATGAACTGATCCAGGTGCTTTTGTACCAGGAGATTTCCAGAAGAAGATGCCGGAGACATAGATGCCGCAACTGGTAAATGTATCCGGAGTATTTGGGCAAACCCGCCGTATACAAGATAGAAGAAAGCATTTATAATAGAGATATGATGAAAACACTGAAAAATTTTTTGAATGAACAACTGAATGAGCAGTTGATCCTGGCGGTATTAAGCGGGCAGCGCAGTACGGAGGGTCCATCTAAAGTAAAGATCCGTCCGGTTGAAATAAAGGGCCGGCTTTTCTATCAGGCGTCCATGACAGAGGGTGCGAAGGTCCTGCACGTCAATTATCATCAGGGGGAGCTTCTTTCTTATGTGGAGGAGGCTCTTTTGAACGGATTTTCCCAGCTTCAGATTCAGGGACAGCATGCGGATGGCAGCGTTTTAGTGAGCAAAAAAGGCAGGATGACCATAAAGACAAAACCGCATCCGGCCAAAGAGCCTGTCAGAATCATGGCGCATAACCGCGTGAAGAAATATATACTTAAAGAGGGGATTGCCGTACCGTTTCTGGTGGATTTGGGCGTAATGAATGCGCAGGGAAAGGTGATTGCGGCAAAATACGATAAATTCAGGCAGATAAACCGTTTCCTGGAGTTTATTGAAGACATCCTTCCGAAGCTTTCCAGGGAGCGGGAGATTACAATCCTGGATTTTGGCTGCGGGAAGTCTTATCTGACCTTTGCCATGTACCATTATCTGAAAGAGCTGCAGAATTATGATGTGAATATTATCGGTCTGGACCTGAAAGCGGATGTGATTGAGAAATGCAGCCGTCTTGCAGAATGCTACGGTTATGAGAAGCTGCATTTTTATCAGGGAGACATAGCCGATTACGAAGGTGTCGGCGCCGTAGATATGGTAGTTACGCTTCATGCCTGCGATACGGCTACAGATTTTGCTCTGGCAAAGGCCGTGGAGTGGGGAGCATCCGTGATTCTGTCTGTGCCGTGCTGTCAGCATGAGCTGAACAAACAGATAAAAAATGAAATGCTGGCGCCTGTTCTGCGATATGGAATTCTGAAGGAACGGATGGCCGCTTTGATCACGGATGGCCTTCGGGCAGGTCTTTTGGAAACCAAGGGCTATGATACCCAGATACTGGAATTTATTGATATGGAGCATACACCGAAGAATCTGCTGATCCGTGCAGTAAAAAACGGAAAAGAGCAGCAGGCGGAGGGGCTTCGTGAAACTATGGAGGCTCTGCATGTTTCTCCTGTGCTTGAGAAGCTGCTTGATTCCGGGTATGAGGTGCCCGCGCAGAAGGGAGTATAGATTAACATGATGAAAATCCTGCAAAGGATAGCGGTACTGCTGATGGTTTTTGTGCTGGGAGTTGCAGGAACCGCATTTTTGCTGAACAGTGAAACAACGGATGATCGGTCTGATATGAATAATCCTTCGCTGCCGGAGGTGCTGGTTGATATCGGCGGTGTTATGGCAAACCGGATGTATGGATATATGCAGCCTATGCAGGCGGATTTTACAAGAGACAGCCTGACGCCTCTGGATACGACAAAGAAGCTGACCTTTGTGGTCAATCCCTATGAGGCCAAAGTACAGAGTCTGTCGTATGAGATTCGGACCTCAGATGGAAGTAAGGTCATTGAAAACAAAAAAGTCAAAAATCTGACAGCCTCTGACAGTTATCTGAGAGCAGAGGTGGAAATTGCCAGCAGTCTGCTGATGAATCAGGAATATTCCATGCAGATCATGCTGGAAACCAACAAAGGTGAGGTTTATTATTACACCAGAATTATTTCCAGGTCAAATTTGAATACGGAACATTATGTGAAATTTGTGAGGACCTTTTCAGAAGCGTGTATGGACAAGGCTACGGCTGATGATTTGTCCGCTTATCTGGAGCCCGGGGAGGGCACAGTAAGAAACTTTGCCAGTATTTCTCTTACTTCTCCGCTGTCAGATATCAGTTGGGGAAATCTGAAGCCGCAGATGGCGAAACGGGGGATTCCGGTCATCAAAGATATTAATGAAACAACAGCCAGTCTTACGCTGGAGTATCAGATTTCTGCAAAAGATGAAAACAGCGGTACAGAGCTCTATGATGTGACGGAATTTTACCGGATGCGCTATACGGAGGACAGGATTCGTCTGCTGGATTTTGAACGTTCGGCAAACCAGGTGTTTAATCCGAATCTGCCTGTTGTTACCGGCGAGGGGCTGCTCTTGGGCGTGCGGAACAAAAATGTAGCTTATATGGCAAACGAGGAAAATAGTGTGGTAGCCTTTACCCAGCAGGGGGATTTGTGGTCCTATGCACCCCAAAATGGAAAAATCGTGAAAATTTTCAGCTTCCGCAGAGAGGAAAACGGGGACTTCCGGGATTCCAGAGTGGAGCATGATATCAAGATCATCCGGGTCGGAGAAAACGGAGATGTGGATTTTGTGCTCTATGGGTACATGAACCGGGGTATTCACGAGGGCTTCAGCGGTGTCTGCGTTTATCATTACAGCAATGATCAGAATGTAGTGGAGGAGAAGGTCTTTATTCCAAGTACAGAATCCTATGAATTTTTGAATGAGGATATGGGAACTCTTTCATATGTAAACAGGGATAACCAGCTTTTTCTCCTTTTGGCAGAAAAGTTATATCTGATTGATATAGATGCTAATACATTTGAAATCCTGGAGGAGGGCATCAGCGGAGAGGATTTTGTGATTTCTGATACGAATGCCCATGCGGCCTGGAGAATCCGGGAAGGCGAAAATGCCGGACAGATTAAGGAAATTGACTTTGACACCAGAGAGACCAGAATGCTTGCTCCTGCAGAAAAACAGGAGCTTCGTGCGCTTGGATTTATGAATGAGGATCTGGTTTACGGTCTGCTTATGGATGGGGATATTCTGTTGGTTAACAATCACCGTGTGCTTGAAGGTATTCATACCATCCGTATTGAAAGCTTTGCAGGAGTAGTAAAGAAGGAATATCATCAGGAGGGGCTGTATATTACGGAAGTGACTGTAGGAAGCACCCTCATGGAATTTGAATTGTCTGCAAAAACTGAAAACGGTTATACAGTCCAGAAAAAAGACAATATCATGAATAATAAAAAAGCTTCTTCAAACCAGATATCTGTGGAACTGACATCGTCCGACAGAACCGGAACCAGGGTGCGGCTTGCTTTCGAGGAGGCGCCTGATACGGACGAACCGTTGGTTATGTATGCAAAGATGCGCAGTGTGGAGGAGAGGACTGTTACTCTGGATACACAGGTACCGAAGGATGAAATCTATTATGTTTATGCAAGAGGCGGTCTGGACAGTACGTACACAGATCCGGCAGAGGCAGTCCTGAGGGCTGATGTCCGTACCGGTGTGGTATTAAACCGTGCGCAGCAGTATGTATGGGAGCGGGGGAATAAAAAGACGAAGCTTCAATTAAATATGGAGGACATTCCCGAAATCATGAGAACCGGTTCCTGGGATATGGATGTACTGCAGGAAGGCCTGGGAGAGGCGGGGACGGTCATTGACCTCTCCGGCTGCTCACTGGACAGTGTGCTCTATGAGATCAGTGCACAGCGTCCCGTCATCGCAAAAACCGGCAGTGATTCCAGTGTGATCATTGTGGGATATGATGAGTATAATACATATATTATGGAGCCTGCTACCCAGGAGGTAAAGCCCTATGGCATGAATGACAGTACGGAGCTGTTTGAGAAGGCAGGAAATATATTTATCAGTTATATTGAAGCTGTTAATTATTAACGGAAGGCTTCGGCAAATGTAACAACTTTCTAAGTGAATTATTTCCATTTCTGTTCTTTACTTTTGCCGGATTGTCATATAAAGTAAAGATGAACCCTGGTTTTTTATAGGGAAAAAGGAGGAATAAAAAATGCAGAATGAACTGATGCAGAAATTTATTGAGACTTATGGTGAGGGCGGCGATATCAGAAGCTATTTTGCACCTGGAAGAGTAAATCTGATCGGAGAACATACAGATTATAATGGCGGACATGTTTTTCCCTGCGCATTAACACTTGGTACATATGGATTTGCCCGCAAGAGAGCGGATAACAGGCTGCGTTTTTACTCTGTGAACTTTTCTAAGCTGGGAGTGATGGAATCTTCCCTGGAGGATTTGGTTCCGTCTGACGAGGCGGGATGGACAAACTATCCGAAGGGTGTGATGTGGGCCTTTGAGAAGAGAGGATATAAACTGCCGTTTGGAATTGATTTTTTGATTTATGGAAATATCCCGAATGGTTCCGGTTTATCTTCCTCCGCATCCTTGGAAGTGCTGACAGGATTGATGCTGAAGGATATGTTTGAGATTGAAGAACTGACGATGCAGGATCTGGCATTGATCGGACAGTATTCCGAAAATAATTTTAATGGAATGAACTGTGGGATCATGGACCAGTTTGCAAGTGCGATGGGTAAACAGGACTGTGCGATTTTCCTGGATACCGGTACATTGGAATTTGAATATGCACCGGTGAAGCTGCCGGATGCCAAGATCGTTATCACAAACAGCAAGGTAAAGCACAGCCTTGTGGGCTCTGCTTATAATGACAGAAGAAATGAATGTGAAGCTGCACTGAAGGAGCTCCGGACAGTGGTGGATATCAAAACCCTGGGCGACCTGACAGAGGAAGAATTCGAAGCCCATAAGGCTGCAATTCAGAGTCCTGTATGCCAAAGGCGTGCAAAACATGCGGTATATGAGAATCAGAGAGCGGTAAAGGCAGTGAATGCACTGAAGGCTGACGATGTGGAAGGCTTCGGAAAGCTGATGAATGCTTCTCATGTTTCTCTGAGAGATGATTATGAAGTTTCCTGTGAGGAAATTGATATTCTGGTGGATCTGGCATGGAAGATTCCGGGCGTGGTCGGCTCCCGTATTACCGGAGGCGGTTTCGGCGGATGCACGGTAAGTATTGTTAAGAATGATGCGGTTGATACCTTTATTGAAACCATTGGCAAACAATATAAAGAAAAAGTTGGTCACGAGGCAGAATTCTATGTAGTAGCCATCGGAGATGGCGCGCACAGGCTGGCATAAAGTGATTGGTTCGGACAGGGGGATTGGACATGTTAAGCAAAAACATCAGAAAACTGGTACAGTACGGAATTGAGACAGGACTGACACCTGCATGTGAAAAGAATTATACCATTAATCTTCTGTTGGATGTATTTAAGGAAGATGAATATACGGAACCGGAAGAAGAATTTGCGGAGATTGATCTGGAAGAGGTTCTCGGTGAGCTTTTGGATGAAGCAGTGAAACGCGGGCTGATCGAGGACAGCATCGTTTATAAAGACCTGTTTGATACAAAGCTGATGAATTGCCTGATGCCGCGTCCGGCCCAGGTTCAGAAGGAATTCCTGGACAAATATGAGGAAAGTCCCCAAAAGGCAACCGATTATTTCTATAAGCTGAGCCAGGACAGTGATTATATCCGTCGTTACCGGGTGAAAAAGGATCAAAAATGGAAAGTGGAAAGCGAGTACGGTGATATTGATATCACTATTAACCTGTCTAAGCCCGAAAAAGACCCGAAGGCGATCGCAGCAGCAAAGAATGCAAAATCCGGCAGCTATCCGAAATGTCTTCTCTGCCCGGAAAATGAGGGATATGCAGGGCGCGCCAATCATCCGGCAAGAGAAAATCACAGGATTATCCCGATCACGATCAATGATAGTCCGTGGGGCTTCCAGTATTCGCCTTACGTGTATTACAATGAACACTGTATTGTATTCAACAGCCGGCACACTCCAATGAAGATTGAGCGGAATGCTTTTGTGAAGCTGTTTGATTTTGTGAAGCTGTTTCCGCACTATTTCCTTGGCTCCAACGCGGACCTTCCTATCGTAGGCGGCTCGATCCTGAGTCATGATCATTTCCAGGGCGGGCACTATACCTTTGCTATGGCGAAGGCGCCTGTCGAAAGGTATGTGACGGTTCCGGGCTATGAGGATGTGGAGGCCGGTATTGTGAAGTGGCCTCTTTCCGTGCTCCGTATCCGGCATAAGGATGAGAGACGTCTGATTGATCTGGCGGCTCATGTACTGGAGAATTGGAGAGGTTATACAGATGAAGCGGCGTTTATTTTTGCCGAGACAGATGGTGAACCGCATAATACGATCACACCGATCGCACGCAAGGCTGGTGACATGTTTGAACTGGATTTGACTCTTCGCAATAATATTACGACGAAAGAGCATCCGCTGGGTGTTTACCACCCTCATGCACAGTACCATCATATTAAGAAGGAAAATATCGGTCTGATCGAGGTTATGGGCCTTGCAGTCCTTCCGGCACGCCTGAAGGATGAGCTGGAGCTTTTGGAGGAATATATTTTGGAAGGCAGGGATGTTGCTTCCAATGAAAAGATTGAAAAACATGCTGCCTGGGTAGCGGAATTCCTTCCGAAATATGAGAATATCAATCAGGAGAATATTCATGAAATCCTGCAGAGGGAAGTGGGAATTGTATTCATTCATGTATTGGAGGATGCCGGTGTATATAAATGTACGCCAAAAGGCAGGGAAGCTTTCATGAGATTTATTGAAACCCTGTAAATAAAGAGGTTCCGTATTGTGAGACGCAGTACGGGACCTTTTTTGCCGGAAATGAACCTTGATTTTTACAAAAGTATTAAAAAAAAATAACAATTTTCTTGTTTGCCTGGTTGAAAGTTTGAGGGAAATCGGCTATACTTAACATAACTTGAAGGCAGGATGTGGAAATAGTTAAGAGGAGATTTTATGAATTGTGCAATGAAGAACAGGACAAGGAAGCGATTCTTATGCTGGATGGTGGCGGCAGTGATGCTTCTGACAGGGGTAAATGTATCGGCGGCAGAGTTCGGCGCGCCAGAGGGAGCTGCGTCGGAGGATGTTTTCGCTTTCGGAGATTCCGTGAGCAGTTATGCGGAGCCGGAGGCGGTTTTGCCAGAGGAAAACGGGCAGCAGCCGGAGACGGTTTTGCCGGAGGAAAGCGGACAGCAGCCGGAGGTATTTACTGAGCAGCCACAGGAGCCTGATACCGATATGGAGATGCAGATTCCGGAGATTGCAGAGGAGGTCCCGGAAGAAGCGCTCTCGGAGAATCATGGGAATGTGGCTTCTGAAGAGGAGGAGGTTTCTTCCGCAGGGGTGTCTGCCGGTGATTTGTTTCAGATTGTTTTTGCTGACAAAAATGGAAAAATCTATGAGGACCTGAAGGTCTCTGCCAGGATAAGTGAGGCGGTGAAGCTTCCCGTGGTGCCGGGGTATGAAGATGCCAATGGCAGCGGTTGGAAATGGGAAAAAGCTGCTTCGGACGAAGAGAGGCTGGATGCAGGAGATACGATTACCATCGCACCGGATGATCTTCTGGTGGAATATATCAAAAATGGAGTATTGACCCTGTATGCAGTACAGGGAGAAGTGCTTTGCACCGTATCCTTTTATAATAACAGCGGAACCAGTATGTTTCGGACGCAGAAGGTTGCACAAGGAAGTACGGTTACTCTCCCGGATTTTCCGAGAAGCGGTTATATCAATAAGGGCTGGGCAGCAACCAGGGGAAGTGCTGCTGTGAAGTACGAGTTTGGTTCTAAAATTAAGGTAAATGGTGATATCAAGCTGTATATGGTACGTTATGCAGCCATAAAAGTAACATTTTTGGAAACCACAGGATACAATAACAGCGCGTTTAAAGCTCTGTGTACGACTGTGGCAAAGGGGAGTCAGATCAAATTTCCTTCTCTGCCTGATGCGAGAGGCTACATCAGCCTGGGCTGGTCTACCGTAAAGAATGCGGTATCTGCTTCCTATCAGGCAGGCAAAACCTACAGGGTTACGCAGGATATCACTTTTTATGCAGTACGCAAAAAGGTCGGCACTTATACAGTAACCTTTAATAATAATGTCGGAACCAGCGTGAGCAAGGTATATACATCTTTGAAGCAGAAGGTGACGAAGAATCAGTATATCACTCTTCCAGAGGTGCCGAAGATCACCGGCTATGAGAATCTTGGCTGGACTACTACCAAAAAGGGAACAAAGGTTTCTTATAAAGAAGGCGCAAGGATTAAAGTGACGAAGAACCTTAAGCTGTATGCAGTACGCAGAAAGATCCAATATTATACGGTTACTTTCTATTTGGGAGATGGTTCTTCCAACAGCGCCTATAAAGCAATCCGGAAGAAGGTAAAAGAGGGCTCAAAGATGACGCTTCCCGCAGTACCGAAGCGAAAAGGATATGTAGGACTTGGCTGGAATACAAAGAAGAATAAAAGTACGGTGACAAATAAAGCGGGAACTGCTTATAAGGTTACCGGAAATATGAAGTTTTATGCCGTACAGAAACAGGCGGTGTCAGTTGTTCTTCACAAAAATGATGGTTCGGTTTGGAAGACGCTTTCCATTGGGAAGGGAGATTCGCTGAAGCTTCCCGGTGCGCAGAGCTCTCCTCCGTATACGATGCTTGGCTGGTCCAGGACAAAGTATCAGACTGTAGATCCGGCGTATGAGGTGGGAGATACTGTCAGAAATATCACAAGGACCCTGCATCTTTATGCAGTTGTATTTAACAGGAATACGGAACCGGATTATTCCGCAGGCCAATTGCCGAAGGTGAGTCTGCAGAAATACAAAAAAGTCGTATTTGTTGGAGATTCCAGGGTGCATCGTATGAGCAGCACGCTGGGTAATCTTTCTTCTCAGGTGACAGACGGGGTAGCTTTTGTATATAAGGAGGGAGGCGGCCTGAATTGGCTGAAATCTGATGGTTACACAGCGCTGAAAAGGGCGGTTGGTACCGGCGGCTCTAAAAAAACGGCGGTCATCTTTAATCTGGGAGTCAACGACCTGGGCAATATCAACAATTATATCACTTATATGAGAGAGATTGCGAAGGAATTGAAGAGCAGAGGCTGTGAGCTGTATTATATGTCTGTGAATCCGGTAAATAACCAGTTGATCAAAGCGAACGGAAAAAAGTCCCGGCCGGAAGAAACCGTAAGGAAGTTTAATTCAACTATTAAAGGGAGATTGTGCAGCGGAAGCAGTGCCGCATATCAGTATATTGATACCTATTCTTATCTGATCAGGGAAGGGTATGGGACAGATGCAAGTATAAGCGGCACGGACATCGGCAGGGATGATGGACTTCATTATACAACGAAGACGTATAAGCGGATTTACAGATACTGCATTTTAAAACTGAATCAGTGATAAAGTATAAAACCCCCGTTTGTCCATTGCCGGATATGCATGGGGAGGATGAAAGTTGGAATACCGGTAATCGATCCGGTTTTGGCAGAAGGGCTGTTTGCATATTTTGAAAGTATACGGTAATAAATCATAAAGTGAAAGGTACTGCCTGCAGTTTTTGGAAATTGCGGTCAGTACCTTTTACTTTTGGACATTTTGCGAATCTTTTGGAGCAGATAAAAATTTTATTTTCTATGCAACAAACAGATGTTAAAATGACACTAATAAACAGGTGCACCAAAAAGGGGATGGCCAAAGGCCGAAAAAAGAAACAGAGGTGAGGGCATGGAGGATTTAAGAAGGCCGGAAATATTTGCAGAATATTACAGGATGGTCTACCAGGATATGTATAGGTTTGCGTTGTACACATTAAAGAATCCGCATGATGCGGAGGATGTTACAGGAGAGGCAGTTATGGATGCCTATGCATCGGTGGATAAGCTCCGTGACCCGGAAGCATTTCGGGCATGGATTTTTACAATTCTGTCCAATAAATGTAAGAGAAAGCTGAAGGAATATGCAGACAAGACGGCAGAGCTTCCCGAACAGCTTGCTTCAGGGGAAAATATGGAGGAGGGAGCACAGGTTCGTCAGGTATTCGGGCAGCTTGCAGAGGAAGACAGGATGCTGATAGCTATGAAGGTGTTCGGGGGCTACAAGAGCCATGAAATCGGAAAGATGATGAACATGAATGACAATACGGTGCGTTCCAGAATCAGCAGAGGCATGGGAAAATTGCGGGAGCTGTTGAAATAGAAGGGAGGCGGAATGATGGATGATAAAAAAATATTGGAGAAGATTAAAAATTCAGCAGAGAATGCGGAGGTGCCGCAGAGCTTGTTTCCTGAAGAAATCCAAAAACGGCTGGAGGCACAGCAGAAGAAAGAACAGGCAGCCGCAGAGCCTCCGGAAGCAATCACGGAAAAGAAAATGAAAAAAGTGATTCCGATATGGCGGTATGGGGCATGGGCTGCTGCAGCCTTGCTCTTCCTGGCAGCTGCTTTCCGTATTTCCCCTCTGCTGAAAAAGCAGAAGCAGGAGATAAAGGTGCAGGAGTCCCGGGGAGATACGGAAGCAGAGGCAGCAGAGGAGACTGCACAGGATGCAGAAGCAGAGGCAGCAGAGGAGACTGTACAGGAAACGGTTTCCCATATAGAAAGCTATGAAGCGCTTTATGATATGATCAAAGCGTATGAAGAAAAACAGCAGACCACAGACGTGGACATGGCGTATGACGTACAGCCCTTTGAAAGTCCGGTAGATTTTGCAGCGGAAGAGTCGGCAGATACAGGAATGGGCGTGCGGATAAGTGCCGATACAAATGCAGAAGCTGCCCCGGAGACTGCAGAAAGCGGTTATTCTCAGACGAATACCCAGGAAAAAGCCGTGGATGAAGCAGATATAGTCAAAACGGATGGAACCTATATTTATGCTTTGGATGAGGAGGGATTGTTACGGATCGTAGAGGCTGAGAATATGGAGCTGGCTGGAACCATAGAAAATGACCCGGATTCCGATTGTCTGGAAATGTATGTGTCCGGAGATGTGCTGCAGATCATCAAAAGCGAAGAGACTTATGTAACCTATGAGGAAGAACTGGAACTTCCGGAGGCAGATGCTGCCCCACGCTCCTATTACAGCGTTCCTTTGAGGAAAACTGTGGTAATGACCTATGATATTTCAGACAGAAGCAAGCCGGAAAAAACAGGAAGCTTTTATCAGGACGGGGAGTATTTGTCCTCCAGAAAAAACGGAGACTATTTATATTTGTTTACGACCTATTCTCCGCAGGCAGGACCGACTGCCCGGGCAAGGGAGTATTATGTTCCCAGGGCTGGGAAGGGATTTGTTCCATATCAGGATATTTACCTTCCGCTGAAGGCGGAGAAAAACGTGTATGATGGTAAGCGCTATTTGGTAGCTTCTTCTATAGAGAGTTCGCAGCCGGAGAAGGCAAAGGACTGCATCGCAGTGGTCAGCGGAGGAGAGACCTTTTATGTCAGCGAACAGAATGTTTATGCGGCTGCTTCTGCCTGGGACGGCGGAGAAGACAAAACGGATATTGTGCGGTTCGGATATGAAAACGGTATCTTTACTCCCGGCTGTGGAGGCAGGATACGCGGTACCCTGAATAACAATTTCTCTATGGATGAGTACGAAGGAAATCTGCGGTTGGTGGCAACGGTGGAAGCCTGGACAGAAGAGAGCAGCGGAGAAACCGCAGGCAGCAGCCTCTCCAGAACGAACAGTCTGTATGTGCTGAATGAGGACCTTCAGATCATAGGAAAGCTTGAGAAGCTTGCAGAAGGAGAAGAAATTAAATCGGCCCGTTTTATGGGAAAGACGGGATATTTTGTAACCTACCGCAATACAGATCCATTGTTTTCCGTAGATTTGTCCGATCCGCAAAAGCCGGAGGTCCTGGGAGAATTAAAGATTACGGGATTTTCGGAATACCTGCACTTTTATGGGGAGAATAAGCTTTTGGGAATCGGCTGGGAAACAGATCCGGATACCGGTGTTACGGAGGGCCTGAAATGCTCCATGTTCGATTTGAGCGATCCTTCTGATGTGAAGGAGACGGATAGGCTGATTCTGAAGGATATCTGGATTTGTGATGCACTTTCTGATTATAAAGCGATTTTGGCAGATACTGAGAAAAACATTTTTGGATTTGCCTATGGTATCAGCGGCAGCAGCAATGGTACCGCAGGTATATACCAGGAGGACAGTTTGACAGAACAATATTATTACGGTGTCTTTTCCTATAAGGAGGAGGGCTTTGTTCCTCTTCGTTATATAAAGGTTTCCGAAGGAGAGCTGTATGAAGGCGATATGGATTACAGCGATTACCGGAGTCTGAGGGGGATTTATATCGGAGATGTATTTTATCTGGTAAGCAGCAGGGGAATAGAATCCTATGATATGGCGGATGCATTTGCACCGAAGAGTGTGCTTAGATGGCAGGAATAGCACCGGACAGAATGGAATATGGAAGGAAAATAACAGGAAGGAAATAACAGGAAGGAAAATATCGGAAGGTTATCCCAGATTACTCCTTGCGCGAAACACAGGAATAGTCTATACTATAAGGCGAAACGGATGTTTGTATGTCTGTTTCGCCTTAAACGATTATTCTAGGGAAAGAGGAATAGATTATGAAGCTTACGACCGTAAAAGAAATTTACAGAGAACGGGAGAAGTTCCTGGATAAGGAAGTGACTGTGGGAGGCTGGGTACGCAGTGTCCGTGATTCCAAAACCTTTGGATTCATTGTGCTGCATGATGGCTCCTTTTTTGAAACACTGCAGATTGTTTATCATGATTCCATGGATAACTTTGCAGAAATCAGCAAGCTGAATGTGGGTGCGGCTATCATTGTGAAAGGTACTTTGGTTGCAACTCCGCAGGCGAAGCAGCCTTTTGAGATTCAGGCAGCGGAGATTACGGTAGAAGGTGCTTCCGAACCGGATTATCCATTGCAGAAGAAGCGTCACAGCATGGAGTATTTAAGAACCATGACGCATCTGCGTCCAAGGACCAATACCTTCCAGGCCGTATTCCGTGTACGTTCCCTCTGTGCATATGCGTTTCATCAGTTTTTCCAGGAGAGAGGCTTTGTTTATGTGCATACGCCCCTTATTACAGGAAGCGACTGTGAGGGTGCCGGAGAGATGTTCCGGGTGACAACTCTGGACCCGAATAGTCCGCCTCTGGATGATAAGGGGAATATTGATTACAGCCAGGACTTCTTTGGCAAAGAGACCAATCTGACGGTAAGCGGACAGCTAAATGCGGAGACCTATGCGCAGGCTTTCCGCAATGTATATACCTTCGGACCGACTTTCCGTGCAGAAAATTCCAATACCACCCGTCATGCAGCAGAGTTTTGGATGATCGAACCGGAATGCGCATTTGCGGACCTGAATGACAATATGGATTTGGCAGAAGCGATGCTGAAATATGTAATCCGTTATGTGCTGGAGAATGCGCCGGAGGAAATGCAGTTCTTTAATTCCTTTGTTGATAAAGGACTTTTGGACCGTCTGAATCATGTGATGAATTCTGAGTTCGGTCATGTAACTTATACGGAGGCCATTGGGCTTTTGGAAAAGAACAATGACAAATTTGATTACAGGGTATTTTGGGGATGCGATCTCCAGACAGAGCACGAGCGCTATCTGACAGAGCAGATTTTCAAAAAACCGGTGTTTGTCACGGATTATCCGAAGGAGATCAAAGCTTTTTACATGAAACTGAATGATGACAATAAGACTGTAGCGGCTATGGATTGCCTGGTTCCCGGGATCGGTGAAATTATCGGCGGAAGCCAGAGAGAAGATGATTATGACAAGCTGAAGACCCGTATGGATGAGCTGGGCTTAAAGGCAGAGGATTATGATTTTTATATGGATCTGCGCAAGTATGGTTCTACACGCCATTCCGGATTCGGTCTTGGTTTTGAGCGCTGTGTGATGTACCTGACAGGCATGGGCAATATCCGTGACGTTATTCCATTCCCGAGAACGGTGAAGAACTGTGATTTATAAGGAGTTATTTTGAATGATAAGGTTTATTCATCTTGCAGATGTACATTTGGGGGCAGCTCCGGACAGGGGCTGTCCATGGAGCCATGAGCGGGAGGAAGAAATCTGGGAAACATTCCGCCGGTTAATTGCGTCTATACGCAAGGACCCGGTGGATTTGTTATTTATAGCCGGAGATTTATTCCACCGACAGCCGCTGCTTCGGGAGCTGAAGGAGGTCAGCTATCTGTTTTCCACGATCCCCGATACAAAGGTTTTTCTCATGGCCGGAAACCATGATTATATGAAAAAGGATTCTTTTTATCGGACCTTTGTCTGGGAACCTAATGTGACGTTCTTTCGTGAGGAAAAGGTGACCTGTGTAAAGGCGGAGGGGATGAATGTTTATGTATATGGTATGAGCTATCACAGTCAGGAAATCAGAGAGGCGCGGTATGATACTGTGAAGCCCGGAAAAGATGAAGGGATTCATGTTCTGCTGGCTCACGGCGGCGACGAAAGCCATATGCCGATGAATATGAAACAGATAGCAGCCTCCGGTTTTGATTATGTGGCGCTTGGACATATCCATAAGCCGCAGGTAGTCATGAGAGATAAAATGATATATCCGGGAGCCTTAGAACCAATTGACAGGAATGATTCCGGCTCCCATGGATATATAGAAGGAAGAGTTGAGCAGGGACGGGTGAAGACAAAATTTATTCCGTTTGCCAGTCGTTCCTATCAGAATCTGGTTTTGACGCTCCGCGAAGATTCTACGCAGTTTTCCCTGGAGGAAATGCTGAAAATGGATATTATGAAACGGGGCGGAAGGCACATTTACCGCGTGATCCTGAAGGGAACCCGTGCGCCGGAGCTGATGCTTCTTCCCGAAAAACTCAAGGCTTTCGGGAATATTGTAGAGGTGCTGGATGAATCACGTCCTGCCTATGATCTGGAGGCGCTGCAGAAGCGTTACAGCGGAACCCTGATCGGAGATTATATTGGGTATTTTCAGGGAAAAGACAGGACCATGGTGGAAGAAAAAGCCCTGTATCATGGATTGCAGGCATTATTGGAGACAAGCAGGTAGCAGGACAAAGAATATGATAATTAAACGTTTGACAATTAAAAATTTTGGAAAAATCCATGACAGGACTATGGAATTTTCGCCGGGCATCAATGTTCTTTACGGAGAAAATGAAAGCGGCAAAACGACTGTCCATACCTTTCTGAAGGGAATGCTCTACGGCATACAGAGACAGCGTGGAAGGGCTGCCCGTACAGATGTATATTCCACTTATGAGCCATGGGATTATCCGGCCGCCTATGGGGGAATCCTATGGTTTGAAAACGGGGGGAAAAACTTCCGGATTTCCAGAAATTTTTACAAAGCTAATCAAATGAGCGAGCTGCTCTGTGAAGATGACGGAGAGCTCCTGGATGAAGGACAGGGGGACCTGGATGCAATTCTCGGCGGTGTCAGCGAAGCTGTTTACGAAAACACGGTTTCCGTAGCGCAGCTAAAAAGTGTTACGGGACCGGATCTGGTGCGTGAAGTCCGGAATTATATGGCAAGCTATCAGGGAACAGGCGATGGCACCGTGGATTTGGGGCGGACCATGCAGATGTTGAAAATGTCCAGGAAGGGCTATCAGGTGCAGGCGGAGCGCCGCAGAAAAGAAACGGAAAAGGAACAGGGCAAGCTTGCCGCCAATATGGAATATCTCCGGCGGGAATTGTCGGATTTGGAAGAACGCCGGGCGCAGGTAGCTGCCCGGGAATCTGCTCTTCATATGACAGGGGAGGAAGATGGCGGAGTGGTTTTGGAGGGCAGGATACGGCAGATCCAAAAGAAAAAAAGAGTGTTGGCAGGAGTGATGCTTGCAGTGGGAATGCTTGCCGTATGTGCAGCTTTTGCAGTAGCCGGGCTGCTTCCCCGACTGTTTTTGGCACAGGCGGCAGTTGGAATTGCAGGCGAACTGGAAATTCTGGCATGCTGTATTTTGCAGGTACGGCTGTCGGAGGAGCTGAGCAGACGCAGAAAGATGAAAGCACGCTGGGTTTCCAGACAGGAGAAATTAGAGTGGGACAGAGAAAATCTTACGGAGATTCAGAGGGAAAAGCTGACTGCACTGGAAAATCTGGAGGCAGAATATCAGGATGCCGGGGAACATTCCTATCTGCCTATGGCAGAAGAAATGGAGATACAGGCGTTAAATCTGGCAATGCAGACGATTGAGAAGCTGTCCGGCGATATCCATAAGCAGGTCGGAGGGAGCCTCAGAAAGAGGACCTCACAGATATTAAGCGAGATTACAGGAGGAAAATACGGTGAGGTATTTATGGATGCAGAGCTTCATATGACAGTAAATACTGCTAAGAGAGCGGTGCCTCTGGAAAGCCTCAGCCGGGGAACAATAGAGCAGATTTATTTCGCTCTGCGTATGGCAGCAGGAGAACTGCTCTGCGGTGAAGAACGATTTCCTGTGATTTTGGATGATGTATTCGGAATGTATGATGAGGAGAGGCTTACCGCAGTTTTGCGATGGCTGTATAAGGAGAAGCGCCAGATCATCATCAGCACCTGTCATAAGAGAGAAATGGAGATACTTGAGAGAGAAGGGCTGTCTTATCAAAAGCTGGTCCTCTAGGGCAGGGAAGATTCCATGGTTCATAATTTGCAGTGTGCTGTATGGAAGGCAGAATGGAGATTATTATGAAGGATAAAATAAGAGTGGCAATTATGACCCTGCTGGTCATCCTTTTACTGGCAATGGCAGGTGGGTTCTGGATATTCGTGGGAAAGCAGGCCCAGGAAGAAAAAGCCCGGGAGGAATCTCTGGCTATAAAGGCAATGTATGTGGAAATTGGCTCTCACGGGGATTATCTTTTTATTCAGCAGGATAAGGGGAGTGAGAGGGCGTTTACCTCAGAAATTCCTGAAGATCAGCTATATGAGCTGGAAGATGGAAAGGAAAAGGTGCTGTCCGCGGATAAGCTTGTTACCGGTGATGTTCTGAAGATTTATGGAGAGGGAGCCATGCTGAAATCTGAACCGGGACAGTATCCGGGTGTGACGAGAATGGTGCGGCTGCTTAGAGGTGAGCCGGAGGATGCCGAAAAGTATCAGGAAATGCTGGAGGCATTCCGGCCAAGACCTATATACGATGAGGAGGAAGGAATCCTTGCTCCGTAAATAATGAGTCTGCGGATACCCGGGCGAGGTATGCGCAGACTCATTATTATTTTTATTCATCATACTGTGCCATATAATTACGTACACACTTTTTGATTCTGTCTACAGGGTTCAAAAGATGGCTTACAGACAGGTCATGGTTCAGTGTATCAATAATGAGAGCAATGTATTTGCTCATATCACAGGAAATATAATAAGGTTTCTGCAGAAGCTCAGGCGTCTGATAAACCAGGTTGGTAGTCAGTACCTTGTCAAAGAAACCTTCCCGGTGTGCTTTGTCGAATTTTTCCAGGCCATCCGTGAATAAGCCAAAGGTAGAACAGATGTAGATTCTGCCGGCACCGCGGTGCTTCAAGAGGGCGGAAATTTCCAGAACCGTATCTCCGGAGGAAATCATATCATCTACCAGGATGACATCCTTCCCTTCCAGCTTAGGTCCGAGGAATTCATATGCGGCAATCGGATGACGTCCATTGATCGTCTTTGTATAATCCAGTCTTTTATAATACATACCCATATCAACACCGAGAATATTGGCAAGATAAATCGCACGTCCCATGCTCCCCTCATCCGGGCTGATGATCATGAAATGTTCATTATCAAGATGCAGGCCCTTTTCATGGTTTAACAGTGCTTTTATGAATTGATAAGCCGGCTGTACGGTTTCAAATCCATGGAGAGGTGTTGCATTCTGTACGCGGGAGTCGTGAGCATCAAAGGTAATGATGTTTTCCACACCCATGCCGGTCAATTCCTGAAGTGCGGTTGCACAATCCAGGGATTCTCTTCCGATACGCTTGCTCTGGCGGCTTTCGTAGAGATAAGGCATGATAACATTGACCCTGCGGGCCTTGCCGCCGATAGCGCCGATCACACGCTTCAGATCCTGGAAATGATCGTCAGGCGACATCAGATTTGTAAACTTACCTATGCGGTAGGACAGGCTGTAATTGCAGACATCCAGCATAATATAAATATCATCTCCGCGGACGGACTCGGAAATCACGCATTTTGCTTCTCCGGAACCAAAACGGGGAGTTTGTACCTGAATGGTATAGGAATCCCGCTGATATCCCTCAAATGCAAAGGAGTCTATTTGCTGGTGGCTTCGTTCCTTTCTCCACTGTACAAGCCAGTCGTTGACCTTTTGTCCTAAATCCTGGCAGCTCTGCAAAGGAATCAATCCCAGTCTTCCGACGGGAAGTGTAGCCAAATCTTTCGTATTTAACTGTGCCATGCCTTTTATTTTCCTCCTATAAATATTTTCTGTATACGGATGTCTTTTCCTATGAGCTTTACCATTTGGTAGCTGCTGGCGATTCTGGAAAAGGTACGTTCGGAATATGTTCCGGAAACATCGCTCAATTTCATATTCGTAGAAATAATCGTTGATTTTCTGCGCATGATCCGTTCGTTGATACATAAAAACAGTTGGGAAGAGACAAAGCTGTTTGTAAGCTCTGTTCCCAGGTCATCAATGATCAAAAGATCACAGTCATAAATCAAATCTTCACTGCAGCGGTCATCCGCCTTTTTGGAAAAGGCAGACTGCGCAAACAGGTCAAACAGGTCAAAAGCTGAAAAATACAATACACAGTGCGCCGTATTCAGCAGCTCCCGTGCGATACAATGAGAAAGAAAGGTCTTACCCACGCCTGTGTCACCGTATAAAAACAGGTTCTGGAACTCAGTATCAAAATACCGGACAAAATTTTGGGCGGTATCATGTGCACGTTTGGCCATTTCTAATGCGGACAGTCCTGTCGTCTCATTTTTTATTGTATCAGAATAGTAATCAAATGAAAAGTGCTCAAAGTTTTCTTTTTTGAGAATCTCTTTCAGGTTTGACTGAGCGTAAAGCAGTTCAATTTCTGCTTTTTTGAAGCAGATACACTTTTGGCTTTCGATGTATCCGGTGTCCTGACATAGGGGACAGGTATAAGAAAGCTCAAGATAGTCTTTTGGGTAGCCGTGCTTCACCAGCAGAGCGATGCGCTCTTCGGAAAGCCCGGCTATGGAAGCCTTCAGATCCCAAAGCTCCAGAATGCCGCCGCTTAAAGCAGAACGGGCCTTCTGTGCGCTCAGGGAGGCAACCTCCCTGTCAATCTCCGGGAGCCGCGGAATCTGTGCATAAGCCTTTGCACGGCGCTGCTCCAGTTCATGCCGGTGCTCCGCCTGTCTGCGGTTATATTCCCGCATAATCGTATCGTATTGATAATTCTGTAAAGGCACAGGGTCCTCCTTTTAGTATGTACAATTATTGGTTCAGCAAACGTTTTTCATATTCATCAAAATCATATTCCCTCTGGTGGAAATTGTTGAATCGGTTAGGGGAGGAAGAGGTCTGGCGTGAACCGGCCTTTTCCTTTTTGCGCTTTTTGTGTTCGGCGTCCAGTACCAGAATATCTTCCAGGTGACGTACATTTTTCTTTTTCCATCCGGCAAGGATTTTATCTGCATATTGGAAGCTTGGCTGTCCTGTCTGCAAAATTGTACGGCTGCAGGCTTCCTGGATGATTTCCATGGAAAAACCGTAATCTTTCATCCAGACATCCATAAGGGAAATTTCTGTCTCCACGGGATTGCGTCCCGTAATGCCGAGGGATTTCAGGATTGTAAAATAATCCCTGCCGTAACGGGAGGTGGTATCCTTGGCCATTTGGACAGTGGAAATCCCTTCCTTCGCCCATGCCAGGGCAACTGTCTCAATATAGCGCATGCTCTTGTGGTTGCGGCTGACACAGTATTCAATCAGGTATTCGATCAGGTCAGCGGAGAAATGCAGCCCATCATAGAAAAAAAGAATTTTCTGCATTTCTGTAGCAGACAGGGTTTTTCCCAGATATTGTTCGGCAATGTAAAGAAGCTGGACGATATCTTCGTTTTGCTTCAGCTCTTTGACTCTGTCCGGAGTCAGAGAAACTGTCTTTTCGATTGGATGATCTATGGAGGACTTTTCCTCAGCCGGGCTGTCCTGTCCGGCTGACTCGGGAATTTCCTGAACAGATGCGGCGGTTTCCTCTGCCGGCCGGGACTTCCCATCCGGAGAAAGCAGAACAATGCCGCAGAGTTTTTTGCCGGATGTATAGTTCAGTGATAAAAGGTTCATTTTGGCCCAGTATTTCAGTGCGCGCAGAATGTCTCTTTCTGTACAGAGAAGCCGGTCTGCCATTTGTTCCAGGCTGAAAGAAACCGGAGCATTGGAAAGTGTTCTTAAAAGGTATACGTAAACCTTGACAAATTCTCCGTTGGCCTCCGGCATATAGTTGTCTATGAAGGAATTTGATAAAATAGTGATCTCCGAACAGGAGGGGTTCTGCAAAGTGATCATACCCATAAAGTATCGCCTCTTTCTAATCAGATAAACGAACAGTCTGCCGGATATTTCACCTGGCAGATCGGAATACTTGGATTATAGCACAAGATATTTCAAATGAGAATAGCTTATTTTCCGGGGAAATGTTTCCACAATCGAATGTGGATAATGTGGATAATGTGGACAACGATTTTTGCATAAAATTATAGGCAACCTCTGAAAATGCGCATTTTGTAATATAAATGAGAATTATAGGTAAAATTTGTGCCGAATTATGTCAAGTGTATGAAGTGGAAAAAAATCCACATGCCGTACACAGAAAAAATGTGTATAAACATGTGGATAATGTGGATAACTACTTCGAGGCCGCATAAATACAGGCTTTCGAGAATGTGTATAAGTTTTTTTGATTTTGCTGTTGTTTTTATTTCCCGAGCAGGTGTTCGCCGATATTTACAACATCACCGGCTCCCATAGTGATCAACAGGTCGCCCTGCGTACAATTTTCTAATAAAAAGTTTTCGATTTCATCAAAGGTAGGAAAGTATTCGCAGGGGGTTCCCATATCTGCTATGTGTTTCTGAAGATCTTCTGAGGAAATCCCAAGGTTGTCGGTTTCTCTGGCTGCATAAATATCTGCAAGCACAATATGATCGGCAAGAGTCAGAGCTTTGGCAAATTCCAAAAGCAGGGCCCTGGTACGGGTGTATGTGTGGGGCTGAAATACACACCAGGTTTTTTTGTGTGGATAGTTCCTGGCTGCCTGGAGAGTTGCCTCGATTTCCGTCGGATGATGTGCATAGTCGTCAATGATGGTGACTCCTCCTACTTCCCCCTTAAATTGGAAACGGCGGTCAGTTCCTTTGAAGCTGTTCAACCCTTTGGAAATCACTTCTTCAGATAAGGAAAGAAGCTTCCCGACTGCGATGGATGCAAGCGCATTCGATACATTGTGGATTCCGGGTACATTTAAGCTGTAGGTTCCAATGGGTGATCCGTTTTTGAGTGCTGTAAAGGCGGCATGTCCAAGGCTGTCATAGGTAATATCCGCTGCAGTATAGTCAGCAGCGTTTTCCAGACCGTAGGTGATCACCCGGCATGGAAGATGATCGATGATTTCCTCATATTTGGGAGTATCTGCATTGATGATAAGAGTGCCATCCTCAGGCAGAAGCTCGGCAAAGCGCCGGAAGGAATGACGGATGTCATCAATATCTTTAAAAAAATCCAAATGATCCGCATCCATGTTCAGAATGATGCTGATTTTTGGGAAAAAGCTTAAAAAGCTGTTGGTATACTCGCACGCCTCCGTTAAAAAAGTTTCGGATTGTCCAACGCGGATATTGCCCCTGATGGCAGGCAGAATTCCGCCCACGCTGATGGTGGGGTCACAGTTTCCCTCCAGCAGGATATGAGAAATCATAGAAGTGGTAGTGGTTTTACCGTGCGTACCCGAAACTGCAACAGGAGTATCGTAATTGCGCATGATCTGTCCGAGAAGCTGTGCGCGGGTCAGCATGGGAATGCCCTTTTCAGCAGCACATGCAAACTCCGGGTTATCAGGATGGATAGCTGCCGTATAGACTACTGCCTGAACGGAATCCGTGATATTGGAAGCACGCTGTCCATAGTAGATTTGGGCACCCTTCTCCTCGAGACTTCGGGTGAGCGGGCTTTCCTTGGCATCGGAACCGGAAACGGTGAAATTCTCTTCCAGAAGGATATTTGCCAGACCACTCATGCTGATTCCGCCGATACCGATAAAATGGATATGCAGCGGTGTATGAAAGTCTATCTGATACATAATATAATCTCCTTGGTTTTTGATGGTATCATTATACCTCCAACAGAGAAAAATGAAAAGTGTTTCTTTTGTGTATGGAGATATGAAGAAATAACAAGAAAAAAGCAAAAATATGTCGAAAAATATACAAACTAGACAATGAAAAAGGGAAAGACAAAATTGTTATAAAAAAAACGTATGCAATAACTATAAAAAAAACAAAATTCAGGCAAAATAATTGTAAAAAATGTTCACTAATCTGGTAAAGTATGGTATAATAATGAAATCATAACATAATGTTCAAGAGGTGATTGCATGATTAAGAAAGAAATGATTGCCATGCTCTTAGCTGGCGGCCAGGGCAGCAGGCTGGGGGTATTGACAGAAAAGGTCGCAAAACCGGCAGTCGCTTTCGGTGGAAAATATCGCATTATCGACTTCCCCTTAAGTAATTGCATCAATTCAGGCATTGATACGGTAGGCGTTTTGACACAGTATCAGCCATTGCGCCTGAACACGCATATAGGAATTGGTATTCCGTGGGATTTGGACAGAAATGAAGGTGGTGTAACTGTTTTACCTCCTTATGAAAAAAGTACGAACAGTGAATGGTATACAGGAACGGCAAATGCAATTTTCCAGAATCTGGACTATATGGAGCAATACAATCCGGATTATGTCCTGATTTTATCCGGGGACCATATTTATAAGATGGATTACGAGGTTATGCTTGATTTCCATAAAGCAAATAAAGCGGATATCACCATTGCATGTATGCCGGTCCCGATAGAAGAAGCCGGCCGGTTCGGTATTATGGTTACGGATGAGACAAGCCGCATTCAGGAATTTGAGGAAAAGCCGGAGAAGCCGAGCAGCAACCTGGCTTCTATGGGAATTTATATTTTTAGCTGGCAGGTACTGAAAGAGGCACTGATTGCATTGAAGGATCAGAACAGTTGTGATTTCGGAAAGCATATTCTTCCATATTGTAAAGACAGAGGACAGCGTCTGTTTGCTTATGAGTATAATGGATACTGGAAGGATGTAGGAACTTTGGGTTCTTACTGGGAAGCCAACATGGAGCTGATTGATATCATTCCGGAGTTTAATCTGTATGAAGAATTTTGGAGGATTTATACAAAAGGAGATATTATTCCGCCGCAGTATGTTTCAGCAGATGCAGTGATTGACCGATGCCTGATCGGAGAAGGCGCAGAGATTTATGGAGAAGTACATAACTCTGTAATCGGACCGAATGTTATTGTGGGCATAGGCAGCGTTATACGGGATTCCATCATCATGAGAAATTCTACCATAGGTGATGGAACGGTCATGAATAAGGCGATTATTGCAGAGGATGTTGTAATAGGTAAGAATGTTGTGCTTGGCTGCGGGGAGGAGGCTCCGAATGTGTTAAAGCCTGCAGTTTATGCATTTGGCATTGCAACGGTTGGGGAACGGAGCATAATTCCGGATAATGTAAAAATCGGTAAAAATACTGCTGTTTCCGGTGAAACAAAGCCCGAAGACTATCCTGATGGTATATTGGCAAGCGGACAGGTAATTAAGGCAAAGGATGGTGATAAGGCATGAGAGCAATCGGCATTATTTTGGCAGGCGGCAATAATAACCGCATGAGAGAATTATCAAACAAGAGAGCAATCGCTGCGATGCCTGTAGCGGGAAGCTATAGGAGCATCGACTTTGCACTGAGCAATATGGCAAATTCCCATATCCAGAAGGTGGCAGTATTGACGCAGTATAATGCCCGTTCCCTGAATGAGCATTTGAGCTCCTCCAAATGGTGGGATTTCGGAAGAAAGCAGGGTGGGCTTTATGTATTTACCCCGACCATCACAAAAGAGAACAGTCTCTGGTATCAGGGAACTGCAGATGCCATTTACCAGAATCTGACTTTTTTGAAAAACAGCCACGAGCCGTATGTGGTCATTGCTTCCGGAGATGGCATTTATAAGCTGGATTACAATAAGGTTCTGGAATACCATATTGCGAAGCGCGCGGATATTACGGTTGTATGTACGATCTGCAAAGATCAGAGCGAGGTGGAACGTTTTGGCGTGCTCCGTATGAATGAGGATTGCAGGATTGAGGAGTTTGAAGAGAAACCAGTTGTATCTTCTTATAATACGATTTCTACCGGAATCTATGTAATTCGAAGAAGGCAGCTCATTGAGCTGATTGAGAAGGCTGCTCAGGAAGGCAGAAATGATTTTGTCAATGACATTCTGATTCGTTATAAAAACCTGAAGAGGATTTACGGTTATAACATAGATTCCTATTGGAGTAATATTTCTACTGCAGAGGCTTATTACAGAACGAATATGGCATTTTTGGAGCCTGAAATCAGAAATTACTTCTTTAAACAGGAGCCGGCTATCAAAACGAAGATTGACGATCTTCCGCCGGCAAAATACAATCCTGGCGCAGTCGTAAAGAACAGTCTCATTGCCAGTGGGTGCATTGTTAATGGAACGGTTGAGAATTCCGTTTTATTTAAGGATGTATTTGTTGGGAATAATTGCGTGATTAAAAATTCTGTGATTCTCAATGATGTATACCTGGGGGATAATACACACATCGAAAACTGTATCGTTGAGAGCAGGGACACGATCAGAGCAAATTCTTATTACTGCGGCGAAGGTGAAGTGAAGATCGTTGTAGAGAAAAATGAGCGTTACGTATTATAATTCAGCAAATATTTAGCAATACGTATGCGAAATGAAAGGGGCAAGCAAAGATGAATATTACAGATGTACGCGTGAGGAAAGTTGCAAAGGAAGGTAAGATGAAGGCTGTTGTCTCCATTACCGTTGATGATGAATTCGTAGTACATGATATTAAGGTGATAGAGGGAGAAAAGGGCTTGTTTATAGCAATGCCAAGCCGTAAGGCTACAGACGGTGAATACCGTGACATCGCTCATCCAATCAATTCCGCTACAAGAGACAGGATTCAGATGATCATTCTGGATAAGTATCAGGAGGTAATGGCTGAGGAACCGGAAGAGACTTCTGAGATAATTGCTGAATAATAACCGGTCATTTTATTTTAATCATGCAACAGGATAGAGAAACAGAACGGTGCTTCCCATGGGGAGGCACCGTTTTTTTCATAGAATAGTACCCCGCTTTGTTCTGCAATACCCCATCGGCGGTTTGGGAAAAATGGAAATATTACGTATTTGTTACAAAAATGAAATAAAACTGTTGATTTTTTTAATTTTTATGTTATACTTGATTGCAGAAAACGTTATGAGGTGTTTTTTATGAAGAATAGAAAAGTTTTTTCATTACTGCTTGCCGGAGTGTTGACATTGTCTATGGGTACTGGCGTATGTGCTGCAACAGAGGATGAGATTGCAGCGGCACAGGCGCAGAAGCAGGCAGCGCAGGCAGAGCTTGCGCAGGCAGAAGCAAATATCAGCAGTCTGGAAACCAAGAAGCAGGAACTGGAAAACTATTTGGCAGAGCTGGATTCCCAGTATAGCCAGCTTACAGATAGTGTAGCACAGCTTGGGATAGAAGCGGCACAGAAGGAAGAGGAACTGAAGAAAATAGAGGAGGAACTGGGAAAGGCGCGTAAGCAGGCAGAAAAGCAGTATGACGCCATGAAGCTCCGGATTGCCTATATGTATGAAAAGGGCGGAAGCTCTATGCTGGAGCTGCTGTTATCTTCCAAAAGCATTGCAGAATTTCTGAATCAGGCGGAAAATGTATCCAGGATTTCCCAATATGACAGGGACATGCTGAAAAAATACGAGGAAATAAGAAATAGTATCAAAGAGCAGGAGTCACAGGTGGAAGAAGAAACTGCGTCAATCAATACCCTGCTGAGCGAGCGCGTTGCCAAGCAGCAGGAAGTGCAGGCTATGGTGGCAAGTACAAATGACAGTATTTATTCTTATGTCGGTCAGATTAGTGCAAGCGAAGAGGAAGCAGGAATTCTTATGGCACAGATCGACAGTGCGGACAGCAGCATTGCGGAGTTGATTCAGCAGCAGGAAGCGGCACAGGCGGCTGCACAGCAGGAGGCAGCTTCGGCTGAAGCCGAAGCTGCGTCAGATGAAAGCGGGCAGGAGATTCAGGCAGCGGAAGCTTATGACCCGGAAACCGATACTATGGAGTCCTCCAGCAGTTCCACAAGCAGCGATATTATTGTGGAAGAGGAAGATGAATCGGAGCTTCTCGAAAGCACAGAGAATCAAGAGGAAGACGTTCAGGAATCCTATGAGGAGCAGACATATGAGGCTTCCGGAGAGACAGAAAGCACATCCTCTGATTCCGGACAGGGTACATATCTCGGAAACTTTACCCTGACTGCATACTGCAATTGTGCACAGTGCTGCGGAACCGCGGGAAATGCAACGGCAAGCGGCACCATGCCGTCGGCAGGCAGGACAGTAGCCATGGCAGGTGTTCCTTTTGGTACACAGCTTTTGATCAACGGAAATGTATATACGGTTGAAGATTTGGGAACTCCATACGGACATGTGGATATCTATTTTGACAGTCATGAGGAGGCATTGAGCTTCGGGCTGCAGTATGCAGATGTATATCAGTTGAATTAAGAAATGCACGAAATGAGCGGATGAATGTACATGAGGACATTCATCCGTTTTATTTGGCTGTCAGGGCATTTTCTGCAAAGATTTTCAAAAAGAGGATTGACAATAATGGTTTTGTGTTATAAAATTATTAAAACGATTTAATAATTTGCACGATATTTATAAATTTGTCAGATTATCAGATTATATCTGGCAATATATTTTTTAACTGAATTAAAACGTTTTAATTAAAAGGATATTTGTTCATTTAAGTGAGGTGAAGTGAAAATTGAAATGAAAGGAGGGTTTTGTTATAAAGTTAAAACGTTTTAACTGCGTAAATGAAGCAAAAAATGTATACGGAGGAAAGAAAAATGAATATGAAAAAAATGATGGCAATATTGGTTGTTGGTGCAATGGCAGTAGCTGCTACAGGTGTTACGGCTTTTGCTGATAACAGTGACTATGAAATCGTAGTTGTACCAAAGGATTCTTCAAACCCGTGGTTTGTTCGTATGGACACAGGCGTAACGGAATATGCCGGGGAAAATGGTTTGAACGCTTATCAGAAAGGAACAGACATTATCGATGCGACAAAACAGGCGCAGCTGGTGGGTGATTTGATCGCGCAGGGCGTAGATGCAATCTGTGTAGTACCCGTAGATCCATCCTCTCTTGAGCCGGTTCTGAAACAGGCAAGAGATGCGGGCATTGTTGTTATTGCTCATGAAGGAGCAAGTCTTGAAAACGTTGATTATGATATTGAAGCATTTTCAAATGCCGGATATGGTGCGTTCATTATGGATAATCTTGCGGAAGCAATGGGGGAAGATGGCCTTTATACAACAATGGTAGCAGATGTTACAAATGCGTCCCATAATGAGTGGGCAGATGCAGGTGTTGCTCATGCACAGGAAGCATATCCGAACATGACCCTTCTTGAAGAGGATCCCCGTGTAGAGTCTCATGACAACGGTGACACAGCCTATAACGTGGCAAAAGAGCTTCTTAAGAAATATCCGGATTTGAAGGGTATCATGGGAACCTCCTCTTTCGATGCACCAGGTGTTGCACGCGCTATTGAAGAGCTTGGACTTACAGGTAAAGTATTTACATCCGGGACAGGTATGCCGGCAGACAACGCTGAACTGCTTAAAAGAGGTGCAGTTAAATCGCTGACACTGTGGGATCCCGCTGGTGCCGGTAAGGCTATGATCAGCCTTGCTCTTAAAGTGTTAAACGGCGAAGAAATTGCAGGCCCGGTTGACCTTGGCGTAGAAGGCTATGAAAATCTTACATTCCGTGAGGGAAGTGAAACGGTTTTGGAAGGTGAAGCATGGGTTGTGATCGATGCAGAAAACGTGGACTCTTTCGGATTCTGAATTCAATAAATTGTTTAGAAACAGGCGAAAACCGGAAAGGCGTTGCAGCGGTGCTGCGATGCCTTTCTTAAAGAAAACAGGAGGTAATCATGGGGGAATATTTGCTTCGGGCTGTCGGAATACATAAGTATTTTGCGGGCGTTCATGCGCTTGATAATGTCGCCCTGGAAATCAAGCCGGGTGAAGTGCATTGTCTGGCAGGCGAGAATGGATGCGGTAAGTCTACACTGATTAAAATTATTTCCGGCGTATACCATAGAGATGCCGGAACCATTGAGTTTGATGGAAAGGAAATGACAAAATTCACGCCAATTGATGCGATTTCAAGAGGTATTCAGGTTATTCCGCAGGATTTTTCGATTTTCCCAAATCTGACTGTTCGTGAAAACCTTGCCATCAACAGCCAATTGTCATCCGGAAAAAAGCTTATAACTAAGAAAGGGATGCAAAAGATTGCAGAAGAAGCGGTTAAGAAAATTGACTTCAAAGTGGACCTGGATGCAATTCTTGGTACATTGTCTGTTGCAGAAAAACAGATGGTTGCCATTTGCCGTGCACTGATGGCAGATGCCCGTCTGATCATTATGGACGAACCAACCACAGCCCTGACCCAAAAAGAGGTAAAAGCGCTTTTTAGCATCATTGAACAGCTTAAAGCACAGGGCATTGCAATTCTCTTTGTAGGGCATAAACTGGATGAAGTATTTGAAATTGCAGATCGTTTCACGGTGTTCAGAAGCGGCAGGCTGATTAAGACGGGAAATATTTCGGAACTGGATGATAAGAAGTTTTCGTTTTATATGACTGGCCGTGAGTTTGAAGACAGAACATTTGTTCCGAAAAACATTACAAAGGACCCGGTTCTGGAAGTAAAAAATCTTACTCTTGATGGGAGCTATGAGGATATCAGCTTCCAGGTAAGAGGCGGAGACATTCTTGGTATTACAGGACTTTTGGATTCCGGAAGAACAGAGCTTGCATTGTCTTTGTTTGGTATGCAGCCGGCTGCATCCGGAGATATCATGATTCACGGAAAGAAAGTGGAGCTAACGACTCCCCGGATTGCCATGGAAAATAAAATAGGTTTCGTACCGGAGGACCGGCTGAGCGAGGGACTTTTCCTGCCGCAGAGCATTGGTGACAATATCATTATTTCAGAGGTTGACAATTTGAGAAAGGGTGCATTTATTGATCAGGCGCGGTGTAAAGAAGAAGTGAAAAAATGGGTGAAAGAGCTGGCTATCGCAACGCCGAACCCTGATAATGCGGCATCCACTTTGTCAGGCGGCAACCAGCAGAGGATCGTTCTTGCCAAATGGCTGGCATGTAAACCGGACGTTCTGATCTTAAATGGTCCCACAGTAGGTGTAGATATCGGCTCCAAACATGATATTCATGCAATCCTTCAGCGGCTTGCAAATGAAGGCATGGCAGTGATTATTATTTCCGATGACCTTCCGGAGGTTATGGAGAACTGTTCCAGAGTACTGATTCTGCGTAACGGTAAGAAGGCTGGCGAGCTGAGCACGCAGGATATTTCAGAAAAAGTGATTCTGGATAAGATGATGTAAGAAGGGAGGAAGGATAATGCAGAAAAAGTTTAAGAGACTGATGTCTCAAAATGAAACATATATTTTCCTGATCCTTGTAGCTATGTCTATACTTATTCAGATTCGGTCAGGACAGTTTTTTACTTCCAATAATATCGTAGATATTCTGTCTGCGATGATAGTACCAGGACTCTTTGCGGTGGGTACGTTTCTTGTTATTCTTACAGGTGGTTTTGATGTATCTTTTCCCGCTTTGGCATCTCTCACAGCCTATGCTACCACAAAGGCCCTTCTGGATGCGGGTTACGAAGGAAATATTCTCGTACCGCTTTTAGCTGCAATTGTATTGGGTGCAATTCTTGGCATGGTGAACGGATATTTTATCGGATATCTGAATTTCCCGGCGATGATCGTTACCCTTGGTACATCCAGCATTTTTAAGGGAATTATGCAGGGTACCTTAAATTCGAAGCAGCTTGCTGTAATTCCTTCGGGAATGAAGGCGTTTGGGACATCGGCACTGCTTACCGTTACCAATGCGCAGAGCGGACTTTCTTCAAGGCTGCCGGCTGCATTTTTGATTCTGGTTGCAGTCTATGCCGTTGTGTTCTTTGTTCTTCGTTTCACAATGTTTGGACATGGTATTTATGCAATCGGCGGAAACCCCAGTGCAGCTCATACCGTTGGTTTTAAAGTAAAGAGCACAAAATTCCTGCTGTTTACATTTGTCGGCATTATTTCCAGTATTGCAGGCATTATTCGTGTGTGTATGATGCAGCAGTGCCATCCCACCAATATGCTTGGCATGGAAATGAATATTATCGCCGGTGTTGTACTTGGCGGTACGGCTGTTGTGGGTGGCAAAGGTACACTCACAGGCTGTTTCCTTGGTACATTATTGATTGTCCTTGTGGAAAACTCCATGATTCTGATCGGTGTTCCGGTTATTTGGAAAGATGTATTTGTAGGCTTGCTCATTGTAATCGGTACGGCAGTCAGTGCAATGCAGAGTTATAGAGCATCTGTGAAGAAAGGTGTAAAGAGAGAGGAGGCGGCATAATGGATAAAAAGAGAAGCTTTAAAGACATATATAATAGTGACAGACATACATGGAGACTTGTTATTATTATGATTCTGTGGTTTGCATTTATGGCTGCTACCAAATTTTCCAAATTCTATACAGTAATCAATTTTCAAACAATGTTTGCACAGTTTCCGGAATTTGGTCTTATGTCTCTTGGTGCAATGGTATGTATGATTACCGGCGGAATCGATCTTTCTACCGTAGGTATCGCAAATATGACCGGAATCAGCATGGCTTTGCTCATGCAAAGGATTGGCGGTGAAGCCGGTGTGCTTCCGGTATACTGGATACCGGCCATTTTCGTTCTGGCAATTCTCATTGGTATGTTCACCGGTGCGCTGAATGGCGTTTTAATCTCAAAGGTACATATTCCGCCAATGCTGGCAACGCTGGGGACAGGACAGTTGTTTACCGGTATTGGACTGGTTATGACAAATGGAAGTGCAATTAGCGGATTCCCCAGTGAATTTGCATATGCGGTTAATAACCGCGCAGGAGGGATTCCGGTACAGTTTATTATATTTGCCATGGCTGCCGCAGTTCTGGCGGTTATGCTGAATAAGACTACCTATGGTAAAAAGCTGATTCTCACAGGTACAAACCAGAATGTTGCAAAATATAGCGGTTTAAAAGTTGACCTGATTCTGATTAAGACATATATCATTTCGGGTATCTGTTCTGCCCTGGGTGGAATGATCATGCTTGCAAACTACAATTCGGCCCGTTCTGATTACGGCTCAAATTATACTCTGCAGTGTATTCTGATCGTTGTGTTAGGTGGCGTCAGCCCGAATGGCGGCAAAGGGAAGATCACAGGCGTATTGCTGGCAATCCTTCTTGTGAGAGCACTTGAAACGGGAATCAACCGTTTTCCGCAGATCAGCAGCTATTACATTTCTCTCATCTGGGGTGCTGTACTGCTTTTTGTAATGTTACTGAATTATTTCTCAGACAATAATATAAGGCTGTTCAGGAAAAAACAGGTATAAAGAGGAGGAGCTTAATTATGAAAATGGTGAAAGACAAAGAAATTCTTGTAGGCGCTGACTTTGCAGGATTTCCATTGAAAGAAGCAGTCGTTGCACATTTGAAGTCAAAGGGCTGGAAGGTTACAGATATCGGTGTAAAATCTGCTGATGAAGAAAACCCCGAAATGTTTCACCATATCGGGCTGAAGGTTGGAGCAAAGATATCCGAAAAGGAATTTGAGAGAGCGTTGCTCTTCTGTGGAACCGGTATGGGAATCCACATTGCAGCCAGCAAATGCCCCGACGTGCATGCAGGTGTGGTGGAAAGTGTCCCGGCAGCTTTGCGTGCCATAACCGGCAATGGGGTAAATGTTTTGGCTATGGGTGCATTTTATGTAGCGCCGCAAATGGGAAAAGATATTGCTGACGCATACCTGAATGCAGAATTGGGAAGTGGTTATGAATGGTGGCCGAATTTCTACGAATTCCATAAGCTGGCAATTGATGAACTGAATGCCTTTGATTACGAAGAGTTTAAAGCAAATGGATTTGAAGTAAAAAAACTTGGCAATTATCCGTTAGAATTACTGGATAAGCCGGATGAAATGTGTTGATGATCGGGAAAGAACTGCTTTCGGGAATGCCTGCTTTACTTCATTTTGGATTTGGGATATAATATTTGGAATAAAAACACATTATAAATCGGGATGAAGTGAAGAGAAGGATGAAGGGCAGCAAGTATTCACGCAGTAAAGCTAAACGGGCAACAATGAAGGATGTGGCAAAGATGGCCGGTGTTACAATAGGAACTGTGTCACATGTTATCAATGGTACGGCGCCTATTACGCCGGAAACAGCCGAAAAGGTGCGGCAGGCCATACGGGAATTGGATTATGTTCCGAATTCTCTTGCTAAGAATATGCGCACACACAAGAATAAGATGGTAGGTTTTCTGGTTCCCAGACTGACAAACAGTTTCTATGCGCGTATTGCAAGTGCATATATGGAGGAAGCACAAAAAGAGAATTATACGGTATCCATAATGGACTATGGGTATTCGCTTGAGCAGGAAAAAAAGGAGCTTTATGGACTTCTTCAGAATAATGTGGGAACCATTATTCTTGCGAACGGTTCCAAAGACGAAGCATACATTGAATCAATCAGAGACAAAGGTGTACAGGTGATTCTGATGGACAGGTGGTCAGACATACCGGGGATATCTTACATCGCTTATGATAATATAGATGTAATCGTCGAGACTGTCGGAACTTTAAAAGAAAAGAATTATAAGACGATAGGTTTTATTTCGGAACCGTTGGACCTGGTTAATTTGCGTGACCGTTTTGCCGGGTACAAAATGGGATTGAGGAAATATGGATATGCATTCAATGAGAAATATGTTTTTATTTCTGATGTATTTCAGATGGATCATGTGGAAAAGGGATATCAATATACATTGCAATTATTAGAAACATATCCGAAAGAGGAATTGCCTCAGGCTTATATTGTATCTTCTGATCTGATTGCAATTGGAATGATCAAGGCACTTAAGGACAAAGGATATAAGGTTCCCGGTGATTTTGGTATTGTTGGATGCGATAACCTGGAAATATCCGGATATGTGCAGCCGCCATTGACTACCATTCAGCAAAACAGGCGCGAAATGGGAGCAGAGCTATGGCGAATGACAAAGTCCCTGAATGATGGACTTCCCATAGGGAATATTAAGCTGAAACAGAAGCTGATCGTCAGGGAGTCATGCTGAAATTGTTTCCCGACAGCCCCTATACGGTTGAAAAACCCCTACAGATAGGGAGTGCCCGGAATTTCCGGATAGCTCCCCATCGCGATCAAAAGCTCCAGACCAATCCGGCGGGCTTCCAAAACCGCTTCCTTGACTGCGCCGGCATCACCGGAAACAGCCAGAATAACCTCATTGGAGTGGCTGGTGCCGATGTCTGGAGTCATATAGCGGATAATTTTTACGGCGGAAGCTTTCATTTCCGTATCCGCCATAACCAGGCCAATGGCGGCCGGAGAGCCGGCCATAAAGCCGCATGCTTCCAGGGGAGCTGCACCGAATGCCTTTTGCAGGGCAGGACCAGCGCTGGCCGAATATGCGAATTCCAGGTGCCCTGCCTGGCTGATATACAATTCTCCGGCGTATTTGTTCGTGAGCTCCAGAGCCAGTTCTACGGCATGACGGACATCGGAGGTGTCTGCCCCGCCGAGAACGATGTAGCTGCCGTGACCGCCCCAGCCCTTGGTATCTCTCGGCAATTCTATGGACAGAACTTCTGTATTGGTGGCTTTTACAGCATCATCGATGGCAGTGATCTGCCCTGCCGCACCGGTCCGGGAGCTGATCAGGCCCAATGCATGGTATTTGGTGCCGAGCTTCAATTCCATCAGCAGTGTATCGTCAATGCCGGAAATCATAAGTCCAATGGTATCCAGGACGGCCGTTCCTACAAATTCAGTTCTTGTACAGTGAGTGCTTATGCTGTGTACATCCATAGAAGTTCTCCTTTATGTCTCCGTCGTGTTTTATTCTTCTGCTGTACTTTCGGTGCTGTCCTGCACAGTAATGTCTGTAGAACCGTCTGCCCCGCCGATAGCGTTAAGGTCTACTTCTTCGTAAGTATCCAGATCATCCGGAAGCTCAGCGGAAACCTCCTTGCCGGGCTCTGCATAGGTTACATCTATATCCATATTGATGGACATTTCCTGCCCCTGTACTTCCATAGTGAACGGCATGTGCATGAAATAGGCGGAAGCATAGCCGTCTTTATTCACTGTCATAGTTCCGGAGATATCCTGGATATCCATTTGCATATCTGCTCCGGCCAACAGCTCTGAAAGTGCCCCGAAGGCGGAATTGGCTATGTCAGTCATGGAGTCGCCGTTTATGGTATAAGTGATGAGCTGCCCGTCGTCTTTTTTCTCCATGGAGATTTCTTTGAAATCGTCTTCCTCCAAATCCGTGGTCTGAAGTGTAGTGGAAGCTACCTGATTCTGAATTTCGTCCAAATCCATGGTATATTTGATTTTGCTGTCTGCGGAATCCAAATAATAATATCCGTCAGTATAATAGGAATTCATCTCAACCTTCTGGTCCATGATTTCCATAGTCGTGTATATGGAAAGCTTCATATCCTTTGTATTTACGCGTTCCATTTTCATATTGGCAGTCATTGGAATTTCCATGTCCGTTCCCTGTGCAGAAAGAGTCATGTCCATTGTGGTGACTGCTTCTACAGATTCCAGTTCGGAAGTTTTTCTGGATGCTTCAGAATAAACGGCGTAGGGGGCTTTTTCCCCGCAGCCTGCAAAGGCGCTGATGAAACAGGCGGATAATATTCCCGCAGAAAATACTCTTAAATTTTTCTTTTTCATAAAAATCTCCATTCCGCCGCCTTTCAGTTGGCGGCACAAATAGTAATGAAAGTTTTTCAAACCTTTACTCTTACGATATAATAGTCTCATTAGACCGTACAGTAAGAATTGTTTTAACTTCTCTGTTAAATGTGCGATGGAACAGT
>ERZ781272.67-NODE-67-length-152311-cov-9.889968_pt1 | contig 152311 bp, 108 predicted proteins | sample MGYA00375850_ERZ781272 | MGnify/ENA primary metagenome ERZ781272 (study PRJEB29790, sample SAMN06051246) | human gut metagenome | host: Homo sapiens | place: USA: Cincinnati, Ohio | collected 2013-06-21 | study: EMG produced TPA metagenomics assembly of the Gut...
ATCACTAGGAGGTTCTTTCCTTTTCTCTAAGAATTTTTACCGACCCCCAGTTTAACTGGGGGTTTAGTCATGCCTATTCGGCGTACAACAAAACAGCCAGTACTGCAAATCGCAATACTGGCTGTTTTTATATCTCATTATTTCTTTATAAGTATATATTTATCTCAGATACAGCATTCACAGTACTCCAAAGAATTGAAAATTGAATGCACATCCTCATTTGTTACGTGAACAAACTAGCCCTCTATAGCCTCAAGTACTTCGCCGATGTACATATAATGTGGTTCCCAACGATCATGACCAATTTGAGTATAGGCAGTAGGGTTTGCTGCATAATATTCCTTTATTTTATCTGCCAAATGAGCTTCATCGAATTGGTGTTCATATAACTTTTTACATACAAATGTTAAATCTGCTTCTTTGAAGGTCACTCCATCACCGACTGCCACTGGTGTTAAACCAGAATTGGCAACCTTAGCTTCATCGCGACCAGAATGAGAGCCTAAATAGCCAAGAGCCTTACGCTGGCTGTTAGGGAATAAGCTAACTGTAAAAGTATCGTATTTCGCCATGAATTCTTGAGTATAGCGAGCTGGATGAATGTACACAGTCACGGTAGATATATCATTGCCAAGCATGCCCCACATGTTACCCATACTGCCCCAACTAACTGTACACGTATTAAAATCATCAAGCGTACCCGCTGTAACAAGAGCCCAACGTTCCTCAAACATGGTAAACGCCTTATAATCTTTTGTTTCAAATGCTTTCATAATAACCTCCGAACATAGAATTTAATTAACAATAACCTCATCAAAATGTTCCTTATATACTTCATAATACACTGCATCAGCGATATCGTAAAACTCTTTATTTAGAGAATCTTTCACAACGGGTCTGCGCAGAAAGGCACCACGATTGATAGGCCGAGGCGTTCCATCAAAGCCAAAGCGACTGATTTCCTCTTCATCGCGCATAATACCTGGATTAGACCACATATCTTCATTCATATCCATATTCGCACCCGCATCAGTATTAATCGCCGTTTTCCCTTGCTGTTGCGCCCGATAGACCTTACTAGCTGCTGAATTGCTACTATCATAGGTGAAAGTCATGTCCTTAACGGTAATCACCTTCTCATCATTCCACTGATACGCTTTATATACCGTCGCCTTGATTGTATAAATAGGCGGCTCAAAACCGATTACTTTCACCGTATTCACGTCAATATAGGACGCACCACGCTCGTCTATATTAGGAATATCCGATACAAACTGAGATACCTGCTTAAACTGCGGCTGAGACGTGAGCTTCTCAATCGTGATTGCTTGAGCTGGGATGGTGAAAGCAAGCATAAGCCCTAGAGTTATTAAAAATCGATGTAACATATATCCTCTCATCTTTCTAAACTTTTACAACATAAATAAGCACAACCTTATTAGCATAAGTATACTATGCAAATAAGACTATGCATATTACGTATTATTTATAAGTTTATATTTTAGAATATAAAGGGATTAGCGCTATTAGTACTTATAATGTTTATCTTAATTTGACGATATATATCTTTACCCCTATAATATAAGTAGATAGTCAGACGAGTAGTTACGTCAGGCGCATCTCGAAATTGAAAAAAGATTAGGAAATGGCCTTTCAGTTATCTAGTCACACTAGGCAACGGAGGGCTATTTGCTTTTTGTAAGGCAAATAAGGGCTACTAAGGCTCCAAAAGCAATGACAATAGCCAAGACTTGTAAGAGGAGCATGATTATTTCATAATCACTCATAGACTTATCCCTCCCTTCAAAAACGAAGAGAGGCCCAACCTCGTCCAACTATCCTAAGTCTATTATAGAACGAACTAATATACGATACAATAAGCATTACATTATATGAATATACGAATAAATAAAAGCTGAGCTACTTAACCAACGCAGTAGCTCAGCTTTTTAGTTAATTTAACGTTTGATAGAATACTAATAATCTATCAGTGGAATGCTTAAAACAGTAGAGATAGCGATTAAGATATACACTACAAGACATAGTTTTAGCAAAAGCAGTAAACTGCCAAATAGGACTTTATAGATAGGTGCTTCTTGTTTCTTGGATCGTATCCAGTCTTTAATTTTATAATATATTTTTGGTTTGTTAAAAGCTGGCGGTAATCGCTTACACCATAAAACAAGCCACAGAATACAACATATATTACCAAAGAGAAAGAATAGAAATAGGTCGAAATGCTCCAGTGAATATACTTTTAATACATAGATATTATAGAGTAGCTGAGTAAAGGTCTCTACAAAGTTAATCCATAGATAGACAAGATACGCCTTAAGCAAAAGTACTAATATAGTTTTGATATATTTGAGTTTACTCATTAGTTCACCCCTATCAAAATATACAAACTAAATACACACAACTATATTACATTTTTTCTTGACTTTGAATGCGGATTACCTTATTTCTCAATGTTTCAATATTTGCAAAGTCAGAATATTCTACTGTATTACGCAGCTGAATATGAGAATATGGCACTGCTCCGTCAGTATAAACTAAACTCATAATATATATATTCTTGTCATCCCGTAAGAATCGATGCATTAAAGATTTTTTACCCGGTTGATAGTTATCTACTAAAAGACTAGGCACGCCATTATTCCAAACAGATGCTGCCTGAATAGGCTCATCACCTATTATCTGGCGCTCTGGTTTTACTTCTACAAGTTCGTTAAAAAAGGAATACATGTATTTATCATCTACCTTTACAGATTTCTTGGCCACAACAAGTCGCATACCTAATCCACGATAGTCCCTTATTTCGGCAGAGTCCTTTAATGACTTCTGTGCTGTTAGTTTAAGTCCTTTAGGAATGCGATACATAAGATTATCCCAGTTGATACTTTCACTATACTGATCCATATCATCTAAAGAGTGAATCGACGGAATTACATAATTACTCATAACACGCTCAAGCTTGTCGGTAACGGGCTGATTTTTGTAGCTAAGCCCTATCATATATTCTTGATTTGGCTGATTATCTAAACCAACTACGGCAACCATAGCAGGCGTATTTTCGCCAAAAGACTCTGTTTCAATAGCCCATTTACCATGCGGGATACCGGGATATATAAACTCCCCTTTTCGGTCCGTTTTTAGTTTGCCTAATGCATCATCATAATTCTGTTTCGTACCGATGGCAAAAAACACAGAATGTTCTCTTACAATAGATAAACGCTCACCATCACTGCGTTTGGGGTAATATTTACTTGCTAATAGTAGTCCAGGAACAGATGCTCGGATGTTATTACGATCATCATGCAACAACACAACTGCAGACTCATTAACTAACAAATCCATCACCTTCTCAGAATCTCTTGCTATCTGATTGACTTCATCTTGTGTTAGTTCCCAGTCAGTTCTATACATTTCCATACGCTTATCAGATTCAGAATGTAATTTTATAACATCACTAGCCCCCACATTACTCAAGCTACCAGCCCGATAATTCTCATACGCATTGGCAGGAATACTCGCATCAGCACCTGGCATAGGCGGCTGTCCGGCTGGCACTTCGATTTGTACAGCACTTACATTCATGGTGAAAGCAGTAGCTAGTGCCATCATGACTATACTTTTACGTAACATAAACCCCTCTTTTTTTCTCTCACATTACAACAAAATAAGCACAACCTTATTAGCATAAGTATACTATGCAAACAAGACTGTGCCTATTATTAATAATTTTATATTTTAGTATGTATAAGTTTTGTGTATATATTTAGTATTGATAAGGTTTATCTCAATTTGACGATATATATCTTTATCCCTATAATATAAGTAGATAGTCAGACGAGTCGTACCGTCAGGCGCATCTCGAAAAACATAAGATTTAGAGAAATGGCCTTTCAGTTATCTAGTTACACTAGGCAACGGAGGGCTATTTGTCTTTTGTAAGACAAATAAGCACCACAAGTGCTCCACTAATAAAAGCCAAGCTATTTCTAAATATGAATAGCTTGGCTTTTACATTGTGTAAATAGGTTTAGAGCGTATCAGAAATAAAATATGCGTGTTCAAAAGCTTTCAAGAGCTAACGAAATATCAATCCAAGAATCATAAGTAGAGGCATAACTAATATAACACCAACCAAAATAAAACCAGCTAAAACAGCCATAGTGCCATACGTTATTAGACATAACTTTATTAAAAAATCTATACAACTATATATACACATACCCACGGTAGATTGTTCTTTTAAAGAAATGAACCATGCTTTCACTCTATAATACATTTTCGGTTTATCAAACACAGGATATAGTTTCTCATACCATAAAATTACCCATGGTAAAACCCAAATATTCCCAAAGCAAAAAATCAATACCGGCACATAATCTCTTAATGGATATGCTTCTAATACATATCGATCGTACAGTAATGTATAAATCCCCCAAATAGAGACTCCCCAAATAAGTAAAAGTATAAGCTTTAACAAGAGCCCTAAAACAAGTTTAGTACTCCACTTAAGTCTATCCACGGCTTTAACTATTCTAGTACTATTCATAAGCTATCACGGCTCATCATCGTAGGCAATACCATAGGCTTTTTTATACATCAAATTAGGCAATTTATATTTTTCATCACCAAAATCAGCAGGTAGAATCATAGCATTTAGATTTTCTTTATATACACGTTGTTGACGAATCTGTCCATCATTATAATAGGTACCGCCATCATTAACAGTTCCAGTGATTCCTGAGTTCCCTTGTTTTGTACGCCAAATAGAGATATACGGTATCTTATTGCCTTGTTTTAAAGCTTGATCATGAGCATTAATTAAATGGCGCAAAGAACGATCCATTTGGTAATCGTATTGTACTGAAAGTCCTTGAATCATATTAGCAGCAGGCATAGAAACATAGATGACCGCTTCGATACGACGATGACCATTCGGTGCCGATACAGGCTTAACAGATGAAAGGTCCAAATATTTTCCATCCCCTCGTCCAGAGTCAGCACTCGAATCGATGTGCTCAAATCGCTCTGAGTTTAATAAGTCAGCCTGTGCTACGGCTTGACCTTTCATAGGCAATACGAGGCAGGCTAATAACCATAGTGAAAGTAAATATATGCGTTTCATCGTCCACCTCACTGCACCACAATATCATCAAAATACTGCTGATAGGCAGCCATAAACATAGCCTCTGCTATACCATACATAATGGTATTATTTCGCTTGAGTGGGAACTTGCGCATATCATTTCGATACTGCATTTGCTGTGCTGCCCCATCGAATGAATATTTTGCCACAGCTACGTCCACTAGAGATAAGCCAGATTTACTTTCACTAGCCTCAATCAAAGCCAACGTAGACGGGCTTGGATTCATCATATGAGACGAATGGATTAAGGTAGCTAGAGAATAGTTTGTATCATAATCCACAGTAAGTTGTTTCTCTTCAATCGTAGATTGGTAATCTGTATCTATTACGACATAATAGGTACCACGCAAAGAATATTGTGGGGGTGCATAATGAGTCGCCTCAATAGAATAGGTGTTCAAATAGATATATAAACCACCGCGCTCCATCGTAGGATTCATCGCCTGAACATGAACTAATTTGAACTGTGGCGATGTCTGTAATTCTTGTAATGTGATTGCCTCTGTGGGTATGGTGAAAGCCAGCAACACAAGGGCTAGCATTAAAATACGTTGAACCATAAAAACCTCTTTCAAACTAAATAGTCAAATACAGCTTATTTACTTAACAGCTTAACCCATTCCATATACCATGGAATAAAGATGGAACTATTTTCAAGTCTCTCCTTATATGCCCCTTCTTCCCGCCATTGTGGCTCTTTTCGTAACTTTGCCGCATCATCAAAGTCTACGTATTCAATCATATCTCTTAGCTGCTTATGCGTATACGATATTTTACTTTTATCATAATTAATACGATAACTGTAATAGTATACAGAATCTTTCACAACATGACGAAGATAGGATTCACGATTGGGCTTATAGGCATCAACTAAAGAACCAGGAATTCCGTTATTCCACACTACGGCGTACTGTGTAGGTGTATCCAAATCATTATATTTATGTAAATAATATATTATTGGAACCTTAATCAGCGTGTTATCTGTCTCTTTGCTCATAATTGCGCTACGTATTACCCGTATTTTAACCCCTGTAGCCTCATAAGTTCTCACCTCATGTCTCTCATTTTCTACGGCTTCACTGACTAACTTAGCCGTCTTAGGAATGCGATAGTGAAAGTTCCCCCAATGCTCAATCTGACTGTAATTATCTAATCCAGATAAGGATTCTATGGATGGAATAATATAATTACTCATCACCACTTCAGGTGCTTGATCTTGATATGGATCTTCTGTATTAACCCATCCCCCATAAGTAACTCCATACGTTGTCTTTGTATCATCCGGAGTGAATTCCGTATACATTATACGAGAATTGTTTGACATGAACTTCCAAGATGCATTCCTCAACCCTGGATAATTATATTTTCCTTCACCTTCAGCATATTTACTAAGCTCTTTACCATGAGGTGGTCCTACTACTAAAAACGAACTGAGACTACGAACGGCAAATAATGGCCCTTTTCCAGGCTCAGTTTCTATCACATCACCACGGAAGCTAACATTTGGTACGGATAATCTGATATTTTTATCCCCTTCATGAATCAATACCACTGTAGACTGCGAATAATCTGCAAGCTCCAAAGCCTTAGAAAAACCAGGATGTTCCAGATTTAGCTTATCAAGCGTAGATGGCGGATTTTTAGGATTCGATTTTGCAAATTGACTATATGACTCTGCCTCTTGCTCCGCTACTTTATTAATATGCCGATAATTCTCATACGCATTGGCAGGAATTCTCGCATCTGCTCCAGGCATAGGCGGCTGTCCGGCTGGCACTTCGATCTGTACAGCACTTACATTTATGGTGAAAGCAGTTGCTACTGCCATCATAATTACACTTTTACGTAACATAAAACCCTCTCTTTTTCTTCTCTCACATTACAACAAAATAAGCACAACCTTATTAGCATAAGTATACTATGCAAATAAGACTGTGCCTATTATTAATAATTTTATAATTTAGTATATAGGATTTACTTCTAATTGCTATTTATAAGGTTGATATTTATACGATTTATCTCCATTTGACGATATATATCTTTATCCCTATAATATAAGTAGATAGTCAGACGAGTAGTGACGTCAGGCTCATCTCTAAACTAAATGAAACATGTAGAAATGGCCTTTTCGTTTTATCTAATTTCCGAAGAAACGAAGGGCTATTTTGCTATTTCTAGACAAATAAGCGCCACAAGTGCTCCAAAGGATATCATGACTGATAAAATCCCAAGGATAATCATAATGATTTTATAACCACTCATAAGCACCCCTCCCTTCAAAAACGAAGAGAGGCCCAACCTCATCTAACTATCCTACAATTATTATATAGCGAACTAATATACGATACAATAAGGAACGAATAATAGAGATATACAGATAAATGCATAGAAAAATCCCGTCATTGACGGGCATTTTTAGTTCCTACTATATATACATTCTCCACGCTCCAAAGAAACTCCTCTTTGTATTTTCTCCAGTTTTTATGGATAATTAAACTATACTTGATATATGCCCCGCAAGTAGGTAAGGGTGATTTAGTATGTGTCTCTAACTAGTTTGTAGTTTAGGAGGTGGCATATGGATTCTTTAACTATTATATGGGTTATTGTTTGTGCCTATTTATTACTGAATTTATTGGTCGGCGTGTATTGTCATATTCGGGTAAAAGATAGTACTGACTATCTTCTCGCAGGTCGTCGTATTGGGGTTCTTATGACGGCAGGCACGTTAGCAGCTACGGAGATCGGTGGCGGGAGTACCGTTGGTGTAGCCGCGAAAGCGTATGGTTCTTGGGGTTTATCTGCAGGTTGGTATGTAGTCTCTGCAGGGATTGGGGTTATTCTCGTTGCTTTTATCGCACCGCTTTTACGTCGTGCTATGGCAACAACAGTGCCAGAGATTATCGGTCGTCGCTTCGGTGGCTCTAGCCATTTAATTACGTCCATTCTGTCCATGCTAGCAACGATTACATTAGCCGGTGTGCAGATTACTGCAACAGCAACCATTATTAGCGTTCTCACCGGGCTTTCAACAGAGCTCGCCATCCTCATCTGCGGCGCGGTTCTCGTAATTTACACCATGTCCGGCGGCATGTGGAGCGTAACGATGACGGATGTTATCCATTTCTTCGTTCTCGTTGGGGGCTTCTCCCTCGCTGTGCCGTTCGTATTGCACAATGTGGGCGGCTGGGAATCGGTAGTGACAAAATTACCACCTGAACAGCTCGGCTTCACTAAGGTAGGTTGGAAAACCATCATCGGCCTTATTATCATGTACTTCATGACCTTCTCCACCGGCCAAGAGTCCGTACAACGGTACTTCGCCGCGAAGGACGAAAAAACAGCCGTTCTTGGTTCCATCATTTGTGGTATTATCATGGCTCTATTTGCCTTCGTTCCTGCTGTATTGGGCCTCGTAGCATTGGCTGAGTTCCCGAATATCGAAGCGAACAACGCGGTGGCAACGGTTGCACTTAACCTCATGCCTCCAGTAATGGCGGGCTTCGTTATGGCCGCTGTCGTATCGGCTACGCTTTCATCAGGCGCAGGCGACCTATTAGGCGCTGCTACTGTATTCACCAAGGATATTGTAGAACATCATTTTGGTAAAAGCCTCACTGATTCTCAGCTCACAAGATATAGCCGTCTATGCGTGCTATTCCTCGGCATTATCGCCATCGTTATCTCTCTCGTAAGCAAAGCTATCATTCCGATGCTCGTATTTGCTTTCACTATGAGATCCGCTGGCCCATTTGCTGCCTTCCTACTTGGCCTCACATGGAAAAATGCAACAGCAGGCGCTGGCATTTGGTCCATCGTCCTCGGCTCTATCGCAGGCGTGTACTGGGAATTCGTGGGCAACCCATACGGCATTATGTCCATCATCTTCGGTTCCATCGTCAGCCTCATCGTCTTTGTGGCTGTGGTGTTCATTGAAAGATCCATGGGTAAACCACCGGCTCCACCGGCGATTCCTGACGACTTGAAAGAATGATATAAAAGAAGCGTATAAAAGAACACACTAAAAAAACTCCTATCGGTTAAACCAATAGGAGTTTTCCTTATTTTACAAGACCTCAACACATTACGTATTATACACATATTCATCACAATTTGACGATATATCATAACCTTACTATAATATAAGTAGATAGTCAGACGAGTCGTAACGTCAGGCTCATCTCCAAAAGCAAAGAATCTTGAGAAATGGCCTTTTAGTTATCGAATCATCTAAGATAACGAAGGGCTATTTGTCTTTTCCAAGACAAATAAGCGCTATTAATGCCCCAAAGGCAATAACCACAGTTATTACCTGTAATAAGAGCATGATTAATTCATAATCACTCATAGGCTTATCCCTCCCTTCGATGACGAAGAGAGGCCCAACCTCGTCTAACTATCCTAGTCTTATTATATAGCGAACTAATATGCGATACAATAAGGAACGAATAATAGAAATATATAGATAAACACTGAAAAGACCGCACCCCAAGGTACGGTCTTTTTCTTATTTCTTTACTCTTTTATTACTGGCATGTCTTAATTGCTTGGCATTTCCGAAGTCTAAGTATTCCATTATATTACGTAGTTCAATATGATTGTACTTATTTTTACCATCTTCATAGGTAAGCGAAATATAGTATTCATATTTACCATCTGTTATCAGTTGGAAAATACGAGATTTCTTACCTGGATTATATTGCTCCAAAAGATAAGAAGGAACACCATTATTCCATATTAAGGCTGCTTGAAGAGGTATATCTTTTACTAATATTGGATTCTTTTTATAGAAAAAGTGTTTTAAAACCGTCTGAGTATACAACTGTATAGGCACCACTTTATCTACTAAGGCACCACGTGCAACAACGAGTTTCATACCGGCTCCAACATACACGCGGCCTTGAAAGTTATCACTTTTTTCCTCAAGATCTAACATCATACCCTTAGGTAGTCGATAGGTTAGATTATCCCACGTAACAGTATCACTAGTTTTATCTAGATTATCTAGTGTCTGCATAGAAGGGATTACAAAATTAGCCATTGTAGATTCTAGATTTTTTGTAATGGGCTGATTCTTATTACCTAGGATTGCCATATACATCTGATTTGGGTATTGATCAAAAGTAACAGCCGCATACATTACAGGTAGATTCCCATTCGAATATTTTTCTCTTATTCCCCAATAGCCTTTACTAATGCCCGGATACTTAAATTCCCCTTTATGTTGATCATTTCTATTAAATCCTGACTCTTCAACTCCTTCATTAGCACCTACTAACCCAGCAATAACATTGTGTTCAAAAACATACGAACCTTTACCTTTTTTATTTAAGTCCTCAAAATAACTTTCTACCACAGAAATAGGCAATGTCACTTTAGCCTTATAGTCACCTTCGTGCAATAAAATTATAGTAGATTCATGCGTAATTAAATCCAAATACTTCGCATAGGCTTTTTTTAATTGCTCTGCCTGCTCTGCAGCACTTTTCTTCTCAAGAACCTCACCATCAATCCGCTTATTATACTCTTCCATTTTCTTAATGTGATCAGCAGTGGTAATATTACGAGTCTTATCATAGCGATAGTTCTGATATGCAGTATCTGGAATACTAGCGTCAGCCCCTGGCACAGGCGGTTGTCCTTCAGGCACAGTATATTGCGCCGCATCAATAGGCATGGTGAAAGCAACTGTCACAGCCAAGCTCAACAAAATACTTTTTAGTTTCATACAACACCTCTCAAACAATAATAGGCATGTTCTCTCATTAGTATAAGTATACTATATCCTCGAGAACGTGCCTATGTATGGTCCAAGCGTAAAGCTTAGCTATTATATAACTTATGTGACTATTATAAATACTACAATTACTATAATTTTTGTAACGCTGCTTTAATTTCGTTTACTTCAGCGCGTAGTTCTTCGTTGTCTGCGCGCAGTGATGCATTGTCGGCTTGTAGGTCTTTGATTTGTTTCGCCATTTCAAAGCGGCTTGTTTTGAGTGTCGAATCTTGTTCGCCCACTTTGAAAGAAGCACCGATGTTAAACATGCTTTCACCACCAACGGTAACGCCAGCATGAACCATGGAGTTTTCGTTCAGCTGATAGGACGCACCGATAGCGCCCGCATTTGAGTTCTTATAATGGCCTACACTAGTCGCAAAGGACCATTTATCATTTGGATTGTAGTCCAAATAATGAAGCCCCGCCAAGGCCGCAGAGGCAGCGCCAACCTTGGACACCTGACGATCCGTATAGGACTTGGCATTGTTAAGGACCTTGTCACCAATGTTAACCGTGTTATTTTCGAGCGTAGAAATGCGATTCGTATTATTGTCCACCTGCGTTTTCACTTCGTGCAACTGACTACCGTTAATGACCTCCGTAGAGGTTTTAGAAACCTCGCCCTTAGACACATTTACGATTTTATTATTCCCATTATCTAGGCCTTTGTTAGTGAGAGACACCGTTTTCTCATTATCATGGTCCCCATCGGTAGTCGTGATGGTCACCCCATTATATCCATAATTCGTATTGTATTCAGTGCTATTCTCATTATCATAGTGCACAATCTTTGTGCCATCTGTACTAAGCTCAGACTTATCACCACTTTGAATATTGGTCATGGTAAAAGTTTTAGGCTCCATCTGTGCCATATATTTATTATCTTTTCGATCGAGGATAGCCAAGCCATAGTCCTTCACCCAGACAAGCTCATGCGTGCCATTATACATATCAAAGTGACCAGCTCCAATATGAGCATGACGATCATCAGGATGGCCCGCATTTGCTTCTACCGTATCACTAATAGATATACCATCAGATTCAATGCGAGTACCATGGTTAATATCCCCACCAGTACCTATAAACGTGCCCTGATATGTAGGATAATTCGTCGCAGAAATCTCATAATTCGTAGAACCATCTGCATTCGTACTCGTATGGACCATCAAATTTTCACTATTTGTAGAAACCGTAGAATCCGCATGAACCATTACACCATTCATACTCAACACAGACACAACACCGGCTAGCAATAACAACTTTGTATTCATTACAAATCCCTTCTTCCTGTGTTTACAGTTGCTTCTTGCAATGTTTTCAACGCTGCTTTAATTTCATCTACTTCAGTCCGTAATGATGCATTGTCAGATTGTAAATCTTTAATTTGTTTAGCCATTTCAAAGCGACTCATTTTAAGTGTTGGATCTTGATAGCCTACTTTCACATTGGCCCCTAAGCTCACCATATTACGATTATCCCCAAGGGTGGTAGCAATGTTGAACATCGTGTGTTCATTAGGTTGGTAAAAGGCACCTAGCGCAGTTGCCTGCGCATTTTTATAATTACCAAAACCAACACCAAAGCTCCACTTATCGTTTGGATTATAGTCTAGTGGATGTAGTCCTGCTAGTGCCGCCGCGCCAGCCCCTACTTTGGCAACTTGTCCATCCGTATATGATCTAGCTTGATTAATAACATTAGAATCAATATTAGTAATCTTCCGTTCCACATCTTTCAACTGTGCCACATTCACCGCATCCGTATCATCAACGCCTTTAGCCACATTATGGATTTGTTGGTCCCCTGCGGTAATGTACTCAGAGGAAAACTCGATTCGCTTGCCATCCTTTGTTTCACTAAAAAAGCCACTCGGACCAAAGGTACTCGTATTACCATTAATACTATTTTTGAAAATCAAAAACGTACTATCTAGAGAAGACGTACTATGCTCCGCATTAAACTGAACACTCTGTGCGGTTAAGGAGGAGCCTAATTTAGCTCGACGATTATCAAATCGTACTTCGTTACTATTAATTTCAGATGTATTTGCATCCGCTGCAGGCACACTATAAGGGTACTCATGTTCAGCAAACTGGGCGGAATTTAAGTTCTCCAAATCTGAATTCAAAGACACATAATAATTATCTTTTAACGTGTTGAACTCTCGATATTTGTCTACCGTAATATTAAAACTGCTATTAACCGTAGGAATCTTAGAGGTTACATAATTATCGGCCATCTTAAGCTTGTACTTAGTCGAGCCATCTGGGTTCTTACCTTCCGTCACAATAATATCATAGGTATAATCTTCCGCAGCCACCGTCGAATGACGCATCGCCTCTTTGGCTACGCTATACAATTGAGCCCCATTTACAGCATCCATAGAGGTTTCAGTCATAGCACCTGGCTCTACGCCTTTCACCTGTCTGCCACCAAAAGAAACCAAGCTATAGGAATCTCGTTTAGCATCAGAATGTAAGAACTTAAACATATTATTAGGATCTACCTTACCAGGTCTACCAATAGCACGAACATGATTACCAATCGCAATATTACCTGCATCTGCCTCTGAATTAGAACCGATGACGATACCATTACTTTTAGCAGTCGAAGTATTGCCAATAATTGTAATCGGCTGAAGTGCATATTCGGATATAGCGCTATTATAGCGGCCAATAACAATGGATGAATCACCTTCTACTACATTATGATCGCCTGCTACAAAGTTACCCGTACCACTCGATTGTCTATGTCTCGGACCTGTAGCTGTATTATTCGTGCCTATAATAACCTGATTATCATCCCCCGTATTATCACGACCAACAGCAATAGTGCCAAGTTTAGCGGTATTATTAGAACCTACGGCAATCCCCCAAATATCCGTAGTATTCATATTACCTACCGCTACATTAGCGGATGTATTAGCCACAACGGTATTATCTGTCCCTAAATCTACATTATTATACATATCCGCCATCACTGTTGGCATACTAATTGTCCCTAACACACTACCTATTAATAAAGCTTTATACACCTTCATAATACTCTCTCTCACCCCTTATATACAATTCACACTTGTATTTATAAATCTGCTGAAAATCATCTATATTAATTCATATTCATTATAAATAGTGAAAGCCGGCCAGTCAACGGAAATTTCATTTTAAATTCATTTTATAATTTAGAAAAAAAGACCGTACCCTAGTACGATCTTTTCCATTCAAAAGTATATATTTAGTTGTTATAAATAGACAATGTAATATTGTTACTGCCAAAGAATAAAAATTCACCATGTCCAATAGAAAACGCCCCTTGAATAATATAAACCCCTGCCCCAAGATAACCGCCAACAAAATTGGCATCTCCTCAATACCCCACGGAATAAAAATAAACTTATAATACACAATAATTATAAGTCTGACTTATGTTTATGCCGATAATTGATTTTCATTTTTTATTCATTTTCTGTACAATAACCTATTTGTATAGATACATCATATGAACATCAAAATACACTTTATACTCATCGATAGTAGAGAATTTCCCTTTATTCTTCTGTATAACGGCATCAAAATCAGGCTTCGTCACAGCTACCATAGGTTGACTACTAGCTGCTGTAAGTTTTGTTTCAGTTATTGATGACTGAGTTCCGTTCCAGAGGCTGTTACATTTACTTTCATAGTAAGCCCAACAAGCTTGTGTATAGGCTTGTGTAACATAGGCCTTATCATAGTACTCTTGCGCTGAATCTAGATGACCAAGGGCTTCATCGATTTGAGCCATCGTATAGAAAGCAAAAGTGGACCAACTATAATCACTTGGTACAGTCTCACGCCAATGTCTTGCCCTCTCAAAGCTGGTGTGTAAATCCTGCTTGATTCGTTCTGCCACCTCTCTATCTCCCATGTACATAGCGAGCACAGCCATATACTTAGCACATAAGCATTCTGCGTAATAGTCTTGGAAATTTCGTTTACCATACATAGACCATAATCGGAGCAATTCATTCCATAGATTTCGGTCTAATTGATCTAGGTAGAAACGATGAATTGATTTCAAAAGAACTAAGAAATATACAATATCATTACTATTGAGTTTAGTTTCTATGTCTAGCAAGTTGTGTATTTGCCCATATGCCTTAAAAGGCATCTTGAAATACGGATGATCAATAGACTGAATATGCTGATTAAAGCTTTCACAATCACCTATTTCAATATCATGATGCAATAATAAGTACTGCAAGCATTCAAGATTAAAGACATTGTCCTGACAGCTTACATCACAAATATAGTTATTGAAATACGGCTCATGAACCAATGGCGTTTGTTTCTGCGCGGCAATGAGTTCTTCCAATAGATTCCGATAGGCATTATTTCCTGTGAAAGCATGACCTAACATGCGATACCATTTAGATAGGCGAGATACCCGCTGCACATACTCAGCCTGCCAAGAGGCAGGAGATTCTATAACTACCTCACCAATAGCTGCGTCCAAAGCATCGACGATAGAAACTAGTACTTCATAATTCTGGTATCGTCGAACAGCCTCATAACAAGCATCTAGAAGGCAATATATACGTTCTAATACCGTTAACTGAGCACCTTTATGAGACAGTGATTCTACATGAGACAATAAATCTACACCGATATTCTCAGCATTAGTTATATCATCAGGACAATCATCATCCTCTTTAACGCCTATGTGTATAAGCATGTTCTTTGCATGACTAGTATAAGGCACCAAGAAATCAAAATACGCTCTAGCTTTATCAAAACCAGGATATAAATCAACGCGTAGCTTTTCTTGAGATAGTTCTCTAACAAGATCATCCGCCAAAGGACTCAGTATACGATGCCTTACGTAACCAAGTACACCTTCATTTCCTTCCTCCCAATAGTCTATCCCCTCACTGAATCTATCATATAGATTATATATATAATCATGTAACAAGCTATCAGTCCAGTCGTTGCTTTCATCATATACAGAAATGATGGCATCATTGGTCAAATTCCTATAAAATCGATGAACAGGTTCACAAACTTTGCGGAAAAAAGGATCTTTGGACAATGTATCTAGCTGTTCAGATTCTGTCTGACCATGCATGGCCTGCACCATATAAGCCCCTAGTGCATCGGCAATCAGCAGAAACTCAGACCGGTTCGATTCATCCATAGAATATGTATTATCTAAGGCTTGAACTGCAATCAACTCAGGTAAATAATATTTATCAACGCGATTTATTGCTTGATGAATGGTATAACACCGCAAAGGAGTGGTAATACGCTGTGCTCCTGCTGCCATTCCAAAAATGCCGCTCCTACCATATAAAGACTCTATTAAATATCCCACCATATGGTCAGATAAGAAAAGAAGCCCATTTGTATCCCCATAATTGCGTTGGAATAGTAAATCCCGTCCACGCTCGCTCTTGTACAAGGCATGGACATTGTAACTCCCTCTTCTCTTAGTTGAAAGTAGCTCTTCACCTTTATAGGTACCATCTAGCATAAACTCAGGCAAAGCCTTTACAAACTCATCTCGTAATTCGTTATACGGTTTACCATGTTCTGCGCAAAGAGCCGCCACAAAGGTACGAATCCGTTCATGCTCTAGCTCAATCTCAGAACCATTATCCGTAATATCATCGCCCTCTTCAAAAGGCAAAATATCATCCGTACTATATTCCAAAGCATTTATAAACGTAATCCCTTCCTTGCCCTCTATTGGAGGGAACAATGATGGTCGAATTTCATCGAATATGCCTGTCGTCGTAATTGTTACATTATACATACAACATCCTTTTACTATAAAACTATGTATACACTAAGAACGATACGTAATCTATAGCTATTGTAACATTAAAACTTGCTAGTAATATAGGAACTATAATATAGGCATATAATAAGGGCTTTATCCCATCCATTGGGGTAAAGCCCTTATTTATTCGTGTATTAAATTATCAATTATCCAAGATAGATTAAATTGTAATCCAAGCTTATTACTGACTAATCTAATAGCTATCTAGGTCATCAATGCCTATTTATCATAAATTAGTGAATAATCCAGATTGCAATTGTACTTGTAATGAAAGTAACAATTACAGGTACGCTTGTACGTTTTACAAGATCAAAGCTAGAGATGTTTGCGATACCAGCTACGGCAATCATAACAGCACTGATTGGGCTAAGTAGACGGCCTACGCTGGCTGCATTTTGCATGCCAAGAAGGATAGTTGTTGCATTACCGCCTAGATCAGCTGCAAAGTTAGGAACGAGTGGCGCAAATGCGAACATAGATGCAACACCAGAGCCCATTACGATACTTAAGCCTGTAATAATTGTAGATACGATAACACCTACTACGTCAGCAGAGATGGCAAGGCTTTGAATAGCGGCAACGAATTCTTTTACGATTCCCAAGGAAGTCAAACCGAAGGCGAATGTTTCACCAGCAACGATCAATGTTACGGTGTTGGCAAATTGGTCGCCCATACCTTTAAAGAAGGTTTGGATGCTAGCTGCCATTTTACGGAAGTCACGATGACGGATAAGTTCACAACCCATAGCGATAAACAAGCTAAGGAACATCGCAAGGTTTACGTTCATTTTAACACCTTGAATACCATAATCGCTGAACCCAAGGATAAAGATTAATGGTAATAATGGCAAGAAGATATATGGTAATGGACCAACTTCAAGCTCGTCCGTTTTATGAGCTTCTACGTATTCTGTAGGGATGTGACCAGATTTTTTATCTAAATATTTTTGCCATACAAAATGAGCAATAGCAGCCATTAAACCACAGATAATATAGACTTTCAACTGATAGCCAACAAAGTATTCATGAACAGGCATGTTTACTGTTTTAGATACGAGTAATGTAGTAGCAGACGCAGGACCGATATCGAGCAAATGGCCTGTAGCAACGGCTGCAGCCGCACCTACAGGGCTAACACCTAAGCGCACAAGGATTGGAAAGATTGTCACCATCATGAGCATCGCAAGGCCAGACGCACTTGGAATAACTAGGGACATGAACATATTTAAAATAAATGTAAGCGCCATTACTAAGTACGCAGATTTCATTTTACCAAGCGGTTTAATGGCTGTTACAACGAGGCGAGAGCTGGCACCGATGTGGTCCATGTACTTCGCAAAACCAGTACAAGTCATGATCATGAGACCAAGGTTTGCCGCATCTTTAGCAGTTGTAATATTAATGAATTCAAAAGCATCAAAGAAAAGAACCCCTGTGGCCTTCTTCGCTTCTACGAAAGATGTCGTATAGCCTAACAAATAAGCTGCGAACATCATAATAAGACCGCCTAACAACAATACGGTTTGTGCTTTAAACTTCTTAATAACCAGCGTCCCCGTTATGGCAATAACCAATAAACAAACTAACAAATTCATACATGTTCCCTCCATTCACAACACAATACTTAGAAGTTTTCCTTTGCCTGTTTGAAATCTTCTTTTATTTTTTCTAACAAACCTGGTGTTTCAAGGATTTCTTCAACAGATAAAGCAATTCCCTTCGCACCATACATGATAGCGTCCTCAGCGAGCTGGCTTTTACCATTGTCTAACCATTCCTGAGAATGACTAGTTACGCCCTTGCCTACGAATTTCACGCGCAAACAAGCACCTGGTACGCGGAACGTCACGCTAGAGAAATCGGTGGATCCCGTCACCTTACGAGGCTCAGAAATCTCTGGGGCCCCTACTTTTTCTGCATTTTTTAAAAGTATATCGTTCAAGGTTTGTACATTGACTTTGTTGTCGTACGCCTTAACCTCTTCCCATTCCATGGTAGCGCCCACCTGTAACGCTGCGCCTTGAGCCACGTCTTTCACACGAGCCACAACCTCGTCGAGACGAATGCGACTGGAAGAACGAATATACCATTGGGTGCACGCATAATCTGGAACGATATTCGCCGCCTTGCCGCCATCAGTGATGATTCCGTGCATGCGAACCTCAGTCGGCACGTGCTCGCGCAAGTACTCCATGCCGTTAAAGAACAACAATACCGCATCTAAGGCGCTGATGCCCTTCTCAGGAGCAATCGCCGCGTGAGCAGACTTGCCGTGGAACTTGATATTCACGAGATTCAATGCCAAAGACTTGCCGTCTACCGTCGTCGTATCGCTGCCGTGCATCATGAAAGCAAGGTCTAAATCGTCAAACACGCCTTCGCGAGCCATAACGAGCTTGCCGCTCGCCGTTTCCTCTGCAGGCGTACCGTACACAACCAATGTACAAGGCGCTTGCAACGTACGTTTCAAAGCAATCGCCGCCGTACAAATTGATGGACCTTGTAAATTGTGACCACACGCATGACCCAAGCCTTCAAGGGCATCGTACTCGCAAAGCAAACCAATCTTAGGACCCCCACCGTTTACCTGGTACACCGCTCTGAACGCCGTTTTCAGGCCACTCACCTCACGGTCTACGGTGAAGCCTTCCTTCTCCAATAAATTCGTCAACAACTCATGGGCTTGGAACTCTTCGTTCCCGAGCTCTGGATGATCGAAGATGAAATCATTCAACTCCTTCATGGGCTGTCTTAATGATTCAATTTCTTGTAAAAGCTGACTCATTTCTACCTCCAACATATACACTATAAAAACATAAATTCATATAACTACCAATACAAGCCTTATGAAACCTGTATCTAATAACCTGTTTTTATCTATCTCTCTATTTATTTGTCTATTAATGCACTAATAATTGTTCTGCATAACGGAACAGCATTCCATAAATTAGGTAAAAAATAAATTTATAAGGTCGCTCCCATTTGTTTGGAAATAGTTTGACCTAATGCCATCATGACAGCTAGATACTCTTTGACGCGTTCTTCCGTGTAGTCCCCTATAGGCCCAGAGATGGTCATCACCGCCTCTAGCTTATTGCCAAAGGAGAAAATAGGAACCGCCATCGATGCCGCATCAGGCACGCGATTTCCTCGTGTTACCACATACCCATCATGACGAATTTGGGAGCTTTCACTAGCACTCATATCAGTATCCTTGAAGTCCCCTAGATAGGCCCCAAAAATCTTGCCGGCCGCCCCTTTAAAGATAGGGTACACCGTGCCAATCTTAATGTCATGACGCAATGGCTTATCCGCTGCAACGCGCTCGATACAGATCCGATAATCGCCTTGCGCCAAGAACAAATTCACGGACTGCTGCAACTGATCGCGGATAGCCACCATGTACGGATGCGCAATGGCACGCACATCCAAAGACATAAGAAAGGACTTTGCCATGGGCAAAACACCCCAAGACAACTGATACTTCTTGGCCCCATTGAACTCAACCCAATGATGGGCCTCAAAGGTCTTGAGCAACCGATGAACCGTCGTCTTCGGCAACGCTGTCGCATTCGCCAACTCAGTTACACCAAGAGGTCCTGCCTCTAATAACTTGAGTATCTCAATACCACGCTCTATTGATTGAACCATATTCATATCCAAAGAAACGCACTAGCTCAATGTGGGCTAATACATTTCACTATTCTATTAAAACTAATAACAATATACCTAATGTGTTTAATTACACATAATACCTCTGAACGGCACGCTATGCAATTAACTCATTATAAATATAATAATAACACATTCATGAAAAATTTAAAAATAACTAAGATGCATGATTAAGGTATATTACCAACTAATTTATCTATCATTATAAAAATAGCGAGTATCAATTAAATTTAATTAATACTCGCTATATAGAAAACTAGATATTATATCTAACAAAATAAAATAACTATAAAGAATTAGAAATAACATTTACTTTTTAAAGACAAACAGGTATTCGTGTGCGATTAATAAGAAATTATATTTAACACTATTAGTTTTCCAATAGCCTGTTGCCCTACAATTATGTTGTTCTTTTATAATAAGTTCCTTTAACTTAAATCCTTCATTCTCAAATATACGCATAACATCAAATGACATAGGAATCATATGACCTTTTTGACGAGTATCTCCCATCAAAACAGCGCAAAACTTTCCGGTCTTTAAAACTCGATATGACTCGGATGCAACAGCATTCATTTCCACTAAAAAATCTTTTACATTTAAGTGAGATAGATCTCCAGTGATACCTTCACTATATTTAATGATATTTGCATATGGTGGATGTGTACAAATAAAGTCAATACTATCATCTTTTATGAAGTCTAGATTACGAGCATCACCCTTATATAAAGACACGTTTCCTTTTGCACATTCATATTCAAAGTCAATTTTATCTTTACATCTCGCCAATGCATTATCGTTAATATCTACTCCAATAATATTACGGTTAAGTAATTTTGCTTCAACTAATGTAGTTCCTCCACCAGCAAATTGATCTAATACTAAGTCACCCTCTTTTGAATATCTAAGCAAAAGATTTCTAGGGATATAAGGCGACCAATTGCCTCTCCATTTTGCATCATGCGTTGCCCAGTCACCACGTTTAGGAAAAGACCAATGAGTTGTCATCTCTAACTCAAAATTATCTGGCTCCCATTTTGTTATTTTCTTAGTCATTATTTAAAGACCTCGCTAATTATATTGTTTTCTAAGTCCTTAATATTATAAATATGTTCCATAACGTCAAATGTTTCTTTTAAGTTATTTTTAGCACTATTCCAACCTTTACCATCTGTGAACCATACAAATGTAAGGCCATTAATAGTATTAGATTCTAATGCAAGAGTCTTATAACTACGAGCAGTTTCATTTAATTTACTTCCCCCACCACTATAGAAATTTGTTTCTATAACATATATCATATGGTCTGTTTTTACAACGAAATCAAAACGTTTTTCAGTCGTACCTTGATTAGAGATTGCAAATAAATCTATCCCCCACTTTTCTGTAATCTCGTGAATATACATTTCTTTAAAATAATTAACACCCTTAACAAAACCAGCCTTAATAATAAACTGCTCAACAAGGTCCTCCATTAAATGGCCACCACGATTTTTCCGACCATTAGAATCAAGTCCAGTCTCAACGCCCATCACATAATCTACCAAATTATTTATTATATGCTCTCTAAACAAATTAAATAATCCTGTCTCTTTCATAAAATATATATACTTATCTAGGTCATCTTCCGTAGATACTGAAAGCTTTTTAGGATTAAAATCAAACAGAATCCCTCCACGCTCATCTTGACAATATATTTCACTAGCACGAACAGCCAATAATATAGGAATGCATTGTAATATTTCCGGATACTTTGATAGTATACGTCTAAACTCTTCTTCAATATTATTAGAACCAATTAATGAATTTAATATATTTAATTCAACCTTTATATCATCAACATTACGATAAACTTTATCAAAATTAACATAAAATCCATAGTCTGCAATACTAGGCCTAAATCCTGCTAACCATTTAATAAAATCACGTTTTACCATATATATGTTTCCCTACTAAAAATTAGAAATTAATAATTCCTTAATTTTTCCCCGTTTTTTCGCATTACTATTAATCATACGCGTTGCATCAACACGTTTAATCATATGGGATGAGTAAATTTCATCAAAAAAATTGTCGTTTTTATCTATATTTTTAGGATCCGAATTACTAATAACTATCTTAGCTCCTTTTATATTGATTTTATTAACAAATTCGGCTAACTCTATCTGTTCTTTATCATTAAAATCATATTCCGTATAAGCTGTAAAGCTAGCAGATTCTGTTATTGGCCGATATGGGGGATCAAAATAAACAAAGGTATTACTATCAATAAAACTTTCAGACTGTTTATAATCTCCATGAACAATTAGCACATTTTGCAAACATTGAGAAACCGTACGAAGATTCTTTTCATCACAAATTGTGGGCTTTTTATAACTGCCCATAGGAACATTAAATAGTCCTTTTTTGTTTACTCTGTACAGTCCGTTAAAACAAGTCTTATTAAGAAAAATCATTAACGCAGCTTTTTCTAAATCAACCTTATTATGATCTTCACTCTTTAATTTATTAAATCTATCCCTTTGTTGATAAAAATATTTTTTACGCGCTTCAATTTCAAGAGGAAGAAACGTTTCTTCCATCGGCATCAAGAAGCTAATTACCCCATCTACGTCATCACGAATAGCCTGATATGTATTAATCAGGTCAGCATTAATATCGCTAATATAAACATTATCTAATTGATACTTACTAAGAATATCAAATAAAACTGCACCACCACCTATAAATGGTTCGGCATATTTGGTTATTTTTCCTTCTTCAAATGGATAATATGAGCTAATTTCTTCAAGGAGTTGTCCTTTTCCCCCAGCCCATTTTAAAAATGGTTTAATCAAAATCTCTTCACTCATTTTATTGCATCTGCCATCTACTGGTTTGGTAGCACTTTCTGGAATAATCCACATATTCCCTACTCGCTGTGCATCTATAATACGATTTTCAGCACATAAAGATGATACTCTTCGTTGAGAAATCCCCCATTTTTCGGCAGCTTCCTTCGCAGATATATACTTCATTATTTCACTCCTACTAATTCTATTAATATAATATACATTTTATTCTAGTTCTGGAAGGATAGCAAATCATTTTATCAATATACTACTCTTTTTATATCAATTCATATTATTAGCTATAAACCGATACAACTTAATGGAATTTCATCAAAATAATAATAACACCCCACTACTCTAATATACTCTAAAACATCTTTATATTTTGGTTTTTTAAACCAATCATTTAAAACATATATATATTCTACGTCATATCCTAATAGCGAAAATAACTTCAAGTATTCACGTTTTTTAAAATCACAGGCAGCAAGCTTTTCATCAACAGATCCATATGAGTTTTGAAATTTCTTCTCGATGATATACCCTATTTTAGTTTTATTATTTACAAAGCACTCATCAGGTAACCATTTTACAGAATTATATTTTTTATAATCTATTCCGTTAGGCGTTAAAAAGTATTCATATAAACTATGTTTAGAAACACTCAAACCTATAAATTCATTGTTATCATAAACCTCTTTATTGATTACCTTATAACCTGCATCCTGTAAAACATCTTCAAGACTCGTTTCATCTTCAAAACGTAATCCATTAATATTTGTTTGTGCACCACCGCCATGTGTGTTCCTAGTCATTTTCATCGTCCCTCTTATAATATTTATCAGTATATACATTTATAGATTAATTATAATATACGAATTAATATATCACTAACAATTCAAATATATTTTATATACACAATTCTTATTAAATAACTATATTTTTAAAATCAATAGAACTTGGCGCAAGCTTTCCAACTTCGTCAATTTTTTTATATTAATGAGAATTAAAGTCTAGATTTGTAAACTTATAAAATATATAATGAAGATACGATGAATTTGTAGCAGTGTTTAGATTTAAAGGGGACAAAAAAGAGTCTATCTTTTATAAAAGTCATAAATAATGACATAAACTTTACACATTTACATATCATCCAATATTTATGGAATATACTCACACAAAAGATAGATTCGAAGCAATCATTACTAATTGTAATGGTACGAAGAAATGGAGAGAAAGATATGGAACTAAAGATTTACAAAGGATTTGATCTAGCTTTTTTAGAACAACTAGATGATTCACCGCTGATTGAGAATTCCTTAGAATCAAAAAAAAATGTTCTCCTTTTTGATAGAAAAACAAAAAAGCAATTAGATATTGCATTACTTGAACTAGACGATGACAAATCAGCTTGGATCACTTATGAGGAATACACACTAATAAAAACACGCATTGAAGAAGCTATTAAAGATTATGATCTCAAAGTCACAATATATAAAAATAATCTCTATCCAGATTATTATCCTATACCATTTGAACTAAATAACGATCTTATTCAAGAGATAAATACGGCCATTAATACTGATAATACAAATGGAAGTAGTCAAGAATGTAAAAGATTTCTTGAGGTCTATAATACGCTAATTACAATTGATAATATACATTATGGTAGCTTCTATAATTATGAATATGAAAGTGAAGAGAAATCTCCTATACATGATTACTATCCCTCTAATATTAAAGTTGAGGATAGTCAAGATAAAGCAGATTTCAATATCTTTTTAAATGAAGATATTGAAGTTTATCTTCGCTCTCTATCTCAAATAATGGATATAAATCCAAAAGTAATTGGATTAAATTCAACAAAAGGTCTTGCTTCTGATAGGATACAAGCCTCTTTACAATCATATTGTCTTGCAAATGGAATTCGTCTTATTAATTATCATGAAATCCTTCCAGAAAATGCAGAAAAAGAGAAAGAGCTTATAAATATTGCTAGAAATGATATAGGCATAGAAGGATTTACAAATTTTAGAAATATAAAATTCTATAAAAACCCCGATATAGATAAGGAAACAGTAGAGTTATCACAAGGTCAAATAATTCAAGAAATTATTCGCCAAGCTGAAAACTCTTATAATCCTAATAATACATTCAGAGATATTTTTATCACTGCTTCTACGGGTGCAGGAAAATCAATAATGTTTCAAATTCCTGCAGTCTATCTTGCCAAAAAACATAATAAACTAACGATTATTATTGAACCTGTTAAGGCCTTAATGCAAGACCAAAAAGAAAAACTCAATAGAAATGGATATACTAGAGTCGAAGCATTTAACTCCGATCTAATCTCTCAAACTGAAAAAGAAGCTGTTTTACAAAGAATTAAAAATGGAGAAGTTGATTTACTATACCTAAGTCCAGAAACATTATTATCATATTCTATAGATGCAATCATAGGAGATCGTGAAATTGGGCTCCTTATTGTCGATGAAGCTCATACTGTAACAACTTGGGGAGTAGGTTTCCGTCCAGATTATTGGTACCTAGGCGGTTATATTAATAGGTTAAGAAATCAAATTCAAACTAATAAAGGTGGAAATAGAAAAACATATCATTTTCCAATTTGCGCATTTACCGCAACAGCTATAAATGGTGGTTTGGATGATTCTGTTAGTGATACGATTATCAGTTTATATATGGAAAATCCTATAAAATATATAGGTTACGTACGTAGAGATGATATTCAATTTGAAATTAATCATTGTGGCCCAAAAACAAAATTACCAAAAGAAGAATATGAAGAAGAAAAAACAAAAGCATTAAATGAAAGACTCGTACAATGGCTTGAGCATAATACTAAAACTATCGTATATTTCCCATATGCCTCCTATGCTAAGAATGCTGCTAAAGGATTGCAAGGGTTTGCAGGTATAACAACAGATAAAAGAATTGGCACTTATACTGGCAAAAATATTAACGATATGTCTGTTGAAGCCTTTAACGAAGCTAAACGACAAACATTCGAAGGGTTCCGCAAGGGAACTACACCTATAATGTTAGCTACAAAAGCCTTCGGAATGGGCGTTGATGTTGACGATGTCGAAAATGTATATCATTATGCAGTAACAGGAAACCTCTGTGATTATGTACAGGAGATTGGTAGAGCTGCTCGTAAAAAAGGAATAAAAGGAACTGCAATAACAGACAACTTTTATAATGATCTTACATTTATGAAAGTTCTATTTGGAATGTCTCAAATACGCCAATATCAAATAAAAGCTGTATTATCTGGAATTTATGACACATACCGTAGCAAGAATAGCAATCGTAGCTTTTTGATTTCTCCCGAATCATTCACCTATATTTTTAATGGCAAAGGCGTAAAGGATGAAAAATCATGTATAAATAAGCTTAAAACTTGTTTATTGATGCTTGAAAAAGACTTCTACGATAAGTACAACTTCAAAGTCATTATTTCTCGTCCACAAAGTGTTTTTACAAAAGCATATATTTGTATTCGTAAAGAAGATGAATCTGTAGTCTCAAAATCTAAATATGCAAAATGTCTTAAATTTATAGAAAAGGGACGTTATAAAGAACGTCAAGCTGATGGAGTATTGCTAAGTGATCCTGGGGATATCTACTCTATCGATCTAAAACAAATATGGGAAGAATTCCATCCTAACATTTCTTTCCCACAATTCAAATACTGGTACTTTAACGCTAGTTCTACAGCCAAAGATAAAATTGATATAATGCCAGAAATCCGTAACTCTATAACGCCTCGACAAAAAGTTAATATAGAAGCACGAGATGAAATGCTCCTATGTGACCTCTGTCCAACTATCCTTGAAGATTTTGAGTATATTGGAAATTTATTATATTCAGAAATGAAGAAAAAGTTTTTTACAACAGAAGATTTTGCAAAACTACTTAGAGAAAGATATGGAATTGGTAAGGCTCGAATTATTGCAAATTCACTATTTGAACTTGTTGACCCAAATGGAACCTGTGTAAAGCACAGAACTATCGAAGCAACAGGCAAAACTGTATATTCACTAGCACATGGTAACTTCAAAGAATATATGCGTAAGTCAATAACCAAATCACGAATTATGAGTAATATTACTACTGTTACTGATTCTTCATCATATTCAAGTTATTTAAGCCTCTCAACAGATGATACTTCAATGATAGCCTTAAAACTACTTTCTATCTTTGACTACATTACATATGAAGTACTCGGAGGTGAAGAACCAGAGATTTTCATTCGGTTAAATGATCCAAATAAAATTAAAAAGATTGTGATGGGGAGTACATATTATACTAACAACTATGTAACTAGAGCCAAACAAAAACATGATAGAGATGTTGAGGTTCTACTCCAATTCTTTAATGGCCTAAAGACTGATGAAGAACGCTGGAACTATATAGAGGACTATTTCCTTGGTTATGATGTCCTATGTAATGTAAAACCTATGAATGTCAAATCTGTAAAGATGTCTCGTTCTATCGATAAAGAACAATCATACCAAACACACATGTATAATGGGTGGGCTGATCTTCGAACATTTTTTGATGAAAATGATCACGTAATAATAAATAAATTAATAGCTACAGGAATTAAAATACCAGAGTATTTACAGACACAAATTAAGAAATCTGAAGCAGGAAATGATATTTTAATGTCTTGGCCATCTAAGGACACCTTAATATGCCAACAAGACACATCAGATATAGTTATGGAGACTTTCCGTATTAGAGGATGGCATGCATATAGAATCAATGAAATAGATTATGAAAAGATTAAAGAGGTTTTAGAATAAGATGGCACAGATATATCCAATAAAGGAAGATTTATCAGAATTGCCTTACTCCGAAATGAGAGTCTATGATGCACTTTCTAAATTAGGTGATGAATTTTATATTTTTCATTCTGTTCAATGGGTAAAAAGAGGAAATAAATGGAAATCGACTTGGAAGGAAAATGATTTCCTTATCTTACACAAAAAACTTGGAGCAATTGTCCTTGAAATAAAAGGTGGCGATATTGAATGTCATGGTACAGTTTTTCACCAAATCAATAGTAAAACTAATGAGGTAAGTATACTAAATCCAGAAAAGAAAAATGACCCCCTATCACAAGCAATTGATGGTGTCTATCATTATAGAAAGGTGATAGACACTATCACTCCAAATCTCAGCGACCGTTTTCCCATAGAAGCAGCCGTTTGGTTTCCAAATGTGAATATTTCAGATAAGATATCAAGCTTTCCTCTTAAATATCGAGAAGTTTCTGGAGCAGTTCTCGGTAATGAGCACTTTAATAAAGAGAAGCAATTCATATACGATATATTTAACTTTTATTACAATCGACAAAAAACTAATATTACAGATGAAGAATTTCAAAAAATACTTGATCTTATAGCAAAGGACTTTGAACTAATTACTGCACCTGCCGCTAGAAAAGGTGAGCTCGAACACGCATTCTTAAAGCTTACTAGTGAACAACTAGGCTTACTCGATTATATTTCAGAGCAAAAAAGTGCTACAATACAAGGCGTAGCAGGAACAGGAAAAACATTAATTGCAAAAGAAGCTGCTCGTAGATTTGGATTAGAAGGGAGAAAAGTATTATTTCTTTGTTTTAATAAATTTCTATTTACAGATCTGCTTCACCGGTATCCTTATGAAAATGTAACATACTTTAATATTAATTCGCTTATCTCTTACTATTACCCAAGTTTAGATACATCTACAAAAGAGCTTCGAGTCAAAGCATTACAACAAATAGATTGGGATGAATTAAAATATGATGATGTTATTATTGATGAAGCACAAGACTTTGAAAATAGCGAAATATTATATTTCAAAGATTTAGTAGAGCTAAGAGATGGACACTTCTTTGTTTTTTATGATAAAAATCAACTTTCAACGACACGTGAAGTTCCTGAATGGATTTTAAATTCAGAATGTAAACTTCTTTTAACCAAAAATTGTCGTAATACCCGTGAAATTGCTTTAACCGCTTATAATGTTATTGATATTGAACTAAACCAAAAAATTACGATGGTAAGTGGAGAGCAAACCTCTATTAGTTTTGTTAAAGGTGAATCCCTTCCTATGCTTGCTAAGTTATTAAATATACTTACAGGCGATAAGTATGGATATGAATATAGTGATATTACAATTCTTTCTTTACGTACAGAGCTAGATTCAATTTTACATAATACAAATAAGTTATCTGGAATTCCAATACTTAGAGAAAAAAGTAATTCTGCAGTTTTATTTACTACGGCAAAAAAATTTAAAGGACTTGAAAGTCGTGTAGTAATAATTGTTGATATAGACGAAAATTGCTTCAGTGATGAAGATAAAAAAAGGAATTTCTATATTGCATGTTCAAGAGCAACACAAAAATTATTACTATTTATTAATGCAGATGACAATAAACTACAAGCAATGGCAGATGCTATAAGTAGCAACCGTTTTGCATCAAAAGGTAAAATCGCTATGAAAACTCAATCAAGAATACTCGAACTTATTTAGTAGGTAAAACCATCAAAATCATCTCATACAAAATAATAAGACCATATCAAAGAATTCATTCTTTGATATGGTCTTTTGTTCATCTTAACTACAAAGTATTAATATAAATATAGAACTTTATTTTTCTCCCTATAGTCCTCCTCTCTTTCTCTCCCCTACTAGTTTATTTCTCCCCTAGCGTTCTAATTCGTCTCTCCCCTAGTGTTTTATCTCGTTAGGTCTCTCCAGGCGATAAATAGTTCGGCCACGACTTTTGGGTTTTGGCTGAGTTTGATGCGGGCTAGCATTTTGCGCACGTAGTTGCAGTGTTCTAGCATGGCTTCGTTCAGTTTGTGTTTAACATGACGCGGGGATTGGTACACCAAAATCGGTGCGAAGTTCCCCACGTGAATATAGCTCGTATCGGGTTCCGGACCTTCCGTAACGATATATTCATAGGGTATAGCCACGTTAAAGAGGCCGTACACCACGTCTTTGCCGATAGGGCGCCGACATTTAATATGGGCAAAGGTCAGATGCGGACCATAGGTCTTAGGCGATGTATAGCTACTACGCCGACCGTCGCTGGTCATAATGTAATTGGGTCTTAGCCCTTCCTGTATCGCCAGCTCCCGCGTAATGGTGCGCATCGGCAGACAGACCAGTTCTTCACGGCCATCTACGAAATAGCACTTCGTACTGTCACCACCACCAGGCTCATAAGTAGGAATAAAACAAACAATGTGGTTCTTTGGATTCGTATAGATCAAATCCAAATCCTCTCCCTTAGATAGCCGAGCGGCCATCATATCTGTTAATTCATCATGTGTTATCATAGGAATTCTCTCCACTTTAATTAGGAACATTCCTTTCAACAATACAATGAACACGTGTTCTGTGAAAGCAGATTCGCATGCTTTAATCTGCTGTTGATTTAATTGTATATCAGTCTGTATAATTTGTAAATATATACATAAAACTATAGAAATTTATGTAAAATTAAAGACTTTAAGATCTTGTAAAACTAATGGTTACTTATATGTGTCATTATTTTCTCATTTAAATTGAGAATTGCATATTTTATGTATATCTGTTAATCGAGATTAATGTAATTATACAAAAATCAGAATATAAATAAGAAATTAAATTATATTAACACATATTATTTAATACAAACTAGACTCTAATAGACTAATATTCATATGTTTACACTACATATTCTAATCGATTCAGAGTTCTAAGAATCTCATATGTATATAACTCTAATACGTATATATCTCTAATGAATGTATAGCCCTATTGCATTCATACTAGTGTACTCGCAATTTCTTAAAGTCTGTCGTTAGGTATCTGCGCAGCTTCCGAAGGGCTCGTTCATGGCGCCGTTGGATAGCTTGACGGCTACAGTTCAGTTCTTCACTGACCGATACCAAGCTTTGGCATTCTCCGTAAACGCGACGCAATAGGTCACGCTGATCTGGAGACAGTCTGTCTAACGCCCATACGAGACGGGCTCGCAGCCTTTGTTCTTCATCGGCGGTCATAATCATGTCCGCTATATTTTCTCCAGACGAGAAGATATCCATACCAAACGTGACCTCTCCATCTTCGGTGATGCGGTCTGGTATATGAATCTCACGATGATTACGTAACCGTTCTCGTTTCCAATACCGCATATAACCATATCTAATACCAGCTTTCACAAAGCCAGGGAACGGTACAGCCCCTTTCAGATCAAAGCTATAAATCGATTCCAAAAGTATGGCCCATAGATAGCTCTCTAGGTCTTCCCTAAACTCGCGGTTCCCGGTCCGATTCGTATAGTGCAAGATGAGTGGTCGATACCTGCGACAAAGCTCTATTTGTGCCGCATCATGGCGCAGCTCATCAACAGACCACGGCTGATATCCAACGGTCTGAATCCGCATGTTTGGATTTTGACAAATCGACACAAGGCTTTTATCCGATAAGGATGTTAATACCTGATGCCCACAAATGAGGGTCTGTAATTTTAACTCCTCTGGCACCTTGTACTTTGATTCCTTAGAAAGTACTTCGTTAGAAGTTTTTTCCGCAGGTGATAGTTCCTCAGATTGTGCTTTTTCAGATTGTGCTTTTTTAGATTTTACTTTTTCAGATACTGATTTTCTAGTAACTAATTTCTCCGATTGTAAGCTTGCAGTTTTAATACAGGTTCGTTGTACTAACGGTTCTTCGTTTGTGTATAACATAAATCCCCTTTCCTGCCATGGCATAGCGCTTATCTACACAATAGCGTGGATTGGAGATTTTGACAAATTGGCAATTCCTTAGAATTCCGTCATATTCTGTTACATCCTAACATTAATTTCTACCCATAAAAGGTCATAACTATACACCTAGATAGGTAATTGCTGAAAATGAAATATATTCAAAATAATATGACACATAAATAAGATTCAAAAGAATATGGCACATAAATAAGGTTCAAAAGAATACTACGGCAAAATAGATAAACAACACAAAAAGACACCACAGAAGAAGTGTGGTGTCTGATTAAATTGTCTGATTAAATTGCAATACAAGAGGCTTCCACAAAGTCTTTCAGTTGTGGTTTTACGTAGGTTTGGTACACGTCTGCACCGTTGCCACGCACGATTTCACCCCAGTATTTATACACATAGCGGTACCAGAAATGGAACATGCTATTGGTAAAGTGGTAGTCTGCGTATTTCGCAGGTCCACGGCTATTCGCTTGGATACGACCTACGAGACCCATCGCCATGAGGTCATTTAAACGAGATGTAAAGGTGCCGCTTTTAATTTGGCTAGCTTGTAAAAGCTCCACGTAGTATGGTCTTTCAAGTGTAGCAAGGCCAGACAGGATAGCGTTAGCACCTGTTATATTTTTCATATCTCGGTGTAAGATATGTTGTGTTTCTTCAAATAGGGCACCCGATACGGAGAAGAACAAATTAATGATATTCGTATCGATGCTTTCACCATTATCAAAGTACTGCACATACGCAGGTAGACCGCCTGTTACGGCGAATACGGTACGCAAGTCATCCTTAGCATAGTGAAGGCCCAAGGATTTCATATCCACCAAGGAGAACGGTTTCACCTCAAAGTATTCCGACACATAGGGACCGATTAGACTGCGATCGCCAATAATGCGACCATCAAGCTGTTCTAAACCATTGGCCATCAAAATGATGTTCAACTGGCTCGTTTCTTTATAGGTATCTAACAAATCACGCAAGTGTATGGGGAACTGAGGTACAGCCTCCACCAAGGAAGGGTAATCATCAATCACCACAGTCTGAGGCGTTTTCACACTGCTTTCAAATAGACCCTCAAAAGCCTCTTGCAAGCTAGTGATCGGTTCGAATTTGTCCTGCTCATCAGTAGGAACAAAACGTGCCTCAAGAGCTCGATTCATATCGGCTACATGGATTGCTTCATTAGCCATGCGACCAGCCAAGTATAACGCCTTATGACGTCGTACAAGCTGGGAAGCCACATAGGATTTGCCACTGCGATGCGGACCGTACACAACACACAAACTCATTTGATTCATCGCAATACGGGACTGGATACTCTCAATAATTTCAGCACGTCCCACAAAATTCATATACTCTCACCTCCAACATTCTATGGAGATTATTATATCATAAATTTAAAACAAATATAAACTTATTTTCATATTATTAACATGACTTTTTATTATGTTAAATTTTTTACGCATAAAATATACTTATTTAATGGTTTACTTTTTACCCATTCGATTGTGGAATCCCTTATATTTACTGCATTCTTATAGGTCTATCCTCGTCACGCCAACATACAATATTCCGTATATAATCTTTTTCCATAATCAACACATATAAAAAGACGTGCCTACCATAAGGTATAGCACGTCATATGACTCGTATGTAATAAGGATATTTATATAGTCGCTTCTTTATTGTTATAGTTGTTTCTTTATTGTTGTAGTTGTTTTTTTATTGTTGTAGTTGAGTTTGCATCTTCATGAGCAAAATATGCTTAACCGCATCATTGAGTCGGTCATTTGAAATGGTTCCGTTCGCTACCGCTTGCGTAAGTGCGCGATGGACTTCATCGATGTGACCCGTATCCGCATCAAGGAGGAGGAGGTCACTGCCTGCTACGATGGAGTTAACTGCAAAGTCCCCTATCTTTTGGTTTGCTTGCAAGGCCCCTACATCGACACGGTCGGTCATAACTACGCCGTTATAGCCTAGCTCGTGTCGTAGCCAGTCCGTTATGATTGCTTTCGAGTTACTCGCTAGATGTTCATTATCGATGGCAGGGATTTGCACATGGCTTATGACGAGCATGTACGTATTCGCTGTCGTCTGTGTAATGAGGCGTTTAAATACGGACACATCGTTGTTGTTCAGATAGGCCTTTGCATCATTAGCGGTCGCAAAAGATGCATCACCAAGGCTCACTGTTGGGAAATAGTTATAGGCAAACCACATGTGGTTGATTTGGTAACGCTCCGCCATGGCCAGATCCATATGCCCGGCCCACGTAGGGTCAGATGTATAGGACACATTCGGCACCCCTAGGTTTGCATTTGGTCCCATAATGAGGTTAAAGCCCATATCGCGCATTTCGATGGCCGATCGAGTCACTAAATTGATGATCCGTTCCATCGGTAGTTGCCCCCAACGATTTGGCTCTGGCAAGCGCAAGAAACTTTCATTCGTACTCAACACCTTATCCCGATTGATACCGATGTATGGCGTCACCATACTCGCCGTTGTGGCCGTTTGCATGATATCGCTGGTGAAAGCTTTCACTTGGTTTTTATTATTTAGATTTTCATTAGTTAGCATAACGCCGCTCACACGGTATTTCCTGATGACGTCCTTTTGGGACTGTCCTACCGTGCTGCCGTGAAGGCTAATCATCATCAGCTGGCCTATCTTGTCCTCTTGAGACATAGCCCCAAGCCAGGTGTTCACCTTCTCAGGGACAGGTTTGTCTGATTCCATGACGGCCCGATACGATACAGTTCGTACCTCTTCCTGCTCTGCCTGACTCTCATGTTGGCATCCCGCAGTACTGATGACAGCGACTATCAAGGCCATGCCACATAAGGCACGCCGTAAAAACAAGTTCATCTCTCCACAAAACTCCTTGCTGAACTCTCTTATACATTACTTCTCTATATATTATACACTATATAATTCATCTTTTCCTCATGTGAAAGCTAATTTTCTATACTAATTTAGCATAATAAAGTTATAAAGTAACAGTAACAATTACTATACAAAACAATCCATTGATATGAAATCATTATGATAGTACATACAGTCACAATCTAGTACCTTATGAGATCCATACATATAACATATACAAAACTATAAGAAGGATAAACATAAAAATCCTACGAATCGCATGTAAGCTGACACTCAGTAGTCAATATCTACACAAGTATCAAGTCACTCATGACCCGTAGGATTTATGTATGTTCAGTTAGTTACTCATATACCAGTCTAATCATGCCAATGTATAGATGTACGTATCGGCAGATTACATTCGAAACGACTCGTGCTGACCGAATTAGCTACATCGTAATACGATTAGCCCTTATATTTAGGGGATGTTGGGCATGTTTCAGGTGTTACGTCTTTGCGATCACCAAGAACCGCACTGCGGTCTGTGTAATGTGTATGTAAGAGTTCATGTGCCTTATGGCCCAATGGTTCACCCAAGAAGTCTTTGTACAATGCTTGGATTTCTGGGTTTTCATAGGAAGCAACCCATTTGTAGTTCGCATCAGCTTCGTAAAGACCGCCAATACGAGCTTCCTTAGTTTTCACAGCTTGAGGCAATTTAGTGCGCGGTTGACCGCCGCCACCAATACAGCCACCTGGGCAAGCCATAACTTCGATGAAGTCATAGTGTTTATCGCTGTCTTTTAAGGCATTAAGGAAGTCACGTGTGTTTTTACCGCCATGCACTACAGCAACAGACAAGGTTACATCATCACCTAATTGAACAGTGGCCTCTTTAACGCCTTCCATACCACGAACATCTTCGAGGTGTGTCAATGCATATGGAGGTGGCTCTTTATCAGTGATAAGCTTGTATGCTGTACGCATAGCTGCTTCCATAACACCACCAGTGTTACCGAAGATGATGGAGGCCCCAGTTTCCATACCGATTAAGTCATCAAATTGGGATTCTTCAATAGCATTGAAGTCGAGGTTTTCCTCTTGAATCCAACGGATGAACTCACGTGTGGTAATGGAAATATCTGTATCCATGCCAAGGGATTCGTCATTATGGTAACGAGCCGCTGCATTTTCTTCTTCCCGTTTTGTTTCTGCTTTTTTAGCCGTACAAGGGTTTACAGATACGGATACGATATTGCTAGGATTAATGCCTTTTTTCTCAGCAAAATATGTTTTAATCATAGCTGCTTCCATAGCGATACAAGAACGTGTGGAAGACAAGTTAGGAATCAATTCAGGGAAGTAGATTTCCGCAAAGCGCACCCACGCTGGGCAGCAGCTTGTGAACTGAGGAATTTGACCACCATTTTTAAGGCGTTCTACAAGCTCAGATGCTTCTTCCATGATAGTTAAGTCCGCACCAAAGTTAGTGTCTACTACATAGTCTGCACCTAATGCACGCAATGCACCAACCATTTTACCTTCAAGGAATGTACCTGGTTCGTAACCGAAGCCTTCGCCGATAGCTACACGAACAGCTGGAGCTGTTTGAATAACAACGATTTTTTCAGGATCTGCAAGAGCTGCTTTCACCTTTTCAAGCTCGGATTTAGCATGCATGGAGTCGAATGGACATGCAGCCGCACATTGACCACAGTGGATACATACTGGCACGTCGCCATTTGCATCGAGATCGTAGTAGTCAAGTACGCTCATTACGTCCGCACAAGCGCGACGGCATAACGTACAGTTTTTACACTTAGAAATGTCGTGATAAATGGATGGATTGTCGAGCGCAATCGGCACGCGTTTATCGATAAATTCGTATTGAGACATGAGGACCTCCTCTAACAAACTAAAACTAGCAAACCTTTAAAAGAAATAGGCCAAACTACAGAGCACTGTGCTCAAGGCGTACTTCCACATCTTACCTTTAGTATACGCTATAGTGAAAGTTTATACTATGTAGAAATGTTACACTTTTGTGCAAAATTATGATTAATCAACCCTCTCTAGATGACATAATATTGCGCATGGCATTCTGCATAACATTGTGCGTAAGCATATTTCAATAAGAGACAACTTACAAAAATGCGTAATAATATTCCCATTGTACCACGAATGAATAAATAATTCACCAAATTTTAGGGAATTAAAAGTAAATAAAAAACGCACGCCCTCAAATGAGAACGTGCGCGTATGTAGGCTTTCACCAAAAATCATAACCCTCGGGGGATCAGATTATTTGTCACCCCAGATAAGTGTGTATACAGCGTATGCAGGAGTACCTTGTTCAACCTTACGAGTAGATTTGTTAGGTTGTTCTTGTTTTACTACTTCGCCTTTTGGATTGTAAAGAGTAACCTTAACGTCTTTTACTTCGCGTTTTTTGTGGTTGAACTCTTCAGTTACGATGTAGTGATAACCTTCGTAGTCCATAGCTTTGATGTCCAAAACAGCTTTTTTATCATCTTTTTTAACAGAATCGTTATCGATGGACCAAGTGATGCCATTGCTATCAGTACCAACAGTATACCAATTTGCTGCATCAACACTACCGATGCCACCAATAAATAAAGCGCCTGCTGCCAAAACAGCTGCCAATGTTTTTTTCATATGTTTACCTCTCGATTTAAATACAAGAATACGAAAACTAGTATATTCGATAAAACTAAATATTTTATGAAAGACAAACGTGCTCAATTATTAAGACTTCACATAATAGGTAGAACGACCTCCGCCTTTACGTTGAATACGACCATCCTTCACAAGAGCACGTACAGCCCCTTCAATAGCACTATCGCTGAGATTTGGACACCATTCCCGAATGTTTTGCTTTGTGAAAGCCCCTAAATGATTGTCGATGGCAGCTTGCACCTGCTCCATGGCAGAACCACTATTTGCCAAAATAGAACTGCGGTCCTCAAAGTCATGATACGCGGCCAATAACATTTGTAACCAATACCGAATGAAAGTCGTAGGACAAGAGCTTTCATCATACCAGGCATCACTAGACTCGCGCAAAGCAGCATAATACATATCCTTGTTTGCGGCGATTTTAGCCTCTAAGGACACATATTTCCCTACCATAAAGCCACTACGATACAACAATAATGTCGTCAATAATCGACTCATGCGACCATTTCCATCATTGAATGGGTGAATACATAAGAAATCATGTATAAAAATAGGAATAGCTAGGAGTGGTTCTACCTCTCCATTACCTACAACACGATTATATTCAGCACAAATCTGGTCAAGAGCCTCTGCTGTCTCATAGGGCGCTAGAGGAGTAAATAACACCTCTGTCTGTCCATCGGGATAGGTAGCACTAATATAGTTCTGTACACTCTTTAACTGTCCACCACGAGCATTAAACTGGTAATTATACAAAATCTTGTGTAGCTGCAAAATATGATTCCGAGACAAGGATATGGAATCATAACTTTCATGGATAACATTTAAAGCATCACGATACCCCATAATCTCCTGCTCATCCCGATTTCGAGGCGTAGTCTTATCAGCTACCAACTGCCGAAGCCGTGTACTCGTCGTCACGATTCCTTCAATCGCATTCGAAGCCTCTGTACTCTGTACCTTTGCCAACTCTACAAGAGAATCTAATATGGCAGGACTCTGTGAAAGCAAAACCTCCTCCTTGCCATTCGCCCGGTAGATTCCCGCAATAAGACTTAAAATATCCATATCCCACGACAAAGACTGAATCCAACCATACTCAAAACGACGCATACACACACCTCCATTCCACTCTAATCCCTTATAAATAAAATTATTCCCTTAAATTATACCATAAAATAAGGGAATAAATGTTATGGAAAGATTGCCTCATTAGGGGATGAGAAAACGGGTGAATATATCTCTAAGGATGACTTAGCTCGCTATTCCCCCTACACAGTTTTGAGTAAATTAAATCATACGTGCAGAAAGGGTTCTATCTCTTTGAGACCGACTTAGGTCACTACTCCCAAACGCAGTTTTGGAAAGGTTTCCTCATTAGGAAATGAGAAAACGGGTGAATATATCTCGTAGGACGACTTAGCTCGCTTTGGAGGACGTAGAGATATATTCACCCGTTCATACCCGCAGAGGAAATTTACCAAATCAAGTGATACACGTGATCTAGGTTACTTCCTTCTTGTATTTGTACTTTTGTATTTGCTAATGTTTCAGAGCCAATCATATAGCCTTGTGGGTTATATGATGTAACATCAATGAGCTGCACTGTTTTATCAGCGCGATTGAATGTCATTGTATAAATGGAGTGATCTCCATTAGGATCTACAATCTTCAAACGCAATGTAGCACGAGCATCGTTTTTATCAACAGAATCATTATCGATGTAACCTGTACGACCAGCTTGGTCCGTATCCAATGCGTACCAACTTTCAGCATGAGACACGCCTACACCAGCGCTAAATAACAAACCGGCTACCGCTAAACAAGCAAACCATTTCTTCATAACTATTCTCTCCTGACTATAAAATTCAAATAACTATGCAATCTGCATACCATAAATTCTCTACGCCTTCATTATAACACCATAATTGCATATTACTAATAAAAACTCTATTAAATGCATAAATTATATAGAGCCCCTAAGGAACATCTAGCGAGGCTCCTATGGATTAAATAATCGTATTGTAATAGGGATGCCCATACTAAGATTAGCGTAAATTAGAAATAAAAAAGCCCAACACTTCTATGAAAACGACTTAGCTTATTCCTCTAGGAACGTCTAGCGAGCCCCCTATGGGCTTTAAATAATTCAATGGATTTGAACGCTGATATTCGCCCTGTAAGATTAGTAAGAAAGCAGAAAGCCCCGAACTGTTCTGAAAACGACTTAGCCTATTCCTCTAGGAACGTCTAGCGAGGCCCCTATGAGGAAAATACTAATATGGCTTTACATAAAGAAAACGTAGCCCTTCAATCAAAAAACGACTTAGCTCGCTTTGGAGGCTTTTTGATGAAGGGCTACGTTACTTACGTATTAAAGGTATATACTATTTTCCCCATAGGGCCTTCATAACTTCCGCGCCCATGGTATCATCTTCAATTTTTGTAGGTTTTTGTGCGTCTTTGCTGGACAATAACGCTACGCCTGCAGCGCTGTATACTGTTGTATCAAGTTCTGTCCATGTTTTTTCTTTACGATCGATGCGTACTGTGTAGATGTATGTGAAGCCTTCTACATTGTTAATTTTAACAAGTACTGTTGCCGCATCATCTGTTTTATATACAGAAGAGTTGTCGATAAACCATGCTGCATCATCAGCATCAGCATCGATATAATACCAATCAGCGGCACTCGCTTGGCCAAAGCCACCTACAAAGAAAACCCCTGCTGCAAACATAGCAGCTAACCATTTTTTCATTTCTAACTCCTTAACGCTAGAGACGACCATCTAAGATGGCCGCCCATAGTTACTTACATATTTGTATCTTAATTACTTCATTATATGACTTATAGTATTCTCTAGCTCATTAGCTTATTTAACTCATTAGCTTATAGCTTGTTTAGCTCGTTAGCTTATGAACTTATGAGCTTAATGTTCTTCAGCTTATTATTCTTCAGTTACATCTTCTTCGATTTCAGAACCTGGAATAACAGCAATGCTAGCTACTTTATCACCTTCGTCGAGGTTTTGTGTTTTCACACCAGAAATAGCTTTGCCTTTTTTAACAGCAATATCATTCATGTTGAAGCGGATGATTTTGCCTTGTTCAGAGATAAGCATTACTTCATCATCGTTATGAACAACTTCAACGGCAACTACGTCACCTGTTTTGTTCGTAATCTTGAAGTTCTTAGAGCCTTTACCGCCGCGTTTTTGCAATGTATAAGCTTCCGCATCATTGCGTTTACCAAATCCTTCTTCGGAGATAGTAAACACTTGTGCTTCGCTTTCATCAGCATTAATAACACCGGCACCTACAACCACGTCGCCTGCATTGAGTTTAATGCCCCGCACGCCGTGAGCCGCACGTTTCATAAGGCGTACATCGCTTTCACTGAAGCGAATAGCGATACCCAATTTAGTACCAATCAAGATATCTTGGTCACCAGTCGTTACGTTGACGGAAATCAAGTGATCCCCTTCATCGAGGTTGATAGCGTTGAGGCCAGAACGACGGATGTTGCGGTATTCTTCGATAGCTGTACGTTTTACAACGCCGAACTCAGTTACCATGAATAAGTTTACATCTTCTTGAACCCGTTCAAGGTCGATCATAGTTGTAACGGATTCGCCTACAGCTAGTGGCAATACGTTAACCATGGCAGTACCGCGAGAGTTGCGGGAACCTGCTTCTGGCACTTCGTATGCTTTGAGGCGGTATGTACGACCAGTGGACGTGAAGAACAACAATGTATTATGCGTACGAACATGCATAATTTGTGTTACATAATCGTCTTCCTTCGTCTTCATGCCGATAACGCCAGCGCCACCTTTATGTTGGTTGCGATATACGTTCGCATTCATGCGTTTGATATAACCTTGTTTAGTCAAGGTAATAACCATCTCTTCATCAGCGATGAGGTCCTCTACATCAAGATCGGACGTATCGATTGTGATTTCAGAACGACGAGGGTCGCCGTATTTCTTCTTCATATCATCCAGTTCGTCTTTGATGATTTGACGTTGACGCGCTTCGCTAGCCAAGATAGCTTTCAAGTCTTCGATCAATGCCAACAATTCCTTGTATTCGTCTTCGATTTTTTCGCGTTCCAAGCCTGTTAAACGGCGTAAACGCATGTCGAGGATGGCTACTGCTTGTTTTTCTGAAAGCCCGAATTTTTGCATCAATGCGTTACGTGCGATTTCGTCAGTTTGAGAACTGCGGATTGTAGCGATAACTTCATCGATGTGGTCGAGGGCGATCAATAAGCCTTCCAAGATGTGTGCACGCGCTTCAGCTTTGTTAAGCTCGAATTGAGTGCGGCGTACGATTACATCGAGACGATGATCTAAGTAGTAACCCAATACTTCTTTCAAATTCAATACGCGAGGATGACCGTCTACGAGGGCCAACATAATCACGCCGAAAGATTCTTGAAGTTGAGTGTGTTTATATAATTTGTTAAGAACGATATCTGGTTGCACGTCAGCGCGCAATTCGATAACGATGCGCATACCTTGACGGTCAGATTCGTCGCGAAGTGCTGTGATGCCATCAATAACCTTATCGCGGCTCAAGTTCGCAATCGTTTCAATAACGCGAGCCTTGTTAACTTGGTATGGGATTTCAGTCACTACGATTTTATGCTTGCCCTTCGCCATTTCTTCAATGGTTGCACGAGCGCGCATTTTTACGCTACCACGACCTGTGGAGTACGCTTTTTTAATGCCTTCCCGGCCCAAAATGAGCGCCCCAGTCGGGAAGTCTGGACCTTTGATTTGCGTCATCAATTCGTCCACAGTTACATTTGGATTATCGATGAGCATGGTAAGGCCATTACATACCTCGTTAAGGTTGTGCGGCGGAATATTTGTCGCCATCCCTACGGCGATACCGCTGGAACCATTGATGAGAAGATTTGGAATCTTCGCTGGCAATACGGTAGGTTCTTGCAAGCTTTCATCATAGTTCGGCATGAAATCAACAGTTTCCTTGTCGATATCAGCAAGCATTTCTTGCGTAATTTTCGCCATACGTACTTCGGTATAACGCATCGCAGCGGCACTATCGCCGTCGATGGAACCAAAGTTACCGTGGCCGTCTACCAAGAGGTAGCGCGTATTGAAATCTTGCGCCAAACGAACCGTTGCGTCGTATACGGAGCTATCACCATGTGGATGATACTTACCAAGTACGTCACCGACGATACGAGCGGATTTCTTGTACGGTTTATTTGGCGTCATGCCTGTTTCGTGCATCGCGTACAAAATACGACGATGTACTGGTTTCAAGCCATCGCGCACATCTGGAAGAGCACGCATTACGATTACGGACATCGCATAATCGATATAAGCGTTCTTCATTTCTTTATCAATCTGAACGGGATGAATATTCCCGTGGGACCATTGTTGGTCTGCCACAATCTCACCTCATTTTACTAACACTGATTATAATACATCATAATATTATAGCATTTTTAAGGGATAAAGGCTAATTTTATCGGTATTTTTCTGCATTTTTGTGAAAGCTACTTCACCTATTCTAGTAGCCAATCTAAAACATTCTTTTGCTCTATACCATTATGATTATCTGTTTTATGTAACACATCCATTGTAAGTAAATATTTAGGATAGTTATCATCAAGTTTCTCTAACGGTGATAATTCACGTCGTAACGTAGTATCATCCATAACGCTATAGCTTACTTGATAATATTCTAAACGATGTGGCATTTTAGCTACAAAATCTATTTCACCATTTTGTAGATGCCCTACATAAACACGGTAACCACGTCTAATTAATTCCAAATATACAATATTCTCGAGTATATGACCGCGATCCGAATCTGTACGACTTAATAAAAACTTACGGAATGCACTATCTACAACATAATATTTAGCATTTCGCTGCAATAACGCTTTTCCTTTTACATCAAATCGGTCAACTTCATAGATTAAAAGACCATCTTTGAGACCTTGTAAATATTTCTCAACCGTCTTATTATCCGTTTTGCGACCATAACTAGTGAGCGTATTCGCAATTTTCGTTGGATTAATCAAACTCCCTATATTAGCTAATAAATATTTAATAATATCCAATAATAATGGTACATCTGTAATTTTTAATCTCGTTACAATATCTTTCAGAATAACAGTGTTTAGAATACTTTCTAAATATTCATCAATACTTTCATCATCTTCAACATGTACAAGCCTAGGGAAAGAACTATGCTCGATATACAAATTGTATATATCCATATCTGACAAGTTTTGCTGACTATATGCACTATGAAATTCTTTAAATGAAAGCGGTAGCATCTCAACTTGCACATATCTACCGGTTAATAATGTGGCAATATCAGAAGACATAAAATATGCGTTTGAACCTGTAATATAAATATCCACATTAGGTTTGATAAATAAACTTCCTACGACCTTCTCAAATTGTGGTACATGCTGCACTTCATCTAAAAATACATACATGGGAGTCTCTGGAATCAATCGTTCTACTATATACTCATGGAGGGCATGATACTCCTGTAGCGGTTCATACTCTAAATCTTCAAAATTAATAGAAATGATTTGATTGGCTTTTACACCACTAGCTAATAATTCTTGTTTAAACAATTCAAATAATGTAGATTTGCCGCACCGACGCACACCAGAAACGACTTTAATCACATCTTGATCTTTATGACGCCTTAAAAATTCTAAGTATTGCTCGCGTTGAATCAAAGGCATTATAACCTCCTTAGCTCAACAATATTCACTATTATTACACAACTAGAAACATATTTTAGGATAGTAATCCTAATTCAGTACATTTATAATTTAAACAGGGACTATAATCCTTATTTATTATAATTATATCATTTTTTAGGATTATAATCCCTATTTTTATTAAATACAATATATTTCGGGATTACAATCCTAAAACAACTGTTTTATCATCGTATTGAACACTTATAACTATCTCTATCCCTTATTTAGTGACCCGCATGCTTTATCATATGATCTAAAATGCTAACAAAATCTCGTTCCACAGCAGAAGTGTCTGCACCGGTGCTACCAATCCCAGTTAACATAGTTTCTTTCCAATCATTCTTTGCCTTAAATCTAAATGAGATCAAATACTTAGCTTTTGTTTTATCCGCTTCTCCTTTTGGCAAATAGTAAAAGCCTATGCTTCTTTCAGTAGGCAACAGTGCTGGATTATCTTGCGGTTTATATTGGCTATATATAGATTTCATAAAGGTTAGAACATCTTCACCCTTTACAGACGTATCTACAAAAATAATCTCATCGTATGTAAATAAAGGTATCTTATTAGTACCAGCAACGCGTGTCGCTTTAGATTTAGCTAGCTCCAACGCCTCCTCATGAGTGGCCATCCGCATGCCATACCGCTTAGCACTCTCCACCAAAGAAGAGTTCAAATGAACTAAATACGCCTGTGAATAAGCAAAATCTGCATCATTATCTCTCTCACCACCAGGTGCAGGCAAGGTTGGACGATGCACCACAGAATTTATGGTAAAAGAAAAACCATTGCTTTCATCATAAAAAACATATACATTGCGCTGGAATGGTTTCTCCTTCTCCACCACAGCAGATTGAAGAACTAGACGCGGATGAACAACGCTGAACTCCTTTTCCACACTAGCCTTGATATCCTCTGGCGTGGCAGGATCACCATTTTCCATCGTCCACACAAAAGAACAACCGCTCAATAAAAATGTACAAATACACACAACAACTAATGATATATACCTAATCAACTGCTTCATAGATACACCTCTCCCTGACCTATTTTCCTCGCACAGCCTGTTGTATTTCCCGATCAACAACGGTAATTATGTCTCGTTCAATCTGCTCAGAACTCTTATCTTGATAACCAACACCACTCATTAAGGTATCTCGCCAATCTTCCCGCCCTCTAATTTTAAAACTTATTAGGTACAGAGCCTTGCTCTTGTCTGTTTCACCATTTGGTAAATAGTAAAAGCTAACCTTACGTCCATACACACTACTTACTAAGGTCTCGTCACCATTAGGTTTATATAGAGAATATATGTCTCGTAACATGCCCACTACACCAGCACCATTAGATGTTTGATTAAGAAATACAAAATCTCCTTCATCAAACAAAGGCGCTGTACTATTACCATCTGGACGCATGAGTTTAGCACTGATGAGCGCCTTACGCTCCTCATCATTAGCTATGTGAAAGCGATATTTTGTAGCAAGAAGAGCTACCTCACTATTTAAATGATTTAAATATGTATCTGCATACCTATACTCAGCCTTCGTTACCCGCTGACCACCTGGAATAGGTAGCTCAGGAGTCTTCACATACACACTTGTAGTAAAGACAAAACCATTATTCTCATCTAAAAAAGTATACTCATTATGTTTATTGGGCTTTGTAGAAACAACCCTAGAAGACTGCAACACAAGACGGGGATTATAAGCCGAAAAACGCTCCTCAACCATCTCCTTCACATCATTTGGCGTGTATGGATCCCCATCAAACAGCGTTATCCGAGAAGAAGTACAACCACCCAATACAACACTACAAACACACAACAAAACCAACAACACAAACCTAACAAACAAAGGCATACACAACCACACCTCTCTCCTTTTCCCCATTTGTATCAAGTATTCATATCAAATATGCAGACACAATCATTGATAACATCAGCTGATTGTTGATACTCTACTTCACACCCTTTCCCCATCAGGGGCCTCGCCCCATGCGAAAGGAAAAGTGCTTTTGTTGTTGGGACTAGTCCACATATAGGGTTGTAAAAAAGTTAGACACTTATGAATGAGCGACTTAGGTCACTATGGAGCGAAGGAATAAGTGTCTAACTTTTTTAACTAGTAAACCACTATGTGACGGGGCCCCAACAACAATCACTTAACTAGCGCATCCAATGTATTCATTCGGAAGTCTTCTATTACATTCATAAAGGATTGATTATGTATCGGATTGTCCGTCATCCCAAATAGGTGGCTTTTACAGTCACAGTCAGAGGATCCGAATTTAGGCACGTCCCATTCGGCAACTCCACGGACCGCATCAGCGAGAGCACATTCCGCATCAGCCCAGCTAGTACGAATCGGCAGACCTGCTATCATTTCGCAGTGACCACGGAAGTAATCTAGATGCCAGTGCATTTTCTTCCGTTTTCGCTTATGGCGCTCAATGCGCTTTGTTAAATTCGCCTTCGCAGAGCCTACGTACATATAGTAACCCGCCTTGAAATGCATCATTCCTTTAGAGCCGATCTCAAGGTCTAAATCATGGTCGAGATGCATGACCATTACGTACACGCCACTATCGTGAGCCTCTGTGTCGAGAATGCTACTCGGATAGGAACATTCATGGGTTACAGTAGGCATGGTAAAAGACTCATCCCACGCTACCGCAACGGCTTTCCAGTCTAAAGAAGGGGCTACCTCTTTAAAGGTTTTGGCAAACTCCAAATCTGTATGATAGTCTGGCAAGAACCACTGCGCTCTATCCCATTGTACGAGGAATAGAACCCCTGTGTGGTAACCTTCGTTTTGCAATTCTTTCAAATGTAGTAAATGCTTACGCCCTCGTTCTGTAATAGCATCAGGGAACATGGCGCCAGTTTTGGAGAATAGCGTACAAGACTTAACCTCTAACAGGAACTCATCACCTTTATCATTGGTGAGAAGCAAGTCAAAACGTGATGATGTGCCATGTAATTTAACCGTATACTCTCGTCTTACAACGCGCCACTCTTCCCATCCGGGGATGAGTTTATTTTCAATCAAATGCTGCGCTACATCATTGCTGTAGTTGGTATCGAGCATAATCACAATGCCATCGCGCTCGACACCGACCACGCGATATTTCGTTTTTGCATCAGGCTTATCGTGAGGCACGATGTACATCGTTACACCGGTGAACAAGAGCTCCCACATGCGACCAGGATTTGGCAAATGAGCGAGCACGCTTTCACCATTTAAATCTAAGGTCACCACAAAACGATTCGGGCGACCTGTATATTTCGCTTTTAAAATTGTATAGTAAAGGACTTTCATTGGTACTCCTACATCAAGAATATTCTATGTGTCTATTATACGCTATTTTGTTACAGGATGAGAGTCCTACAGATTGTACTTTGAAAGTCCTTACAAATTGTCCTAAGAAAAGTCTAAGAAGTAATACCTTACATATTTACAAAATCTGAATTAATAATTCACCACAGTTACAGGATCATTATTGTGGTATTTGCGATTACTACGTTGATAGTCTCGTTCTACCAAATTATGTAAAGCCTGGTCTAATAAATTCCAAAAATCATCAGAATCTTCCGTTGGTATACCTAGAACAATGGAGTTTCCTTTGGAATAGGTAATACATGTAGAGGTTATGTTATCAATAATTGGCAAATACACAATAATTACGCCACATGCTGCTAGCATATCCTTAAGAGGCTCTTTCACACCGATTAAAGGTTCACTAGAAAGGTCCTTAATTTTTGGTATAAATTTTCTTAGTAACTCCGCATCGTAAGGATTGACCTCTACAAAACGAGACTGCCCTTTCGTGATTTGTACTAATGTATAAATCGCACTCTTTTTAGCTGGCTCCATAGCCTTAATATTTTCATATACTAAGGGCATAATCATTTCATCAGCTACATGTTTTAAAGAAGCTACCTCAAAAAACTTTTGTAGATTATTAACCTGCTCAGCTACCTTTTTTGTTTCTGGCACGATGCCTAAACGTGCGAGTTTGGCATAACCAAAAGGTTTAGCAAAGTTGATTTCTTCATCAATAGAATTCTCATACTCTACTTTTAAGATAGATTCTCTATATGCAGCTTCTAGACCGTTCCAAAAACTAGCCTCTACACCAAACACCCGCTCAAGACGCATTGCCACATCTTGAGTTAATGGCACCTCTCCATTAATAAGCTTACTAATGTGTTTTTCACTCATATCCATTCGTGTAGCTAATTCTTTTTGCGTCATATGCCTATCTTCTAAAACCTCTTTTATAGTCATACCTGGTGGTATCGCTATAAAGGTATTACTTCTATAAATTTTCATACTTTTTACACTCCTTATCAATGATAATCCACAATTTCTTGGATCTCTACAATATCTACAGTATTACCATATTGAGTAAAAATTAAGCGGTATGGATGGATTAAATCCATAGCATATTGTCCTAATCGATCTCCGTATAAAGGATGGCATCTTCCTAATCGCAAAAAAATTAATGTTTCAATAGATGTAGCTTGACTAATTTGTTGTAACCGTTCATATAGTTTTACTGTCATTTTAAGATTATATTTTTTCTGTGCTACATTAATATCTGTACATACCTTACGTATCTTATTATTCTTATATCGTATATCCAATATGTCACCGACTCTCTCAAATCATAGTGAATGGTTGATACAATATAAATGGCCATTTATAATAATTTACCTAGTAGGTTAATTCTATTATACCTCTTCAAATACAAATGTAAATAAATAATTTACCAATTGGGTAAATTTAATAACGCTATGTAGTATCAAAAATCATGTATGCTATTAATAATTAATATTGAAATTTTTCATTTTTGTAGCTTAGGTTACATTATTACGTGTTAAAATAGTTTATACTAAGAACATCAGGTCAGTATTTAATACCCGTACTGATCGTTACGCCGGGTTTTGATGAGGCATCGCCTAGTTGATCTCATCACGCTGTTCGTATACGTGCGAAGCTTTCACAAAACCCAACGGCGTATATATTTTACAAACAAAGAATCACATAGATTAACTAAGTAGTTTTAGCCACTATTCTCCGCAGAGAGGGCTCGAGAAAGGATTTAATATGGCACAAATTGCAGCAAATTTACAACGCATTAAAAACGGTCAACGCCGTTATGCAATTACACCTCGCGTTCCTGCAGGTTTCATTCAACCTGAACAATTACAAAAATATATCGACGTAGCTAATGAGTTCGGCGCCGTTCTTAAATTGACTGGCAGCCAACGCATTATGATTACGAATTTGAAAGCAGAAGACGTAGATAAAGCTTGGGAAATGCTCGGCATGGAGCCAGCGTACACTGTATCTAATCGCGTGCGCAGCGTAAAAATCTGCCCAGGTACTACATTCTGTAAACGTGCTAAACAAGATAGCGTACATCTTGGCATGCAAATTGAGCGCAAATATTTGTCTCAAGAAATGCCAAGCAAAATGAAAATCGGCGTGTCCGGTTGTCTTAACTCTTGTACTGAAAGCCGCATGAAAGATGTTGGTATTATCGGTACTGTAGAGGGCTGGAATGTTTACGCTGGCGGTAGCGGCGGTGCTCATCCACGCATTGGCGACCTCATCGCTGAAGTAACAACTGAAAAAGAAGCTCTTGCATTAGTAGATCGTATCATTGCATACTATAAAGAAAATGCACAAATCGAGCGCATGGGCGAATTCATTGACCGCATTGGTTTAGAGGCTTTCAAAGCAGCTGTATTAGGCGACCTTGAAGGTGCTCCAGCTGAAAGCAAATCCGACGAACCAGCTGTGTTCTTGCCTGGTCATGGTAACGATCCTGAACCAGAAGCACCACGCCTCGAAGAAGGTGCCCCTATTACACCAGATACAATCATTCGCGATATCGTAGATACATATCCAAATGTTGTACCTGTGTTACAAAGCATTGGCATGGGTTGCCTTGGTTGCCCATCTTCTACGGCTGAACCATTATGGCAAGCTGCAGAAATTCACGGTGTCAATGTATACGATTTAGTTCAAAAATTAGAAACAGCACGAAAAGGAGCTTAATATGTCCGCATTCTTAGGTCACATCCATTACTGGTTATATCGTAAAATTCAATTGCTCGTTGAGCGTGAAAACTTGATTTTAGAGAAAACAACTAAGGTTGTTGATGATTTGGCAGAGGAATTGCACTCCATCTCCGTAGATACTTACGGCGAGCCAATCAACCCAAGTATTCCTCTGGAAAACATCATCGATCATGGTAATATCCATGGCTGGTTGTCAAACCAAATCAACATTGCATCCGTTCGCGAAGCAGCTTTCATCAAAGATTTGCTCGACACTAACTCCGGCGACGAAGCGGTGAACGTAGTAACAGCTATTCTTGATGCGTTTGCTGTACAAGGCCAAGCATGTGGCGTTGTGGCACAAGATAACCTTGAAGAACACACAGCTCCAGCAATTTACAATGCGTTGCAAAACTTCTACGTAAATGGCATGCCTTGCGATGGTGGTGACCAAGTTGTTTCTGAAAGCCCTGACGAATTCACATGGGTTGGCGATCACAGATTACAAGCTGGCTACTGGCGTACGGCAGGCGTTGATTCTAAGTTTATGGCACTTGCGTACCAAACATGGTTCGAAGCCTTTGTAAAAGCGGTAGATCCTAACTTTGAACTTGTAACGACTGAAGAAAACGGCACACGTTTATATACAATCAAGAAAAAATAATTAATAAATACATAACATTCCGTTTGTTTAGGCACTATAAACGAACGAAAACGAGCAAAAAGCGAACGTAAAATTTTACGTTCGCTTTTTATCTTGTTATTTATATTCTACAATTACTTAACGGTATATGTAGTACCACGTCCTATACCTTGTTTTCTTAAAAAACCTGATTTCACTAATTTATTAACAATATGTAATACCTTCGTTTTTCCAAACCCTGTATACTCTACTAATTTTCTTGAAAGCAAAGCCTTAAATTGTAGAATATCATATATTTTCTTTTCATCAGCTGTTAATTTATCTAAATTTTGTTCAATGACAGGTAAAATGATTCTTATCGAGTTTTCTGAAATATACTATATCATAAAACGGGCGCAAAAACGAACGTAAATACTTTCGTTCGTTTTTGCGTCTATTTTAAATCTATATTTAATATATATTTCTTTCAAAACTGTAGCTATAGGCACAGCATTGATAAGCAATATCATTTATAATATAAGCATAAGGTAATTACACAAGTTAATTTAATTAAGTGATAGCGTCAGCTTTCAAAACATAAAAAGCTAAAATTAGGAGGTCTATTATGGCAGGCACAGTTAATCAAGAATTAGGTTTATTATTCCAAGGTCCTAACTATGTAATCGTAAAAAAAGGCGGCAAAGCTGGTGAACAAGTTGAAAAACACAATCACCCAGAAGCAAATGTAATCTTTACAGTAGTAAAAGGTAAAGTACAAGTATTCCTTAACGAAACTGAAGAACACGTACTTGTACCAGGCCAAGTATTAGAATTCAACGGCGATAACTACATCCAAGCAACACTTGTTGAAGACAGCGAATTCGTAGTAAACCTTATTCATAAACCAGAATAAATACTAACAGAACCTACAAACACTATTAGAAAAGGCGGTTAATCGTAATTGATTAACCGCCTTTTTTGTATTACTTAAATTCTGTAGTGCTTACATTTTATAGAGCTTACATTTTGAAGAAATTAAAAGGAGTTATAGATTGTAAAGTCACTTACATCAAAGCGTTTTGTATGGCCTGGCGCAGGTACGCAATCTGGATGAGGATAACCGATAGGGAATATCGCTACAGGTATGATGTTATCAGGCAAAGCATAAGCTGTCCGTACTTTACGGGGATCAAAATGAGCAATCCACGTTGTTCCTAGACCTATATCCGCCACGGTAAACATAAGGTGAGAACCTACAATACTGGCGTCTACAACGCCCATATCCGCATCATCGTATTCCCGTTTCCAACTCACTGTATTATCATAACAAACAATTATCGCCAACGGCGCATTGAAGTGACCATTAGTGCAGTCTCTTAGTTTATTAAGACTATCTGTCGTATTCAGCACAAGTAAGCGTTGCGGCTGATAATTATGAGCTGTAGGTGCTAATCTCGCTGCCTCTAACAAGATATCTAACTTCTCTTGCTCAACGAGCTTCGTATCAAATTTTCGAACTGAATACCGCTCTGTGGCTAATGCTTTAAAATCTTTCATTAGATCTCACTCCTTAGTTGAAATAAGCTAATCTATTTTAAAGAAAACACCTATATGTAACCTACAATATCTTATCTCTATACAGACTACTTCTGTTAATATATTTCTCTATCTTACTATAAAAGTCCTTTAAATCCAAAAGCCCCTTATCTGAAACCAGACAAGGGGCCATTTCATATTATTTTTTTAGCCGGTATTATTTTTTAAGACGGCTAATTACTTCGTTAGTAATGTTTTCGATTTTGCTGTTAGCGTCAGCCGCACGGATTGTGTATGGATCATCCAATACTACATCCATTTTTTTCTCAACGCGAATAGTTTCAACTGCATTGTGAATTGCTTGCATCATAGGTTGAGCAATTTTGTTGATTTCATCGTTTTCTTTTTGAAGCAATGGAGCTACAGATTTATTGAATTCAGCTTCTGCTTGAGTTTGATCTTGAATTTTTTCAATTTCTTGTACTTTTTTCTCAATTTGTGGACGGTATTGAGCGTCTACTTGTTGCATTTTCATATCTAATGCACCATAGCCAGGGTAGCTATTTACTACTTGGCTCATATTTACTAAGCCAATGTTAGCAGCACTTGCTACTGCAACAGTAGCAGACATAGCACCAACGATAGCTAAGGTAGTTAATTTTTTAGATAATTTCATCTGAAATCCTCCTCGAAATAAAAGTGTCACTATACAATCCAATAGTGTACTATTTTTACTATAACAAATCTCGCTAACTTTCACAAGACTATGTTACATAGCATAATAAAGCCCTATGAAATGCTTATGAATGTCTATAGAAGTTAAAATAATACCCACAAGTATACTCTGAAGCTATAATAGCAGTCGCTACGGACATATTCAGAGCACACATGTGGGTATTACGGCTTTCACCTATTATTTATAATTCGACACCGAATTATTGTTCATCGTTCAAATAAATATATTTATCAGATTTCAATTTGGACACGAGGTCAGGCACCAAACCGATAAGACGATCGAAGCTACTGCTGTAAGGGTTGCCTTTAATATTGAACAACTCAATGCGTTCGCCTTTAATAACGAGGATAGCGCTTGGTTCCATTTTGGCACCGCCACCACCGCCGCCACATTCGTGGTTTTTGTTAGCAGTGTTGTGGTTTGTACCAGTACCAAAACCAAATGTTACGTCTACGAATGGAACAAGTGTAGTATCGCCGATTTGCACAGCTTCGCCTACTACAGTTTCCACCTTAATCATATTTTTGAATTTCTCGAATAGGACTTCCAAATTCTCTTTTACATTACTGTTTTCCATCACAGTACCTCCGCTTTTTGTGAAAGTATCATTGCTGTACGTTCAATACTTAGGTTTTTATACTATGTATTTACTTCTATATGACATATACATTATTTGTAGACCTTATATATTGTCTTAATACAGCTCATTTACTTAGTTGACTTAATATATCCTTACGCTGTTTGACCTTGTTCGGCTTTCAGCTTTTCTAACTGCTTAGCTTCCTTCCGTTTAACCCAGAAGACGCGAGCGCTTTCACCCAATAGGGAACGCATTGGCTTAGATAGTAAAAATCTTGTGCCATGCCAAGCCATGACAGCTAAAATGATGCGACCTTTAATATGACCGCTACCTTCACCGGCCCAATTTACATAATCGAGCTCGATGTTCTCAGCTTGTTCAGGCCAAATGCTGTACAGCATAGATGCGATAATCCCCATACGATAAGGGTCACCGATACCAAATCGACCTTCTATGGCCACATCGCGTGGTTTAGAGTGGTCATAGCATCGTTTCGAAACAAGGAATAGCTGGTGCCACAATTCTGTATTTGTTACATGTTTCATGAACCAGAATGTAGGAATTTTAGACTTAAATGATGCCACCGGATCGTTTGGATCTGGTTTTTCAAAACGATGTTTAACCGTCGTTTTGAGGTCTTTCACCTTCGTAAATACCTTTTCCTTGATAGAACCGTCACTGTTGAAAGTAACGCGGCTCACTGTTTCGTCATCGCTTTTAATATGGGATATTGGATCTTGCTGAATTGAGTCATACCGATCAGCTCGAGCCTGTGCATCCATATCCTTAGAAACTTGTTCAGGACGTTCAATGCGTTCATTTGGATTTTCAGATCTACCAGCCCCTGGTAATTCTTCATCACCAAAGGTAGCGTCAGAACGTTGAGAGCTCTTTAAATCTTCAAAGCTAGTGCCACTAGAGCTTGCAGAAGGACCTTGTCCGCCCCCTTGCATCGCCTTAGCAAAGGCCTCTGCTTGTGACATATCATCGTCTTCATCCACAACTTTTTGGTATTCTTCGTCAACGCGATTTTCAAGCCATTCTTCATAGTCTTTCACAGGACCAATCTTGAGCATGCCCAAAATGTATAATTCCTTAAAAAATGGTTTGTCCTGCAAATACGCTAGATGCAGTGAAAATACACGCCACAGCCATTTGACGCGCACCTCGCCACGATATGGCGAGCGTCCGTTAATTTCGATGCTATATGTGATTGGTGTCAGTAGGATAATCAAGATGAGTGCTGCAATGATGGCCACAATAACGAGGGCCACAATAGCCACTGTACTCAACCACATCACCTCCTTAGGTGTACCTATGATTAGTTTTCAATACCTTTTCGAGCCATTACGCCTTGAAGGTAGTAATGTTTAACCTCTTTCATTTCCGTTACAAGGTCTGCCTCGTCGATTAATTCTTGAGGAGCCCCACGGCCTGTGAATACGAGTTCCGTTTCTGGATGACGAGCATCGAGCAAAGCCTTTGTTTTATCCCATGTAATGAGTTCAAAGAAGAGTGCCATGTTGTATTCATCAAGAACGACGAGATCGTACTCCCCACTGCTGATAGCAACCAGTGCACGTTCGTATCCTTTTTCAATGAGCGCTACATAGTCCTTCGGCGGATTACCGGATTCAAAGACAACGACTTCATCGCCCCATTTAGCGAGTTCATCCTTGCTCTTCATCCCTTCTTTGATGATAAAGAATGGCTTACCCACGGTTTCTAAGGTTAAATTCTGTAAGGTAGGTAAAATAGTATGTTCACTATATACTTTAGATTTCATAAATTGCAAAAAGAGGACTTTCTTGCCAGCACCGATGGCACGGATTGCTAAACCGATAGCAGCGGTCGTTTTGCCCTTGCCTTCGCCGGTATAAACTTGTACATAGGCCTTCATAGATATACCTCCGTTCATATACTTTTATTTTACAATATATATATGCAAAAATAAAGAAAAAGAACTTGCTATTAGTGCATTTGCACGCATAACAAGTTCTTTTTCTATGAATTATGTTTTATTTTAGTTGCTAATTGGTAAGAAGATCATAGGGTCTGTAGGAGATCCATTGAGTCGTACCTCGTAGTGAACGTGAGCGCCTGTACTTTTACCAGTACTGCCCATCAAGGCGATTGTTTGACCTTGTTTTACGCTCATACCTACAGTTACCAATACAGCACTATTATGGCCATAACGGGTTACGAAGCCATTGCCGTGGTCAATTTCAACGAGGTTACCATAACCGCCGTCTGTATAACCTGCAAAGGTTACAACGCCCGCAGCTGTTGCCACAATTGGTGTACCATAATCATCCGCAATATCTACCCCTTCGTGGAATGCACCAATAGCGCCCGTTACAGGGTCCACACGGCTACCAAATGGAGAGGTAATAACGCCCTTGCTCGGCCAGATACTTGGTGTTGTGTTATTCGTAACACCACCAGAGCCAGCAGAGAAGTTAATGGATTGCATAGCCATAAGGTCTTGCGCTCCACCATCGCGAAGGATATTACGCATTGTATAGAAGCTAACTAGCAATTTTTGTGCGTCCTTGTCCATTTTGGACAGACGAGCTGATAATTGTGCCGCTGTTAGCGTCTTTACTTCGCTTTCATCAGCGGCTGGCTGCTTTGGGTCGCTACCGTCCCCGCCACCTTGAGATGGTGTGCCAGATTCAGCGCCCTTCAGCATTTGCTTGTTTTCTTCGCTAATTTGATTTAAGTTTTGAATTTTCTTATCTAGAACATCTGTTTTTTGTTGTAATAACTTCAACTGTTCCGATTGCAATTGTGTCTGTTGACGTAATTGCACAACCTCAGCTTGGCGCACGATGCCCCAAATGCCGAGAACCAATGCGGCGATAATTATAATAGAGCTTACAATAGCTGCAATCTTCGCTTGCTTGGTTGTTAATGTCAATATGCAGTTGTCACCATTTCTTTCAACTTTGTTTGAAATAAATGCCGGTACTTTCAATACAAACCTTCCTTATTTAGAAACGATGGCGCTCGTTAACGCTTCCTCATTGGTGCGCTCGCCCAACGCTTCGTTCAAACTCTCTAATTCTTCTTGTGAAAGACTTACGAGACTTTTACCTTTCACAATAGGTTTACTAAAAATACGGGATTCGCTACGACCGTAAATACTGGAGATACAAATACCGTTATTGTTGCCATCCAGTAATGTAAGCGCAAAAGACAAATCATTACCGATATTTTCAAAGGCATTATATTTAATAAATCCAATTTTTTGTATCGTATTGCTTTGAATATTGCGGATCGCCGCTTGTTCGGTCATCATAGTCTCAAGACCCTTAGCAGCATCGCGAATTTCGCTAACCTCTACAGATAATTTACGTTCTAGGCTCGCACCATTGTCCCCTTGCATAAAGAAATCATATTTCTTTTTAAGGCTCCCCAAGCGAATGTGCAAGATTACACAATACACTAACAACGCTATTACAAGGATGATGGTCGCCATGCCAATCCACGGTTGAATCGATTCGAACATGTATATTCCTTCCTATACAATCATTCAAACTCCAACACTTAATTATACCATTCTTATTGTGAAAGTTAAATGACCGTATACAATTTAATTTAATATGTGTAATTATAGATTAATTATACCTACCCTTTTATTTCGTCAATAAATGGGCTTATCGCTCGTTCTAGTATACCATGTAGAGCCGCTATGAGTACACCGTAATTTACGATTGGTGTGCCTTGTACAACGGCACATTCAATGCGTCGTAACACCTCGCGGCGTGTGAGCATACAAGCACCACAATGAATGATTAAATCATACTGGGATACATCTTTTGGGAAGGCGCCTCCACTAGTAAATTCTAGCTGTAAATCTGTATGACCTTGCTTCTTAAGAAGATTAGGAATCTTTACAGTACCAATATCATCACATTGGCGGCGATGTGTACAGCCTTCACTGATAAGCACCTTAGAGCCTGCTTTCAAATTCTTAATCGCTTCTACACCAGCTACTAAATCTTGTAATTTACCCTTAAAACGGGCCATCAAAATAGAGAATGATGTCAACGGAATTGTATCAGGTGTTAACTCATCGACGCGATCAAAGGCTTGAGAGTCACAGATAACCATCTTAGGTGGGTTCTTAAGAGAGTTTATCATAGCTGGTAACTCTTCTGTTTGGCACACTAACGCTAAACCTTTATAATCCAATATTTCACGAATAGTTTGTACTTGTGGCAAAATAAGGCGACCCTTTGGCGCTGCACTATCGATAGGACATACAAGAATTATAGTATCCCCCTCTTCTACTAGACCTTGTAATAGAGTTTGATCACCTTCTACATCAAGTGGTGTTAATCCGCCCAGAAGATCGAGTAATTCTAAACGTTTAACCTTAGATGTAAAATCAGCAGAACCAATGACAGTAGCTAATTCAGATAATCCCTTATGAGTTTCTACATAAGTAAATACATCTGTTTTATTTTCTATGTTGTTTTCTTTATCATTTTCTTTGTCAACTTCTGCATTGATTTCATTTATAAATAATGCAATAGGCACATTATTTTGTTTTAATAGCCCTAACCAATGCATATCATCAGCAGTTGGTTCTTCATCAGTACGAAGTACATAAACAGCGAGATTAATCTTTTTCACAACCTCTTCTGTTTTCTCCATCCGCAATGTACCTAATTCAGTTGTATCGTCTATACCAGCTGTATCGGTAATTACTACAGGTCCTAGTGGCAAAATCTCCATGGATTTGCTCACTGGGTCTGTCGTTGTACCTGCCACCTCAGATACAAGGGATACAGGCTGATCTGTTAACATATTAATCAATGTAGACTTACCAGCGTTACAACGACCAAAAAAGCCTATATGCACGCGGTTTCCTTTAGGTGTTTGTTCCATAGTCTATCCTTGTTACTTAACGTTTATATTTATTACAAAATATAGTTAATCATCTTACAACATGTATTAGTATGTATTATGATGTATTATGATCTACTAAGTTATCTTACAATATTATTATAACTCAATAAAATACCTTATATACAGTAAAAGCGCAGTCCGTAGACTACGCTTTTACCGTGGATTGTAAATTGTATTTACATTATACAGAATTGTTATCGGTTTGTCATTACTAAATTCACATAATTCGATTCGAATTTAAGTATATCAATTATACTCTAAATTCTACTGTTTCAGTATCGTCTGTATTATCTTGACCATCCATAAAAGCAATGAGACGTTCTAATTCTGCTTCAGAGGAGAAGGCAATTTCAATCTTACCTTGAACCTTTTTACCAGCACGGAATTTAATATTTACAGGAGATCCTAAGCTTAGTTTTAAACGGTCCATAAGAGCACGTACCTCTGCAGTACTTTGCGGCTTAGCAGCCTTTGCTTTAGGTGTCTTATTTTGCATAGACTTCACAAGGGCCTCTGCTTGACGAGCACTTAACTCGCCTTCTTTAATACGTTCAGCAGCTTCAATTTGTTGCGCTGCACTACGCAATGCCAACAATGGACGCGCTTGACCAACTGTTAAGTCGCCTTCGATGAGATCTTTTTGTACAGAATCACATAATTTTAACAAACGAACCATATTTGCGATATAAGAACGACTGCGCCCTAGGCGAGCAGAAATCATTTCTTGAGTTTGTTTATACGTATCCATTAAACCTTGGTATGCCAAAGCTTCTTCAATTGGATCCAAGCCTTCACGTTGTAGATTTTCAACGAGGGCCACTTCTGTCATCTCTTCTGTATTATATTTTTTTACAATAACTGGTACATTCTCAAGACCTGCAATGATAGCAGCACGGTAACGACGTTCACCAGCTACGATTTGGTATTTATTCTTTTGTTTACGTACTACAATTGGTTGAAAAATACCGAGGTTTTTAATAGATTCAGCTAATGTTGCTAAACTATCTTCATCAAAACTTTTACGAGGTTGATCTGCATTAGGAACTAGCTCGGAAATTGGTAGTTCGTGAATCTCCTTTTCAGGCAATACAGACTCAACCGTATCCACCCTCATTAAATTTCCAAGGCCCTTCCCCAAGCCGGATGACTTACTTTTCTTACTTTTTACTTCTCTAGGCATAACTAACCTCTCTCACCTTACATATGCGACTATATATCAATTTGTAACACTCAATTATTTAATAGCCAAGGTATTAATCTAGTCATTTTAGTTATTTAACTAAACAATTAGCTATCTATTGAACTATCTATTGAACTATTTATTTATCTGTTGAACTATTTATTTATCTTTTGAAGCTTTAATCACTTCTTTAGCTAGTTTAGTATATACGTCCGCCCCTTTAGATTTTGGATCATATACGATAATAGGTTCACCATAACTCGGAGCTTCGCTAAGACGTACATTACGTGGAATAATAGTCTTATATACTTTATTGCCAAAGAATTTTTTCACTTCATCAGCAACTTGAATAGATAAATTTGTACGACCATCAAACATAGTTAACAAAACACCTTCAATTTCAAGATTTTTATTAGATGTTTGTTGCACAATTGTTATAGTTTTTACTAATTGGCTAACCCCTTCTAATGCGTAGAATTCACTTTGAATCGGAATTAGTACGCTATCTGCTGCTGTAAAGGCATTTAATGTTAGCAAGCCAAGGGATGGCGGACAGTCAATAATGATAAAATCATATTCGTCACGTACTGGTGCCAATGCTTTTTTCAACATTGTTTCACGTGAAACAACTGAAACTAGTTCCACTTCTGCACCAGCTAATTGAATTGTTGCAGGCGCTACAAATAGCTTTTTAAGCATTGTAGGCTGAACAATATCAGCAATAGGTTCACCATCGATTAGAACATCATGTACACAGAGTTCTAAATCATCTTTTTCAATACCTAAACCAGAGCTAGCGTTACCTTGTGGATCTAAATCAACAAGTAATACTTTTTTACCAGCATCAGCCAAACAGGCGCTCAAATTCACGGATGTCGTTGTCTTACCAACACCGCCTTTTTGATTTGTAATAGCTATAACTTTGCCCACTTAATTCACCTCACATGTTCGTTCATAATATTTCTTTCTAATTATAACATAAAACAACGATAATTACGGTAATTACAAATCAAATTCCAAAAAAATATCTATTTTTTATTCACTAACCACATTATTTAATAATTCCATATTTATATATTAACAAATAATATGATTAAATCTTATTTTTAAACCTTATTTCGTATTTCTCAAAAGCTACTATAATAATTTGAATTGTTTCACGTGAAACAAATTATCTTTACTTTTTCATATTAAAATTTTGATTTAAAACATATACGTAAATGTTTCACGTGAAACATTTATAATTAATAAAAACAAATACTAAAATTTACTCTTTTAACATATAGTTTTAATACAAAAATTTTTATAACGAAAAAATCATTTTAGTATATAAACATATACCAATCATCCAAATTTATACAAAAATTTTTCATTCAAAATTTATCTAAAAACAATTAATTAGAAATCAAAATTAGGCCAATGAAAATATTTCAGTCAAAAAAAATAAATCATTTAGAAAAACAATTTATTACAAAACATCATTAAGATTACAATTTATTAAGATTACAATTTATTAAGATTACAATTTATTAAAATTTATCATTAAGATTACAATTAATAATCAAACATCACTACTAAAAATAAAATTTAATATCTTGATCCAAATTTACAGATAAAATAATTAGATTGTTTCACGTGAAACAATTAAATATAAAACTATAATAATATTAGGTATCGTAACAGTCTAAAATATCTATACTATTACCAATGATAACTTTTAAGATTAAAATGTAATCTGATATAGCTTCAAGTTATATCAACATACAACTAAATTATATGAGAATATAGGTCCTATATGCTTTGACAGGTATTATCGATATCTATATACTATTAATTAGATAGTAATTATATTTATAGACGTAAAATCAGTAAATTTTAAGTTTTAACTGATCTATATACAATATACTAAAGATTAAGTACACGCTCTACGGATACGCAGAGCTTTTTATTTTGAAAAGGAGGCGTTTCCATGCCCATTTATAACGGAATGCTTCCTGCCATCGATAAAGCAGAAGTAAAACGATACGCAGGACTTCGTCATGCAGAGGATTTTCCGCAACAATATGTGGACGAAGCATGTAAAGAAATTCAGTTATTAGCTACACCTAAAGGTGTATATCAAGAATACGATTATGATGCAGAAACAAAGACAATTTTGAGCAATCCACCGCTTAAGATTGAAGGTTCCATCATTGAAAAACACTTAGAAAAGTCTACAAAAGTCTATGTATTAGGCGTAACAGTAGGTGAAGATGTAGAAATCCGCAGCGAACAACTTTTTAAACAAGGTAATTATACTGTAGGATTACTATTAGATGCAGCAGCTACCACAGCAGTAGAACAAGTAGCTGATCAAGTTAATGAAGTTATCAATACCATCGCTAAAAAACAAGGTTATAAAGCAACATGGCGCTTTAGTCCTGGTTACGGTAACTGGCCATTAGAAATTCAGCCTCAATTAGCTAAAATTATTAAAACAGAGATGATTGGTTTGCAAGTAACGGAGAACTATTTATTGTTCCCACGTAAGTCTGTAACAGCTATCATTGGCTTAATGCCAGCTGACCAAGATATCAATACAAAGCGTGGTTGTACATCTTGTTCTCAAAAGGATTGTGCATCTCGTAAATTACCAGAAAAGGCCTCGGTAACCACAAATAACGAAGGAGAAGAGGGCTGTAACAAAACGACAGCCGAAGCCTCTGGTATTGCTATGAAAGGCCAACCAACAGAATAATGTTTCACGTGAAACATTGTAAAATTTAGATGATAAAGGAAGAAGTTTATGTATATTTTTGATGGTGCTATGGGCACAATGCTGCAAGCAGCAGGCTTAGAAGAGGGCTATTGTCCAGAGCTATTTAATATAGAGAGACCAGAAGTTGTAAAGAATATTCACGCAGAATACTTACAACATGGTAGTGATGTAATTACTACCAACACATTCGGTGCATGTGGTCTAAAATTAGAAGATTACGACTTACAAGATCGCGTAAGAGAAATTAATATTGCCGCTGTAAAGGTAGCAAAAGATGCTATTGCAGAGTTTAAACCATCTGCTCGTGTAGCTGGTTCTATGGGTCCTACAGGTCGTTTCTTACAACCATTGGGCAACATGAGCTTTGACTCTATTTATGACACATACCGCGAACAAGCTGAAGCATTGATCGAAGGTGGCGTAGATTTCATTATTATTGAAACTATCATCGACGTACAAGAAATGCGTGCCGCTTTATTAGCATCTCTTGATGCTCGTGAAGCAGCAGGGAAGACAAAAGAAGATGTACAAATTATCTGTCAGTTTTCTTTCAGTGAAGACGGCCGTACTATTACAGGTACACCGCCAGCAGTTGCAACTACTATTGTAGAGGCAATAGGTGCAGATATCATCGGTATCAACTGTTCCCTTGGACCTGAACAAATTACACCACTTATCGAGGAAATCGCTAGTGTTACAAACTTGCCAATTAGCTGCCAACCAAATGCAGGCATGCCTCAATTAATTAACAAACAAACTGTATTCCCACTTACAGCAGAAGAAATGGGTCCATTGATGCTTCCAATCGTAGATGCAGGTGCAACCTATGTAGGTGGTTGCTGTGGTACAACACCAGCTCATATCCAATCTATTTCCGACGCTGTGAAAGCACATACACCTAAAGAACGTGCTCATATTGAACCTAAAACAATCATTACAAGCCGTACTAAATTGTTGGAATTAGGTCATCATACAAAACCGCTTATCATCGGTGAACGCATCAATCCTACAGGCCGTAAAGTTCTGGCTCAAGAATTACGCGATGGCTCTTTCATCCGTGTAAAACGCGATGCGTTAGACCAAGTAGAAGCAGGTGCCGACATCCTCGACGTAAACATGGGCGTAGCAGGCATGGACCAAACGCCATTGATGGAGCGTGCGATCTTCGAATTATCCATGCTCGTTGAAACTCCATTATCCATCGATACATTAGATCCAGCAGCTATGGAAGTAGCGCTTAAAAATTATCCAGGTCGCGCTCTTATCAACTCCGTAAATGGGGAAGAGGAGTCCATCACACACGTTATGCCATTGGCTAAACGTTATGGCGCAGCACTACTCTGCTTGCCATTATCTAGTGGTGACCTTCCTGAAAAAGCAGAGGACCGCGTTGCTTTAGCTGAAAGCATCGTAAATCGCGCTTACGGCTATGGTCTTCAACCACATGACTTATTACTAGATCCATTGGTATTAACACTTGCCAGTGGTGAAGATAGTGCACGTCAAACATTGCGTACATTACAGTTATATAAAGAGAAATTTGGCTTCCCAACAGTAATGGGCTTGTCCAACATTTCCTTCGGTATGCCACAACGTCCATATTTGAATGGTCAATTCTTAACAATGGCTCTTGCTTGTGGCTTAACAACACCAATAATGAACCCATTAAATTATCCAGCTAAAAAAGCGTTCGTATCTAGTACAACACTATTAGGCTGGGACCCAGGTTCTGCTCAGTTCATTAAAGAATACGGCTACGAGGACGAAACAAGCGCACCAGGAAACTCCGCTCCGAAAGGTCCAGAGAAAAAATCCTTCGACAGCAATGATCCATTGGCGAATATCCGCGCTTGTGTAGAACAAGGGGAGAAGGAAGCCATCGTCGAGCTTGTTAAAAAAGCCTTAGCAGACGGCATGGACCCATTAGATATTACGAAAAAAGGCTTATCTGAAGCGATGAATGTAGTAGGGGATAAATTCGGTTCTGGTAAATTATTCTTGCCACAAGTAATGCTCGCTGCTGAAACAATGCAGGCTGCTTTCAACACTATTAAAGAAATCATTCCTGCTAGTGAAAGTTTAGATAAAGGTACAGTCGTTGTAGCAACAGTTAAAGGCGACATCCACGATTTAGGTAAAAATATCGTAGCAGCTTTACTCGAAAACAATGGTTACAAAATCGTTGACCTTGGCAAAGACGTTGATCCAGAGGTCATCGTTCAAGCTATTAAGGACAACAAAGCCGCTCTCGTTGGTATCTGTTCCTTGATGACTACAACAATGCCTCAAATCGACAATACTATCGCTGCTATCCGCGCTGCAGGCCTTAAAACTAAGGTCATGGTTGGTGGTGCCGTAGTATCTCAAGACTACGCAGACCAAGCTGGCGCAGATATCTACGCTAAAGACGGTATCGCTGCCGTTAACCACGCAAATGATTACTTTGAGACATTAGAAAAATAATTTCTGATTTACATGATACAAAACAAGGTAAAAGCTCATCTTAAAAACTTATTTTGATGGTGAAAACCACATAAAAGATTAAACAAGATAAGCTTTCACCATATGTATAGATCAAGAGGTACATGATGACATTAAGAGAGAAACATCAACAAGGGAAATTCACCATTACTGTTGAATTAGACCCACCAAAGAGCAGTTCTGCTCAAAAGGTATTTGACCAAGCAGCGCGTTTAAAAGGAAAAGTAGATGCTATTAACATCGCTGACAGCCCTATGTCCAAGATGCGTATGAGCCCAATTTCCTTGTCCTATTTGTTACAACATAACGAAGGCATTGAAACTATCTTCCACCTTACATGCCGCGACCGTAACATCATCGGCTTACAATCCGAATTACTAGGCGCTGCAGCACTCGGTGTAAATAATATCTTAACCCTTACTGGTGACAAACCAGATAATGGGGACCACCCATTTGCACAATCCGTATTCGAAGTAGACTGCATGGGCTTACTAAATATCGCTAAAACATTAAATGCTGGTAAGGACTTGGCAGGTAATGATTTAGATGATCCTACAAACTTCTACATTGGCGCTACTGGCAATCCTGGTGCACCAGACTTAGAAATTGAACGTCAAAAATTGGCAGCTAAAATTAAAAATGGTGCACACTTCGTTCAAACACAACCAATTTACGATTTAGAACAAGCAAAACGTTACATCGATAAAATGTCTGAGTTTGATGTACCTATTATGCTTGGTTTAATTCCACTTAAAAGCTTCAAAATGGCTACATATTTACACGAAAAAGTGCCTGGGATTAACCTTACACAAGAAATCCTAGACCGTGTAGAAAAGGGCGGAAAAGAAGCGGGTACAGAAATCGCTATCGAAACATTGGAACAAATCAAAAAAATCGCTGCAGGCGTACATATTATGCCTTTAAACGATATCGATACAACATTACATATCATTGATCACGTATAAGATATCGCTTAATAGGCAAGGGGAAAGAGAAAGAGGATGCAAATCTAAGATTTGCATCCTCTTTTGTATAGGTATCAATTGTTTTCTATTATCCGCTATTACGAGATAGCACTAATAAGTTATACTAACGGTTTGTCTTTAATTTCTTTTGGCTTACGCGGGTATTGTTTCGGTGTTTTATCTGTTTTCTTGATGTACAGGATTGCTCGTTTATCATCCAAGGTTGGCAGAGTAACGGTACGTACTTCTTCAATATTAGCTTTTAATGTGCTGAGAGCTTTATTGGATTCTCCCACTTCTTCTTCGTAAATAGCGCCTTTTAAAGCCACCACGTAGCCACCTTCTTTTACGTAGGGCACAGTCCATTCTAAAAGAATGGGTAAACGTGCCACAGCACGGCTCGTAGCGATATCGAAGCTTTCACGATAATCTTGATGACTAAGATCCTCTGCACGACCATGTAAAGTAGTACAGTTCGTCAATTTAAGCTCATCCATAACGGATTCAAGGAAGGTAAGACGTTTTTTCAAAGAATCAAACAAAGTGACCTTGAGACTACGATCATAGATAGCCAACGGAATACCAGGGAAACCAGCACCAGTGCCAACATCGATGATAGACATGCCTGATTTAATGATATTTGAGTCATAGCAGGAGAGGGAGTCGATCATGTGCTTCACTACAACTTCTTTCATATCTGTAATACCAGTGAGGTTGAGATATTTATTTGTTTCAATCATGCGCGCGTAATACACATAAAAGTCCTTCGCCTGCTCTTCCGTACAAGGCAAACCAAATTGGCTCATTTGCTCCATCATGTATGAAATAAATTCAGACTCAGGTGCTATAGGCACATCGTATTTCTCTTTCATAAGTACTCCTAATAAATTATTCGATATTTATATAAAGTAAAAGCTATCCACATTTATTTAATAAAACTCATGTCATATAGCTCATCATATAAATAAATCTACGTAATTAACAATGTAATTAATAATATATGAGATATCAAAATAGTATTTCTAATTTCAAATGCTAAAAAAATCAAAAATTTGCGTTATACGGCATTTTTAATCTATTTTATATAAGTTTATATACGAAAACTAATAAAATGACCATATAAGCGAAATATTTAAGTCATTTTTCTTTATATTATAGCATATTCTCAACTTATTCTCATTTATAAAAAAATATAGGACCTGCGTAACACAAAATAGGGTAGTCGAGAGATGTTATACCTATATTATCATTTAAAACAACTAATTGAGAAATCGGTCTATCTTTTTAACCTGCTTTTTCAACCTTTTGTTAAATTTCCAAATCCTTATACATCTTTTCATCAACTAAATTTCACAGTTTATTTCTAATTTATCACCATGAACTTTTCTTCACGTATAGAACATTTTGTCTATTCTGAATGTACACTTAATGTATTTCTCTAGTGTACATATTTTAATCGTAGAACAATATGTATTTTATAAATATTCATATAAACATACAAATCTTTACTCCAGACTATATGAGCAAAGGTCGAGAAATAGATGAATATCAAGAACGGGAAGCCTTATAACACAAAAAGCTAGTTAATCATAAGATTAGCTAGCTTTTTTGTATGCAATCACATATTTTATTTGCTTCGATTATATTGTTCCAATTGAATTAGCAGAACAGATACGTCCGCCGGGGATACGCCAGAGATACGGCTTGCTTGGCCGATGGAGTGAGGGCGGATTTTATTTAGCTTTTGTTGAGCTTCAAGGGAGATGCCCTTAATTTGTGTGTAATCCCATTCTTTTGGAAGAATTTTTTCTTCTAGTTTACGAACCTTATCAACTTGGTCCATTTGCTTTTTGATATAACCTTCATAAGTAATGGAGATATCAACAGCTTCTTCTACGTCAGGTGTATAGCGTTTCAAACCAAATGCATCGGCTACGATAGCGTAGGAAAGTTCATTACGTTTTACTAAATCATAAGCATGAATACCTGTTCTAATAGGTGCTGTACCTAAACTTTCAAGCAAAGTTTGTGTTTCCTTAGATGGATTTACAGGTGTATTTCGTAACATGTCCATTGCTTCTTCGATAGCAGCTTTCTTAGCTGTAAATTTAGCCCAACGATCATCTTTTACAAGACCAATAGCACGACCTTTTTCAGTAAGGCGCATGTCTGCATTGTCTTGACGAAGCAATAGACGATATTCGCTGCGGCTTGTCATCATACGGTACGGTTCATTTGTACCTTTTGTTACGAGATCATCGATGAGAACACCGATGTACGCTTCGGAGCGAGCAAGGATAAACGGTTCTTTACCTTGAAGCCACAACGCTGCGTTAATACCAGCCATTAAGCCTTGTGCAGCGGCTTCTTCATAGCCAGATGTACCATTAGCTTGACCAGCAGAGTAGAGGCCTTCAATATGTTTTACTTGAAGGGCTGGCGTCAATTGCGTTGGGTTCAAACAATCGTATTCAATAGCGTACGCAGGGCGCATGATTTCTACATTTTCAAGGCCTGGAATGGTGCGAAGGAATGCATATTGTACGTCCATAGGAAGGGAAGTACTCATGCCTTGCACGTACATTTCGTTTGTGCTAGTACCTTCTGGTTCTACGAATAATTGATGCCGTTCTTTATCGGCAAAGCGCACCACTTTATCTTCGATAGAAGGGCAGTAACGAGGGCCTACACCTTCGATTTTACCGCTATACATAGGGGCACGGTGAATATTACTTGTAATGATTTCGTGCGTTTCTTTGTTAGTATAGGTCAACCAACATACATCTTCATTGCGATTGATCCATTCATCCATAAAGGAGAAGGAGTGATGATGTGTATCGCCTTCTTGAACCTCCATATTTTCAAGGTTAAGCGTGCGTTTATCTACACGGGCTGGCGTACCAGTCTTGAAGCGCATCAACTCAATGCCATTGTCGCGCAAAGATTGAGAGAAATGTTCTGCTACGCGTTGACCATTTGGGCCACCTACATAATCGATATCGCCGATGAGGATTTTACCTTTCAAATAGGTACCTGTACAAAGAACAACAGCCTTAGCGCCATAGAATTCACCAAGCTCTGTAACAATACCTGTTACCTTGCCGTCCTCAACCTTAAGCTCCGTCACCATGATTTGCTTAACATTGAGGTTCTCTGTATTTTCAATGGTTTGTTTCATCAAATGTTGGTATTTAATTTTATCAGATTGGCAGCGCAAGGAATGCACTGCAGGGCCTTTACCCATGTTGAGCATACGCATTTGAATAGCCGTAGCATCTGCGTTAATACCCATTTGACCGCCTAAAGCGTCAAGCTCATAAACAAGATGGCTTTTACCAGGACCGCCAACGGCAGGATTACATGGCATAAGCGCAATGTTATCTAAACTGATGGTCGCCATCAACGTACGATGACCCATGCGGGCAGCGGCAAGAGCCGCCTCACAACCAGCATGACCACCACCGATGACGATGACATCATAATTATCTACTGTGTACATATGAATTTCCTTATATATTACTTATATTGAAAGCTTATTTTATTTAAATCATGAGGCCGTAGGCCGAGTTTCCCCTATTCTCCATAGAGTGACAATGAGGGCTTTCAAAAAACGACTTTACCTTCACTGTGGATATTTAGACCCAGAGTCCAGGTCGCTCGCTGGGCATTTTCCTTCGGAAAATTGCACGCTCCGACCAAAGTGATGTGTGGCTACCTCAGAGTCCAGTTCCTCACTGTTAATTTTCTTTGGCTACGTTGTAGCCTAGAAAATTTTACGTTCGGAACAAAGCGATGCAGTGTCCCTGTCGTCGCTAGCTCCTCCATTGACTACTGCCCTGCTTTCACTTACCTAAACAGAAACGGCTGAATAGTTCGTCAATCATGCTTTCTCGAATGGTGTCGCCCGTGATGTCACCTAGTAGTTCCCAGGCGCTGCGCAAATCGGTAGCGACAAAGTCTACTGGCATGCCCATATCGATGGAGGAGAGGGCTTCTTCGACTTGAGTTTTTGCTTGTTCCATGAGGCTAATGTGGCGTACGTTACTGATCATGGCGCTGTTGTCTTGTTTTACGCGACCGCCGTAGACGAGTTCTTGCACCCATTTGGAGAGAACTGCAGAGCCTTCGCCTTCTTTGGCACTAATGCGTTCGATAGCTGTAAAATTACCGTGTTCATTAATATTTTCGTCTGTAACAACTTGTGCCACATCGGACTTATTGAGGAGTACGATGGTGTTCAAACCGCTAACAGAGGTCAAAATTTCGATTTCTTCAGGAGTTAATGGCGTAGACCCGTCGATAACGCAGAGCACGATATCTGCTTTGTTGATATAATCGCGAGCACGCTCCACGCCGAGGGCTTCTACCGTATCTTGAGTATCGCGAATACCTGCCGTATCGATGAGGCGCAGAGAAATGCCTTCTACGGTCATATATTCTTCAATACTATCCCGCGTTGTCCCCGGAATATCCGTTACAATAGCGCGGTTTTCCCGCAAGAGAGCGTTCATAAGGCTCGATTTACCTGCATTTGGGCGGCCTACAATAACCGTCGTAATACCGTCGCGAATGAGGCGTCCCGTATTCGCTGTGGACAACAAATCGTCCATAGCTTTCAAAATAGGCTCTAGCTGCTCACGAACCTCTTGGCTCGTTACATCCTCGATATCCTCTTCTGGATAGTCGATAGTTACCTCTAAATGAGCAATCATAGCGATGAGCTGTTCACGCACATCTTTTACAAAGGACGAAACTGTGCCGTCCAGCTGCGATACAGCGAGAGAGAGGGAGTCCTCTGTTTTCGCTTCAATAATATCAATGATCGCCTCCGCTTGGGTGAGGTCGATACGTCCGTTCATAAAGGCACGCTTCGTAAATTCGCCGGCTTCAGCCATGCGCACATCGTGATTTACGAGCAATTTCAAGATTTGTCGAACCGGCACAATACCGCCGTGACACTGAATTTCCACCACATCCTCTGCAGTGTAAGAATGAGGGCCTTTCATTAATAATACAAGAACCTCGTCGATAGTCTTGTTCTTTACAGGGTCCACAATGGTCCCGTATTGTATCGTTCTGTTTTGGCGGTCCATCAATGGAACGGTGCCAGCGCTCTTGAACAGGCTATTTACAATAGGAAAACTATCCTTGCCGCTGACCCGAATAATACCAACCCCGCCAATGCCGGGCGGCGTCGCAATGGCCGCTATTGTATCATCTATATACATACATATCTCCGTATTTCGATTATCTAGTATTTGCTTTTGTATATGTTCTTCGCCTGTGAAAGTTAAACTAAACTAATCTTTGCATGCGAAGATTAACTTAGGTTAGCTTTCACCATAACCTAAAGAATAAAGGGGGCAGCCCTCAAGCAACCGAGAATATCAGTCACTTGAAAGCTGCACCACTATATTATTTTTTGTACGTAATCACAACGTGACGGAACGGTTCGTCCCCTTCACTGTTAGTAACAACGTTTTTATCCCCTTGAAGGGCAGTGTGAATGATTTTACGTTCAAAAGCATTCATCGGTTCTAAGGAAACCTTTTGACGGTTGCGTTTCACCTTAGAAGCCAAGCGTTTCGCGAGATTCACCAATGTTTCTTCTCGACGAGAACGGTAATTTTCCACATCTACAACGATGTGGCAGTGGCCAGATACATCCTTGTGTGCCACGAGATTTGTTAAGTATTGAATAGCATCCAATGTTTGACCATGTTTACCAATCAAAATACCTAAATCTTCGCCGTGTACTTGGAATGTAATCTTATCTTTAGTCATCATTTTTTCGATAACTACAGTGAGGCCCATTTGTGTAAACATATCATCGAGGAATTGTTTACCTTTTTCAGCAATTTCTTGTTGATCTTCTTTTGAAAGTTCCTTTTTAGAAGGTTTTTCTACGACATCATCTTCAGAAGTTTCAACTGCTGTATCTTGTACTTCTGTTTCACTTGTTGCTACCGGCTTGGAAGCAACAGCTACAGATTGTTCTTCTACTTGAGCTACTTCTTCTTGCGTAGCAGTTTTAGCTACAGATGTGAAGAATAAGCGAACAACTGCTGGTTTACGACCAATGCCCAAGAAGCCATTAGAAGGTTGTTCCAAGACTTTAGTTTCTACCAATTCTTGGCCATCTTCAGCCAATTGAGCTACGCCTTTGGCAATGGCATCTTCAATGGTTTTAGCAGATACATCGATAAATTCCATAGTGTCTCCTATTTCTTAGCTTCTAAGCTTTTGTAAATGAAATGTTGTTGCACAAATTGGAATACATTGGATACGATCCAGTAAATAACTAAGCCAGATGGGAAGTTAAGGGAGATGTAACCAATGAATAAAGGCATAAAGATTGTCATAATCTTTTGTTGTTGCGCAGCAGCACCAGTTGCACCGCTACTAGTTTGCTTGGACATAATCCATGTAGATAATGCACTCAATACTGGCAAAATGTACATTGGATCTGGTTCGCCAAGACTAGGAAGCCATAAGAATTGTACATAGTTTTGATCGTATGGATAGCCTTGTAAAGCATAGAAGATAGCGATCAAGAATGGCATTTGCACCAATAGAGGCAAACAACCAGCCAATGGGTTAACACCCATTTCTTTGTACAATGCACCCATTTCTGCTTGAAGTTTTGCAGGATCGTTTTTGTATTTATCTTGCAATTCTTTCATGCGAGGCTGTAACTCTTGCATAGCCTTCATGGATTTGATTTGTTTTACAGTAAGTGGTGCCAAAACCGCTTTAATAACGATTGTTAAAAGGATAATAGCCACACCGTAGCTTGGATAGCCTACCATTTGAGTTAATTGGAACGCATAGGTTACCAATGTAGTCATCAATTCAACGATAGGGTGGAATATACTACTTAAGAATTCCATTGTTTCTCCTTTTTCTTACAGTCCGAAACCGTCCTTTGCACATCTATATATCGTTATGGTATGGTCTAAATTTCATCCATACAGATGCTCAGGTATTTCCAAAACTGTGCTAGATGGTTTTTGTGAAAGTAACTTTCACAGAACGCAAATCAGCCTAAACCCTCGTGGGTTAAGGAACTGGATCATAGCCACCCTTGTTGAAAGGATGGCAGCGAAGAATGCGTTTTAAACCCATCCAGCTACCTTTCAAAGGACCATATTTTTCGATGGCCTGCAAAGTATATGTGGAACATGTCGGATAATAACGGCAACATCCAGGTTTTAAGGGAGATATGGCAAGCTGATAGAACCTAATTAAAAGTCGTAAAAGCGTAGTTATATAGCGTTTCATGGAAACCTCCATATACACAAAAAAGGACCAAAGCCTCTAACTTGTGGTCCTATTTATCATTTTGTACCAATAATTTGCTTTTTCGCAAGAGATACAAAATCTCCTTTTCCGCTTTTTCGTAGGTAGCGTTTTTCAGAGGGCCACGTCCAACAATTACGATATGATACCCTTCGCGTATGGAATGTTGATTGAGGCGATACACCTCTTTCATGAGCCGTCTAGCTCGGTTGCGCTCAACAGCACAACCAACCTTTTTGCCGGTTACAAAACCAATGCGAGTAGATTGCTTCGCCACGGGCATACGATAGAGTACACACATACGGCCTACTTCGTATTTTCCGTGCTTATACACAAGGCGATATTCATTATTGTGCGTCAGTCGTCTTGCTTTATCGAGGCAATAATCCATATGCATTGTCCTTAAGTCCTAAGAATAGAAAAACTTGGCAGCAGCGCCAAGTTTTTTCTCCTGCCTAACAGCTATTATATTATGCAGATAAGCGTTTTCTGCCTTTTGCACGTCTTCTTTTTAAAACGAGACGGCCACCGATAGTTTTCATGCGTTCACGGAAACCATGGGTACGTTTTCTCCAAAGAGTATTTGGTTGGTAAGTACGTTTCATTAGTAAAACACCTCCTCGTCATTTTGTATTGTTTTACTTATACCATAACAGGGTAATTATAGAGTTAAAACGTAAATTTGTCAATATTTTAGGGCTATTCTGAAAGACTTTTATATAGATTTTACTTAAATCCGATAGAACTTAAAACTGATACTACTTTTATAGGGGGAGGAATAGATGTGGTTTTCTCCCTCCATACGACACGTAAGTCGGTCAAAAATCCACATCTATTCCTGCTCCTAACACATTCTAATGACTACTATAACACCTACCACCAGTATAAAAAGTAGTATCAGTTTTATAGCAAATCAATAAAAGTCTTTCAGAATACGGATCTAAGATTTAACAAATCTTACCTTTTAACCTCTTGAAGGGAAAGGGAGAAATTGATGTTACGTTTCCAAAAGAGGGCTCCTTCATCGCTCCATACGACGCGTAAAGTCGCTCAAAAGGACCCTATATTCCCTCCCTAAGTAAATCCTAATGTCAACTTACACACCACTACACGATGTAAACGTAACATCAATTTACAGCAATACGAGAACTCACATTCTAATCTTTTTATATAAGACAAATTTACCTTTTGATCTCTGATTAGAGAGAGGGGAGGAATAGATGTATTTTTCTCCCTTTTCCCTCTACTCAATATGAAATTACAATTTGTTTTATGAACAGAAGTTTATTGTTTAGTAACGATGATTGGATAGTTTCTAGATTACTTTTCCACAATTATTATTTATTAACATAGTTATCTATTATTGTTAGAAAGGGGATTGATACTAATTTTTAAGCGACTTGCGTCAGAATGGAGCGAGAAAATTAGTATCAATCCCTTCCTAAAAGTAATCTAGAAACAAATATAAAAATAGATGGATAAAAACTAGATTTATCAATCATCGTTACTTAGTTAAAAATGGTTCATATACAAATTGTAATTTCATAAAAGTAGTTTTCAGTTTTCCCCCAAAAGTAATTGATGAACAAAAGATGAGATAATTACTGAGTTATTAACATTTCTTCTTCAGATAATCAAAAGTTATCCACAGAATAAATGACAAACTAGTGATTTTTTGGTACAATCATAACTGAAATTAGGAAAAAGTATATATTTTTATAAGTTTTTGATGGATAACTTTCGAGGTTATCCACATTTTTTCTCTTTTGACCTGTGTAATCTATAAAGTCAGTTATTATCTGGTTAGAAGAGAATTTTATTTTCACTTATTCACAGGTTGTGCACAGGTTATTCACAGGAATAACAGGTTTTTCCACAGCTTTCACAAGAGTTATACACATTATTTCTAAAGTTATACACATTTATCGCAATAGTTATATACAAGAGGCACGTCATGCAATCATTTGATTTGAATAATATATGGGAACATATATTGCAAGAGGCGAAAAAGAACATGCAACATTTGCCTGACGCGTTGTACTTGCGCGTCACGTCATCGTTGATTCCCATGTCTCTCGACAGTCATTCGATCCATATAGGGGTCATGCAAACATTCGTTAAAAACTTAATTGATCAGCAGCCACAGATCAGCAAGGCTTTGCAGGATGCTATTACTACGGTTATCGGTTCCCATCGGGATATGGTGTTATTTGATTTCAATCAAGAGAGTGTAGATACTACCTTTGTTGATGAAAGTCTCATCAATGATGCACCAGTAGTGGCTCCACCGATGCCATTACCGCCTGTGGTAGAGGAAAAAGCTCAACAAAATGAGTTCTATACACCGGTGTATCAAGAGCCTGTCTATATCGATCGCACACCAGCTCCTGTAAATATTCCAGATGAGCCAATGGTAGCGCCTAGTAAAACAGTTGAAACTACCACACCTACATTACAGTCTGATAATGTACCTGTGGATTTATCCTTATCTAATCTCAATCCAGCGTACCGTTTTGATAACTACGTTACAGGCAACGCGAATCGCATTCCATTTGGAGCGGCTCAAAATGTAGCTGAGTTCCCAGGCGGCGACTATAATCCGCTCTTTATCTATGGTCCATCAGGTCTAGGTAAAACGCATTTGATGCACGCCATCGGCAATGCCATCAAGGAAAATCATCCACACATGAAGGTTATGTCCATTACGAGCGAAAACTTTATGAACATTTTCGTCGAAACATTGCAACGTAACCAAGGTAAATTATTCCGCAACACGTTCCGCAATATCGATGTGCTCATGATTGATGATATTCAGTTCCTTGAAAGTCGTGAAAGTACGAAAACTGAGCTATTTAATACATTCAATGAGTTATTAAATAACAACAAGCAAATCGTCCTCACCTCTGATACGATGCCAAACGATATGGAGCAATTCGAAGACCGTCTTCGTTCTCGTTTCCAAGCTGGCTATATTGCTACTATGGAAAATCCAGATTTAGAAACACGCATTGCCATTTTTAGATCTTTGCTGGAACGAGAATATAAGAAAAATCGCGTTATCCGCATCGATAATGACTCCATCAACTACGTGGCGTTACAATTTAGCGAAAATGTCCGCGTGTTGCAAGGTGCTTTCACCAAATTAATCGGCACCGCATCCATCGATCAACGTCTTGAATCTATCGATCTAGAATACACTAAACAAGCCTTGGCTGGCCTCGTTCATACCGAAGAGGTGAACATGGTCACTATTGAAAGCATCCAAAATTTTGTAAGTTCTTATTTCAATATTAAAAAGCAAGACTTGCTCGGCAAGAAACGTAAGGCACAGTTCGCATTCCCGCGGCAAATTGCCATGTACCTATGCCGTGATATGATCAATGAAAGTTATCCGCAAATTGCAGCAGCCTTCTCTCGTGACCATACGACAATTCTCCATGCGTACGATAAAATTACGAAGGAAATTGAACGAAACGAAGAAACTAAGAACATGATTTCTGAAATTAAACAGAAATTAACAACCTGTGGATAACTCTGTGGATATATTGTGCGTAACTTTGTGGATATCCTAAAAACCGTACTCCGCTGTGAGTATGTGGATAAGTAGTTACAAACTATCAACATAGTTATACACAACCGAGAAATAGCACAGTTATTAGCGCCAATTCACTTTTACACATATGAACAGGCCCCTACTATTACTACTACTAAAACTAACAAACAATCAAAAAAACAGTAGAAACAGATCTATCGCAGAATATCTATAGAGCATCTACGATAGCAAACATAGAATATTACAAACAAGATAAGTAATTATTAGAGCTTCTACAATATATAGAAATATAGAAATCAAAAAGGAGTTATATATGCATATTACATTCCCAAAAGCAAATCTCCAAAAAGCAATCAACGTATTGCAAAAGGTATCTCAAAATAAAACAAGTTCCAATTTACCAGGTGCTATCTACATGACAACAAAAAATGGTCAAGTAGAGTTGCAAGGTAACGACTTTGAACTCGGTATTCGTTTAACCATCGATGGCGACATCAAAGAACCTGGTACCTTAGTAGTTGGTTCCCGTTATTTCCAAGAGTTAATCCGCAAATTGCCTGGCGATACTATCGAACTTTACAAACCAGAGGACGGCAATTCTTTAACGATTACGTCCGGTTCTTCCGAATTTAACCTTGTAACATTGCATCCAGATGATTTCTCCTTGGTTGAACAAATTCACGACCAAGATCATGTGAACATCGATAGCTTTGCTATGAAAGAACTCATCGATTTAACAAACTATGCAGCTGCAACAGACGAAGATCGTCCTGTATTTACTGGTGCTCTTCTTGAAATCAAAGAAAACGAAGTCACTATGGTTGCTACTGATACACACCGTATGGCTGTTAAGAAAATTACCATTGATGAACCAGCAACTACGCCAATGCGCGCTATCATTCCAACAAAAACGTTAGCTGAAGTATCTCGTTTATTACCAACAGATAATCCAGCAATGATCAACATCATTTGGAATCGCACACAAATCGTGTTTAACTTTGAATCGATTTACATCATTTCTCGCTTGATCGAAGGAACGTACCCAGAATATGAAAAGGTTATTCCTTCCCAATTCGACTCTAGCGCTGTTATCGATCGCCGCGAATTCGCTGGTGCTGTTGACCGCGTATCCTTATTAGCTAAAGACATCAGCTATAACGTAATTCGTTATGATTGGGCTGAAAGTAATGTAACATTGTCTACTCAAAATAGTGAAATCGGTATGGCAAAAGAAGACGTAGCTGTTGAATTTAAAGGCACACCTTTCACAATCTCCTTCAATGGTCGTTATATCTCTGATATCTTGCGCCATAGCACAGGCGACAATATCCACTTGTTCTTAAAACAAAATGGTCCAGTTGTTATTCGCCAAGATAATAATCCGAACTATACATACGTAGTAACACCAGTTCGTACGAACGCTTGATCTTAAATAGGATTGTTTTTTTTAGAAAAATATTATTACGTTGTATATTTTACTGAATTAATATACATATCTTTATTAGGTAATGATGATTAAAAGTCATCGTTACCTAATTCCCATATAGTTATGAATTGTCCACTATAGGAGGACGTTATGAAAGAGCAACAGCAGGTACCCATTCATACGGAGTACATTCAAATTGATCAGTTGTTGAAGTTAGAAGGCATCATCGAAACGGGTGGTCAAATTAAATCCTTTATCGATGAAGGCATCCTTGCTTTGAATGGTCAAGTTGTGACAGAAAAGCGCAAGAAATGCCGCGTTGGGGACGTGATTTCTTGCGAAGGTCTCGATGTAGATCTTGTAATTACTCAAGAGGAGGCATAATCGGTGAGAATTGACTCACTGCAATTATTCCAGTTTCGTAATTACAAGGATGTAACGATTCAGTTTAATCCGGAGATTATCGTTTTGCACGGCACCAATGGGGCTGGTAAGACTAATATCCTCGAATCGATTTATGTGGGTACCATTGGTAAAAGCCATCGGACCAACGATACATCGGATATGCTCATGTTCAATGCTGAGGAAGCAGGCATTGTCGTTAAGTTCGAGAAAAAGGATACACCTCAAAAGGTAAATATTAAGTTATTCCGTCAAGGTCCTAAGGATATTCGTTTAAACGATACTAAAATATCTCAAAAAGAATTGATTGGTACATTAAATACAGTTATCTTCTGTCCTGAAGATTTACAGCTCATCAAAGGAACGCCGTCAGGACGTAGACGTTTTCTCGATATGGAAATCTCTCAGACGAGTGCTACCTATTATCATCAGTTGATGCAGTATAATCGGTTATTACAGCAGCGCAATGCGATCCTTAAGGAATATAGAGGTAAGCAGAACATTCCTCTTGAAGAATGGGATTTGCAATTAGCCGATATGGCGAGTTTTATCGTAAAGAAACGATTAGAAAGCTTAAAGAAAATCAATCTTCTCATCGATTTGATGAACCGCAAATTGACGGGTGGCCTCGAGAATTTGACCATTGGTTATGAACAGCCATATATGGATAATGGATCCTTAGAATTTACAAAGGAAGGCTTTTACGAGCGCATTAAAGCAGCGTTGCCGCAGGATCGTCATCGGATGACCACTAGCGTAGGTCCTCATCGCGATGATTTACGATTCTTTTCCGATGCGATGGATTTAAAGAAATTTGGATCCCAAGGGCAGCAACGAACGGCTGTATTGTCCTTAAAGTTGAGCGAGCTTGAGTTTATTAAGTCCGAGGTTGGGGAATATCCAGTTCTGCTACTAGACGATGTATTGAGCGAACTTGATGAATCGAGACGAGCGAATTTATTGCAGTTTATTCATAAACGTATTCAAACATTTATTACTACTACAGACATTCATGATTTTAAAGATTTGAAATCGGTTCAATTTATTTCTTGTGAAGGGGGAAAGGTTCAGTATGGACAGCCTTGATCTTTGTTTACCAAAGGCCTTATCAAAACTGAATTTACTGGAACAATATAAATTAAATACCCTCGTTCACAAGTGGCGTGATGTAGTGGGCGATGTCATTGCGGAGCATACAAAAATTGTGTCTATTAAGCCTCCAGATATGGTGATTAGTGCAGATAATTCTATGTGGATGCAGGAATTACAGATGCAAAAACGGCGTATCATCGAGGCGATAAACAAATATTACCATCAAGATGTCATCACAGATATTCGCTTTATTATGAAACGTCAGAGTTATGTGAAAGTAAATACTGATACATCTATTTCATTACCTGATGAACAGATTATTACAAAACGGATTAACTTTGGAGATATCGTGCTTTCAAAAGAAGATGTAGAAGCCATCGATAAATCGTTAGAGAAGACAGATAACGAAGAATTACGAGCTGCTTTCAGAAAAGTACAAATTACGGCTCGAAAGCGGGAAATCTATTTAGAGCAGCATGGGTATCATCGTTGTGGTCGATGTGGCATGCATATGGAATCTAAAAAAGAAATCTGTCCGACCTGTGAATATGAATTGCATCGAGCTCATATTAAGGACATTAAGGCAGTTATTAGAAAGTATCCGTACTTTAAATACAGCGACTGTCAGCAATTTATACAATGTACCTTCCCAGACTTTGCAGAAGCCATGCGGGAATCTATATACTTTTACTTAGATAAAATTTATAAAGGGTCCATTAATCGCCGTCATATGTATATGGTGGCTATGCTCATCACTCATAAGAAGCCTGATGAGCTAACGGATCAGCACGTTATTAATTTGTGCAATAAATATAGATCTAAGTTCCTTGCTGAAGAGGAACAGCGGAAAATCGATTCATTAAATGGGACATTAGAAAAGTAGAGGAGGGATTCCTATGTACGTTCATATTGGGGATACCGTTTCCGTGCCTATCGAATCCATCATTACTATGGTGCACGCCAAGGGCGGAAAATCCCATAAAAGTCCTATTCATCACTATGAAAGCTTAGAGTATATCGCCATGGTACCAGAGGAGCAGATCAAGACCTATGTGGTCACAGATGATTGCGTTTATGGATCTGGTATTAGTATTAAGACTTTAATGAGACGAATTGATGAGTTTTATAGTATAATAAAGAGATAAGATTTATTCTGTACATGTGTTGTACCAAATTTCAATCCAGTACAGTGTGATAGATTGTTAGGAGGAGTTTGTTTCATGCCTGAAGAAAATTATGGCGCTCAGAATATACAGGTTCTCGAGGGTCTTGACGCGGTACGTAAACGCCCTGGTATGTACATTGGTAGTACGTCCATTCGCGGTTTACATCACCTCGTTTATGAAGTAGTAGATAACTCTGTTGACGAAGCGCTCGCAGGTTACGCTACACATATCGAAGTATCCATTAATAAAGATAACAGTATTACTGTTGTCGATGATGGTCGTGGTATCCCTACAGGGATGCATGAATCCGGTATGTCTGCGGTAGAGTTAGTATTAACAAAATTGCATGCTGGCGGTAAATTTGGCGGTGGCGGCTACAAGGTATCTGGTGGTCTTCACGGCGTAGGTATTTCCGTAGTAAATGCGTTGAGTGAATGGACTAAGGTTCAAGTAGCTCAAAATGGTATAGTTCAAGAGATTTCCTTTTCTCGTGGTCATAAAACTTCTGAGTTACATGAAATCGGTAAAGCAGAAGGTACTGGTACTACTGTTATCTTCAAGCCAGATGCTGAAATCTTTGAAACTACTGTATTCAACTTTGATACATTGAAAATTCGTTTACAAGAATTGGCATTCCTTAATAAAGGTCTACGCATTACATTGAGCGATTTGCGCCAAGAGGAGCCTCGTGTTGAAAGCTTCCACTACGAAGGTGGTTTGAGTTCTTTCATTACCTTCTTGAACGAAAATAAAGAAGTAGTAAACCCAACTGTAATTTATATTGAAAGTACAAAAGATGACGTAGTTGTAGACGTAGCATTGCAATATAATGATAGCTACAGCGAAAACTTGTTGTCCTTTGTAAATAACATCAATACCATTGATGGTGGTACTCACCTTTCTGGTTTCCGTGCTGCCTTGACTCGTACTCTCAATGATTACGGTCGTAAATCTGGCTTGATCAAGGAAAATGAGTCCAACCTTTCCGGTGAAGACGTACGTGAAGGTTTGACAGCTGTTGTATCTGTAAAAGTATTGGAACCTCAATTTGAAGGCCAAACAAAAACTAAACTTGGCAATAGCGAAGTTAAAGGTATTACAGATGTTATCGTATCTGAAGGTCTTAGAACATTCTTCGAAGAACATCCTCAAGATGCGAAGAAAATCATCGAAAAAGCAACGATGGCAAGCCGTGCTCGTGAGGCTGCTCGTAAAGCCCGCGACTTAACTCGCCGTAAAAATGCTTTGGAAGTATCTAGCCTTCCTGGTAAATTGGCAGATTGCTCCGAAAAAGATACATCTATGACTGAAATTTATCTAGTCGAAGGTGATTCTGCGGGCGGTTCTGCAAAACAAGGTCGCGACCGTCGTTACCAAGCGATTTTGCCATTGCGTGGTAAGATCCTTAACGTAGAAAAAGCGCGCCTTGATAAGATTTTAGCAAATAACGAAATTCGTTCCATGATTACCGCTTTCGGTACTGGTATTGGTGAAGAATTCGATATTACAAAATCTCGTTATAATAAGATTATTATCATGACAGATGCGGACGTTGACGGTGCTCATATCCGTACCTTGTTATTAACATTCTTCTACCGCTATATGAAACCATTAGTAGAGGAAGGTCATATTTACATTGCACAACCACCTTTGTACCAAATCAAGAAGGGTAAATCCCACTGGTATGTATACTCTGATGCAGAGCTTACAGCTAAACTTGATGAAGTAGGCCGTGATGGTATTACAATCCAACGTTACAAAGGTTTAGGTGAAATGAATCCTGAACAATTATGGGAAACTACAATGAACCCTGAAAACCGTACGATTTTACAAGTTAGCTTAGAGGATTCCATCGAAGCTGACAAAATCTTTACCGTTCTCATGGGCGATAAGGTAGAACCTCGTCGTAAATTTATTGAAGATAACGCAAAATATGTGCGTAATCTAGATTTATAAGAGGTGACCCATGGCTGAAAATAAAAATAATAATGTAGAGTTTACCTCTAATAAAGATCAACATTTAAAACGTTCCCTAAAGGCGCGTCATATGAATATGATTGCTTTAGGTGGCGCTATTGGTACCGGCTTATTCGTAGCTGGTGGTGAAGTTGTAAGTACAGCGGGCCCTGGTGGTGCACTTGTGGCTTACGGCCTCATCGGTATTATGGTGTACTTCCTCATGACATCCCTTGGGGAAATGGCGACGTACTTGCCGATTCCAGGTTCCTTTGGGACTTATGCAAAACGCTATGTAGACCCTGCCTTTGGTTTTGCCTTAGGTTGGAACTACTGGTTTAACTGGGCTATTACATTGGCTGCTGAAGTTTTAGCAGGGGCACTCATCATGAAATATTGGTTCCCTGATGTGCCTGCCATTGTATGGTCTGCTCTGTTCTTGCTCGTTTTATTCGGCTTGAACTATTTATCCACACGTTCCTTTGGTGAAAGTGAATATGTATTCTCTAGCATCAAGGTTATTACTGTATTCGTATTCCTGTTCTGTGGCTTTATGCTTATCTTTGGCATTGGAGGCACATCTCCAGGATTTGCGAACTGGACAGTAGGGGAAGCACCATTCGTAGGTGGTTGGGAATCTATCCTCGCTATCTTCATGGTGGCTGGTTTCTCCTTCCAAGGTACTGAGCTTATCGGCGTAGCCGCTGGTGAAGCAGAAGACCCTGAAAAGAACGTGCCAAAAGCGATTAATACAATCTTCTGGCGTATTCTATTGTTCTATATCGGTGCTTTCATAGTTATCGGTTTCTTAATTCCGTACACTGATCCAAACCTATTGAATTCTAGTGTAGAGAATGTATCTATTTCTCCATTTACACTCGTATTCGACCGCTTTGGTTTTGCCTTTGCTGCTAGCTTTATCAATGCTATCATCTTAACGGCAGTACTCAGTGCTGGTAACTCTGGTCTCTATTCTTCTACACGTATGCTGTATGCACTTGCTAAAGAAGGACAAGCACCAAAAATCTTTGGTAAGCTTAATAAACGTGGTGTTCCAGTGCCAGCATTAATCTTAACAACAGCAATCGGTTTATTTGCATTCCTTACAAGCTTCATCGGCGAAGGTACTGCATATACATGGATTGTTAATATCTCTGGTCTATGCGGTTTCATCGCATGGGTTGGTATCGCTGTTTCTCACTATCGCTTCCGCCGTGCCTTCATTGCACAAGGCAGAGATCTTAGTGAATTGCCTTACAAAGCGTGGTTATTCCCAGTAGGTCCAATCTTGGCGTTTATTCTTTGCGTCATCATCATTGCTGGTCAAAACTACTCCGCTTTCACAGGCGATACAATCGACTGGTATGGCGTATCCGTTGCGTACATCGGATTGCCAATCTTCTTCGCAGTATACTTAGGTTACAAATACATCAAGAAAACAAAACTTGTTCCATTGAAAGAAGTTAACCTAGATCGCGATTTTGATCGATAAAAACATATAATTAGACCTGTTCATTATGAATGTAGTGAACAGGTCTTTTTTTGTATGTAATTAAATATAGCAATAATCTAGGATTTAATTAGTAGGATTTTATTAGGTCCTATATGCATATAATTATATGGTTAAAATAATATGTAATTGTATTTCTGTGAAAGCCTTGATATAATAAATCAAAATGTATTGTAGTCAATTAGAGAGGATACAATTATGATTATTACTACAACTATGCATATTGAAAATAAACCTGTACAAGAGTATAAAGGTATTGTATTTGGTGAGGTTGTTGAAGGCCGTAACTTTGTGAAAGATTTCATGTCTGGTATTCGTGATATCGTTGGTGGCCGTAGCGGTAGCTATGAAGATTCTTTGATGAGTGCCCGCAAAGCGGCTCTTGATGAAATGTCTCAACGGGCTTCTAAAATGGGTGCTAATGCTATTATTGGCGTATCCTTCCAATACAGCACAGTAGGTGCACAAAATGGCATGCTTATGATTACATGCAATGGTACAGCTGTTGTAGTTTAATAAGTAAAAAATAGCAGGGTTAAATCCTTGCTATTTTTTTATATGTTAGTCATGTATAAAAGAAATCCCCTAATCAATGTGTAAGCGAGATAGCTTTCACAAAGAATAGGGGATTTTTATTTAGAAAATAAAGGTACTAATGAATCGTAGCTTTTATTGGGCGATTGTACCTATTTTATCTTATACCAGCTTGCATACATAACGGGTAGTACAATGAGTGTTAGAACTGTTGCCACTAGTAAGCCGCCGCTAAAGGCGATGGCAAGTGGGCTCCAGAATACAGATCCCATAAGAGGAATCATGCCTAAAATCGCTGCGATAGCGGTGAGCATGATAGGACGGAAACGAAGTGTAGCGGAGTTGATAATCGCTTCAAGTGGTTTTTGTCCTTCTGCTTTGTGGATTTCAATTTGGTCTAACAAGATAATGGAGTTACGAATGATCATACCCGAAAGGGCGATGATACCTAGAATAGCCATAAAGCCTAATGGTGTTCTCGTAATATTGAGAGCTAATACGACACCGATTAATCCGAGAGGTGCTGTGAGCAAAGCCATAATCATGAGAGCAATGCGCTTTAATTGGAACATGAGGATTGTCATAATCACAAAGAGCATAATTGGCATTGGTGTTACTAGATTTTGTACAGCTGTGACGCTCATTTCAGCGGCTCCATCAAGTTCAATGGTATAGCCTGTAGGCAAGGAATCGCGAATGTCTTGTAAGGATTTATAAACCTCTTTTGTTTTTGCATTGCCTAAAACACCGGCTTTTACATTGGCATGAATACTGATAGTTGGCATCATATTTCGGTGCCAGATAATACCATCCTCTTGCGTCATAGTGATAGTTGCAATTTGGCTAAGCGGTACGTAGGAACCATTGCCTGTCTGAATCGGTAAGGAGGATAGAGCACTTAAGTTATGTTGCTCATTATCTCCTAAACGGAATGTAACAGGAATTGTTTGATTACCTTCATAGTATTCCCCAGATTTAGTGCCAGATAATAAACTTTGCAAGTGTAAGGATACCGCATAGCTATCGATGCCGAGTAGACGAGCCTTGTTAGGATCGATGTGAACGTTAGCTACTGGTTCCGTATCTGGCCAGTCAAAGGCTATATTCTGTAAATCCTTGTCACCTTGCATTTTGCTTTTTACTTGGTTCGCAATGTCTTTTACCACCTTTTGATCAGGACCTGCTACGCGGAGCATTACTGGATATTTAGATGGTGGGCCAATTTGTACAAATTGAGCATTTACGAGGGCTGAAGGGAATTCTTCATTTAAATAAGAAGTTAATTCATCATATAGTTTATCTCGATCCTCTAAGGATTTTGTAACGATAACGTATTGCAAGAAGTTATTCCGTTGCAACTCAGGTTCCAAGGTGAGAACGAAACGCGGAGAACCTTGTCCTATATAGGATGTAAAGGTTGAAATGTGTTCGTTACCTTGTAAATGTTCATCGATGATTTTTGCTTGATTTGCAGTGTATTCAATGGATGAACTTTGAGGAAATTGCATGGATACGATGATTTCATTACGCGTTGATGATGGGAAAAATTCCTGCTTGATCAATGGTAGTGAAAGTAGGGATAACACAAAGGCACCTAAGGTGATGAGTAATACTACCTTATGATGACCTAAAGCCCAATGTAACAGTCTTTCAAATTTATCATAGAATGTAACACTGAGATTATGCATGATATGGTCTCGTTTAGTCCATTCGGATTCAGGTTTTGGAGCCTTGTTTTCGATGATTTTATAGCCGAGCACAGGGCTGACGAGAACAGAGGCAAACCATGATAGGATGAGCGCCATAAATACAACGATGGATAGAGATTTTGTAAACTCTGCTACCATCCCTTCTGCGAGTGCTAATGGTAAGAAGCCAGCGCAGGTAATGAGCGTACCAGATAGCATAGGGAATGCTGTTGATTGGTAAGCGAATGTAGCAGATCTAAAGTGACCCCAACCTTCTTCGAGCTTAACGCTCATCATTTCTACAACGATAATGGCATCATCTACGAGAAGGCCTAGCGATAATATAAGAGCACCAAGGCTAACCTTATGCAAGTAAATGCCTGCTTCATACATCAAAATGAACGTCGTAGACACAACAACTGGAATGGTGAGGGCCACAACCACACCTGTACGTAAACCAAGAGATGCAAAGCTTACGAGCAATACGATGGCGATGGCTTCAAATAGAGATTGAGAGAAATCGCCAATGGATTCCTTAACAATATGTGGCTGATTTGATACTTGATCGAGTTCAAGGCCTGCAGGAATAGTTTTCTTCAATTCTGCTAGCTTTTTATCGATAGCTTCACCAAATTCCACATTATTGCCACCTGCATCCATGGAGATAGCAATACCTATAGCTGGCTTGCCTTCATAGTAGAATTGAGGATCACTAGGATCTTGGTAGGTCATGGTTACATCAGCCATGTCGCCAAGGCGCAAGGTTTGATTGTTGATGCGAATTGGCATATCTTGTACGGCTTGCGGATTATCGAATAGACCGTTTACGCGGAGATATACATTATTGGTATCCGTCGTAATCATACCAGCTGGCACCATCATACTTTGCTGTTTGATAGCTGTTAACAGCTGTTGTGTACTGATTTTATAGGATGCTAATTTATCCTTATTAATCGTTACATTAAGGGTTTGTTGTTGAACCCCAATAAGGCTGATTTTTTTAACGTTTGGAACAGATAAAAGCTGACGTTTTAAGTCTTCCGCTTGTTGACGCTTTTCTTCATATGAGAATTCATCTCCACTAATGGCGTAGATAATACCGTATACATCATCGAATCTATCGTTGATAGTCGGCCCTTGAACGCCTTGTGGGAGAGATTTCCATTCGTCGTTAATCATGTTCCGCGCTTCTTCCCAAGCGGGACGGATTTTATCAGATGGTAGATTTTCTTTCAGATTAATATAAATAACTGATTTGCTGCCATCTGTGAAAGATTTTGTATAATCCACGCCAGGTAGGTCACGCAGTTTTTCTTCTAATTTGTCCGTTACCTGATCCGACATTTCTTGAGGGGAAGCCCCTGGCCAAGCAACGCCGACAACCATGGTGCGCATCGTAAAGTCTGGGTCTTCCATACGCCCCATATGGTTGTATGAGAAGATGCCAAAGGTGAGTAGCACAGCCATGAAGTAGTAGATAATGGACTTGTGTTTGAGGGCCCATTCGGCTAAGTTAAATTGTTTCATTGACTAACCGCCGTCCCTTCTTGTAATTGTTGAGTGCCTGCGGTGATGACAATGTCGCCCTTAGCTAAACCAGATGTAACGATGACGGAGTTTTTACCGAACTCACCAGTCTTAATAGGAACGAGATGAGCCTTCTTATCGCGGATAATATACACTGCATTATTGCCATTAGAATCTTTTACAAGAGCCGTCAATGGAATAGAAATATTGGTGCTATCTGTGGTAGATAGATTTGCATTGACCGTCATGCCTAGCTGTACCTCTTTAGGTGGATTTTGTAATGTAATTTTTACAGTATATGTTCTGGCCACAGGGTCAGGAACTGGTGAAATTTCTCGCACCACACCTTGTACAGTTACATCTGGTAGAGCTCAGAATGTAATATTGGCAGGGCTGCCCACATGAACCTTGGTCATTTCTTGTTCGGGAAGGGCAATGACTGCTTCTGGGTCGTGACCGGCCGCTAAGGTGCCAACGCTTTGACCGGCAGCTACGACTTGGCCTGCTTCAATATTGAAAGCAGTAATAATACCTGTATCAGGGGCCGTCAAATTGGTATAGCTATTTTGATTGCTACTCAAGTTGAGGCTGGCCTGTGCTTGTTGTAATTGAGCAGATGTGGCATTCAATTGGTTTTCTGCTTGATCTAATTGCAACTTACTAATCGCTTGTTGAGCATAGAGCTCGCGATATCGTTTCGCATTGGTTTCTGCTAATTCATAGGCCGATTGAGCAGCTTTCACAGCACCCTCAGCATTTTGTACTTGAGCTGATGTATCTGAACCATTAATTTGAGCAATTACTTGGCCTGCTTGTACAGTATCACCGACATTGACAAATTTGTTGATGACGCGACCCCCAATTTGAAAGGCTAAGTTTGTTTCCGTTTTATTATGGATAGTGCCTGCATAGCCAGCACTAGTAGTACCAGATTCTTCACCGATGGTGATGGTGCGCACCTTGAGGCTAGTATCCTCAGATTGCTTTTCAGATCCGCAACCACTGATTATAGCAGTTCCTATTAAAAGGGCTCCTATGGTTGCTATGACTTTTTGATTCATAGAATCTCTCCTTTATACCACACATAAGCCCTATGGCACACAACTACATATAGGTAGCATTCATAGGACTATATATTTTATGAGAATATATCTAATTTAGCTATTAGATATATAGTAGATAATAGTTCTATTAAATCTATTAGATTTAATTATATATTTTATACAATTTAATAATACTATATTTATATGTAAACGGCTAGGGGTATATATAAAAGTGAGTCCTCCATAGGAGAACTCACTCTTTATAAATCTACAATGCTCATAAATCTACAAGCTAGTAGGAAGCTAGTAGGTATTACTTTTTTTCTTCTGTTTCTTGTACTACGATAGGTTCTTCATAGGTTACAAGAATCTTATCGATACGGGTGTTATCCATATCTATCACTTCAAAGGTATAGCCATTCCATTTTGCTTTGTCTAATTCTTTTGGAATGCGGCCAAAGAGAACGTTTAATAGACCGCCCATTGTTTTGTACAAGTCTTTTTCTTCGCCTGGTAATTCTTCATCGATGTGGAAGAATTCTTTAAATTCGTCTACGTCGAGAAGTCCATCTACAAGCCAGGAGCCGTCTTCACGTTCGACAATTTTATTTTCTTCTTCCATGATTTCTTCTTCACCGGAAGGCATGAGACCTACGATTTCTTCCATAATATCATGTAATGTTACAAGACCGCTGAAACCGCCGTACTCGTCGAGAACGATCGTTTCATGAACGCCTTCTGTACGGAGTACATTCAATAATTTCATGAGCGTAATGGATTCTGGAATGAGTAATGGTTCTTTCAAACAAGATTCAATAATATCATGAATAGAGCGTTCGCTAGGACGTTGCATAATCTGTACCAATACGTCAGATACAGTTACGAGACCCTTTAGTTCGTCCAAGGAATCGGTACCTACAGGAATGCGGTAATGGTTAGCATTTTTGAGGACTTCCATAATTTCGTCCTCTGTGCCATTAAGGTCGATCCATTTGAGCTGTGTACGAGGTGTCATGATGTCGCCAGCGTTCATATCTGCAAGGTGGAAGATATTTTCTACGAGAATTGGTTCCTCTTCTTCGTAAGCGCCCATAGCAACGCCTTCGGTGAGCATCTTGTTGATTTCAGACTCTGTAACAGGAGCCTCTTCTTTCACAGTCACACCTAGTAATTTTAAGAGGAATTCTGTGGAAACGCCGAGGAAGCCAACGATTGGTTTTAAGGCTACAGACAACCAATAAATCGGCTTTGCTACTACTACGGCGATGCTTTCAGGACTATTTAAAGCTAATCGTTTTGGTACGAGCTCGCCAATAACGAGAGATAAATAGGTGATAATAGCAACGATAAGTAAGGAGCTAATGGATGCTGCATAGGGCTCAATACTTGGAATATTAGCTACTAAAATCTCTTCTAATGGACCAGAGAAGGTCGCACCAGAATATAAACCAGTTAAAATACCAACGAGAGTAATACCAATTTGAATAGTAGAAAACATGTTATTTGGATTCTCTGCTAATTCAAAGGCTTTTTTAGCACGCTCGTTGCCTGCCTCTGCCATTTCTTCGAGTTTACGTTTTTTCGCATTGACGATGGCTAACTCCGTCATAGAGAACAAGCCGTTTGCTATGATTAATACGACGATAATTATAAAATCTAAGGTCAGATCACTGTCCATGTAAGTAGACACTCCTTTTTAATGACATATCATTCTGCACATGAGAATATTAAAATATTACTCTTTAGTATACCATATAACTAGCACAGAAAAAGCAGGGCGGCAACCCTGCTTTTTCATTTTTGCGTGCAACATATTGAACGCATTAACTTCCTTTGTCATATATTATGATACATGATTACCTTTAATTTGTAAATATTGCTCTAATAAGGGTATAGTATATATAAATATCAATTTAGTATTAAAAATAGGTCATACAATTGGGAACTCATGATGGTATTAGATATATGACAAGTGAACATAGCATTTTTATGGCCTACCAAACGGGCTGTCATTCCATCGGAATCGAATACGATGAACGATTGTATGAAAAGGCTCTTGCCAATGGTGAAAGCCCAGCAGCGCGCAATCGGGTGAGTTTTGTGCTGGGTGATGCGGCGCTCTATGAATTGCCAGATCAAGCAGATCGATGCTTTTTCTTTAATCCCTTTGCACTCCATACGATTAAGCGCGTTTTAGGAAATATCTTTGATTCCCTGTATCATCATCCGCGTGAAATCAAATTATTTTTCTACTATGTTAACGAAGAGGTAGAAAACTTCTTAAATAACCATGTGCGACTCGAACAAGAAGAACCTATCGACTGCAGTGATCTATTTGAAGAAAGCGATGAAAAGGAACGAATTTTAGTGTATTCAGTTAATTTATTTTAGTGCATTGATTATTAAGGAAAAAGCAGATAAATTCTGATATAATAATATATTAGAGATTATAAAATCAAATTATTTTTTATGGTTCTATACATTGATTCGTATGCGCTAATGTAGTGGATAGGGCTGAGTGTATTGAAGACTGGAGGTACCCGTGGAAATCATCGATACAGCATTGATTGAACGTATTCGCAAGGCCTTAATTAAACGATATGATCGAGATCAACAAATCCAACAAATGATTGAAGAAATTGGTGCCGAAGAGGGACTCAATGAAACTGAATTGGCTATTGTTTACCAAGCTTATTTAGAGGTTAAGGAACGCATATACTATACATCCTCTCTCGTTGATTTGTGGAATCAAATTGAAGAGGTTCAAAAACGGATGTCCATGTTGCATACCTATGATTCTCTTGAGGAGGATTTGTTCGGCAATGTGTTAGGCGACGATAAAGAGAATATCATCATTTCTGATGGATCTTATCTTGGCAAGGGTGCTAGTCATAATAATGATGTATACGCTATGGAACAGGTCCAATTATCGGATATTCCTGTGCAGCATGATTCTACAGTGGGCATGAACCATATTAAATTGAACGAATTGCATTCTATGGGCGGTCTTTTTACAGGATCTGGTGAAAGCTCCCAACATGAGATATCGGACCTTGATGAAGACATTGTAGAGCATATGGATGTAAATCCATTAGAAGGTGTGGAAAGCTTAGAAGTCCATCACTTAGATGAAGAAAATCCATTTGATGCGGAAAATTCGGTATTATTTTCAAAATCTAAAGATACAGAAACATCCCATATAAATAAGGATGCATGTAGTAAAAAAGATGATATAAATGAAAATGATATGTCCTCAATTGATCCATATACAGCAGTAAATGCTTTATTATTCGGTAAGTCTGGCTTAGATTCAGATAAAGCCAATAAGAAGATGGAAAAGCTTCTTAAAAAACAATTGAAACGCGTAGATGATGAATGGGCGCGTATCAATGGAACTGACGATACATCTAAAAAATCTAAGGATTATAAAAAATTCAAAGAAGATAAGAAATCTAAGGGCGACAAGAAATCAAAAGAGGATAAAAAGTCCAAAGATGATAAAAAGTCTAAAGAGGATAAAAAGGACAAAAAACATAAAAAGTCTAAGGAAGACAAACATTCCAAATCCGAAGATAAGTTAAAGAAAAAGAAAGACAAGGCTGAAAAGAAGCTTAAGGTCTTAAATGACAAGTTAAAAACCGTCTTTTTAGGCGATACTTTCAAGAAAAAAGATAAGAAGAAAGACAAGCAAAAGGATAAAAAGTCCGAAAAGGATGGATCCGAAAAAAAGCAAAAACGATAGTTTCTGTACGGAATAGTAAGGCCTATGAACAGAGAGCTAAGGAGAGTACTAGTGCGAAGAAATCAGCCAGTGCTGGAACTATCGACCGCGGATGCGGTAAATGTAAATGGTGTAAGGGACCTAAATGTAAGAAATATCCAACATAATTACAGTTAGGTAGTATAGAGTAGTTACGTTATATGAGAACAGTAGGGGTTAATGATGAACCGATGGCAACGATTATTTGAAGGCATAAAGACAGAGATTAAGGTATTTATCTTTTTCTCTGCTTTGTTGACTGCATTTAGAATCGTGTTTCTTGCAGTATTTCAATCACAGCTAGCATCTGTGACGATGGAGAATATCCTCACGTCCTTATGGCTAGGCTTTAGATTGAGTCTCAAGACAGTCGGTTCTTTGTGTTTACTAGGCTTTTTAGGAGGCACATTGGTACATACCTTTGTACCTAAATGGCCATCCTTGCGCATTAAACAGGTTGTGTATTCCATTGCCACTGTATTGTTAACATTTTTATTTTTGGGACGCATTCCGTTCTATAAGATTTTTAATTCTTCTTATAATGCAATGCTCATCAATGGTAAAAACGATGATATCAGCGCCATTGTAAATACAGCCATCAATGAATATAATGCGTTGATGTATATCGTTGGAGCCGTTGTGTTGAGTGCAGCCCTTTGTTATTTCCTCGTTAAATTCTTGGCGTGGGGTACAAAGAAATATAGTGATTACGCTGATACTCAATTAGTTTGTTCTACTTGGTATCCAAAGACGAAGAAAACGCAATGGATCACAGGTATTGGATTGACTGTAGCTATCGGTGTATTAGGTCTGTTCTTTAGATTTGGTGGTGCTTTTAACTATACGAATTCCATTAACTGGGAAAGTGCGGCACGCCTCAGTTCTAATTTGTTAAACGAGACTATCCTCGACGATGTGCAGGCTCTTTATCGTGTTAAAAGTATTGCAAAACGCGCGGATGAGTTAGAGGTTATCAACTTAACCCCTCAAGAATTGAGTGAGAAAATCAGTGCCATTGGAGGTACCTTTAATGGTAAGGATTTTGATGGTTCTTTCACAAGAACTATTACGACAGAGCGTTTAGCGGAGCAACCACAGTCCATCAATATAGTTCTCGGTGAGTCCTATGGTTTGTGGCCATTCCTCGCTGAATACAACGAACCTGGTGCGTACCTTGTTGAACAAGGTCGTAAATACGCTGCTAGCCCTCAAGCGATGAGCACGCAGCTAGCCCTTGCTCAAGGTACGGGCACGATGCCTGCTATCAATGGTTTACTCACAGGTATGCCTGACACAGGTCTATATCCTAATTACGAAGGTGAAAGTTTCAAACAACCGTATGGCTTAGGCATTGGTTCTGTTATGAAAAAGCTAGGCTATAAAACTGTATTCTGGTACGGCGGCTTTAGTACATGGCAAAATGTGAAGAACTTCGCCTTGTCTCAAGGTTTTGATGAATTCCATGATGCGTCTGAAATGCCAAGCGATGAAGGCAATGCGTGGGGTGTAGCGGATAAGTATATGTTTAAAGCCATTTCCGCTTACATGAATCAACATAGAGGGGAAAAAATCCTCAATGTCATTATGACCACATCTAATCATCCTCCATATAGCGTTAATGTCGCTAAAGAAGGTTATGATGTGAATAAGGTAAAAGGCCATTTGCCTGATACAATTGCAGAAACTGACAAGCAATTGAACGAAATGGGTCATATTTGGTATGCGGACCATGTGATGGGCGAGTTTATCGCTAGTGAAGAAAAAGCAGATCCATCAGCGCTCTTCGTTATCACTGGGGACCATAGCGAACGATTTACCTTTGCCCGTGAAGTAGGTCCTAATGTGGCGTCTACGATTCCCATTATCTTCTACGGTCGCGGCATTCATAAAGACTGGCTCGCTCCAAACGCTTTTGGCATGAGCATTCAAATCATTCCGACCTTGGCAGAACTAGCAGGGCGACCTGGTCAAACCTATGAAGCGATGGTGCCAAGCTTGTTTACACAAGAGGAATTTGTCTTTAACCATAGATTATATCTAGATAAAAATGGCAAAGTTTTAGAACAAAGTGCGAATATGCCTCAATCCTATGGGGATATGATTAAAAACATGCGCGAACTCGCGGCATGGCGTATTAAACATGGGGATAGTATTCAATAATTTTTGTATACGATACATATGGCAGATATCATATTTGTATCTACCATATGTATCTACATAGTGAATTAAAGGGATTTGTAAGTTAAAGGATGATCTATGAGCACTGTGACGGCTATTATCTTAGCTCGCAACGAAGAAAAACATATTGTAGATTGTATTAAAAGTATTCAATTTGCTGATGAAATATTAGTTATTGATGATGGAAGTACAGATCAAACGGTACCTCTTGCTACTAACTTGGGGGCTAAAGTTATACCACATCCTCTGAATGGAGATTGGTCACAACAACGGAGATTTGGTATATCTCAAGCACATTGTGAATGGATTCTATTTATAGATTCGGATGAGCGTGTATCTCCTCAATTAGCAAAATCAATCCAAGAATCTATTAAAGGAGAGCCAAAGGCCTATTGGCTACGAAGATATAATTTATTCCATCACAATCCAGCTACTCATGGCGTAGTAAGACCTGATAAGGTTTTGAGATTAATGCCTCGTGAAGGGGCTACAGTGGAGGGGGCAGTCCATGAGACTTTTATTAGTCCTTATCCACAAGCTACATTAGAAGGTAAATTGTATCATTACACTTATGATAACTGGCATCAGTTCTTTGAAAAGTTTAATAAATACACTACAGCAGCGGCTAACAAGTACAAGAAACAAGGGAAATCTTGTAGTTTTTTAGGGGATATTATATTGCGTCCAACATGGGCATTTTTTAAGATATATATTTTGCAAGGTGGCATATTAGATGGGAAAATAGGCTTTCTATTATCTATTTACCATATGATGTATACTATGACAAAATATGTAAAATTATATTATTTAAACAAATCTAATGGGCAATTATAATTAGTAATTTAGTATAGTAAATTGCTATGGAGAATTATTGTTCTTGAAGTAGATATGGAAGTATGAATGAGTGAACAATTTTTTCTATCCCTACAACAAAATATAAAACTAATGCTTTGGGCTCCTATATTGAGCACCATCTTTCGAATCATATTCATGATTGTGTATAATCCTTACCCTACATGGAAGGGACGCTGGAAATCTGTATTAGGTTCATTGCGTTATGGCTTTTGGTGGGGCATGGATTTTGATGCTTATGTATTCTTAATACCCTTAGTATTGGTGACGCTCCCTGCATTATTATTTGATGGGTATCACCAAATAGAAGATGTTGTACGATTGGTAGGATTAACCATTTATTCTTGCGTATTATATGCAGCTTTTGCAGGAAAAATGATTTTTTATAAGCATTTCCATGATACGTATAACTATATGGTTCATTATGGAAATCATGCAGAGAAACGTAATTTGATTGATGTATTCTTTAATCAAGATCGAGGAATTCTCGTCATTTTAGGATTGATTCCTATTACGTTTATATCCTGGTATATGGGAGATTTCTTCTTATCCTTGCCATCAATACCCTATCCAACTATTGAAGAAACTTGGCCTACTGTAGCTTGGAATATAGGTCTTGTGGCTGCCTCCGTTTTGGGGTTTTATTGGTTCCGCTATGGTGGAACCTTATCTCATGATGATAAACCAGAATGGGATACGATTCCTACAGTGGTAAAAGAGGATATATTCTTTGCTCGTGCTACAGTGCCAGATCTATGTGCCTTAGAAACAGTGCTAAAACATCCACTTCGTGATGAATATACTGCATCTGCTGAGGACATTGATGACGCGATTCACCGTATTGTTCCTAAGGAATATAAAGATTCTTGGCAGGATTTGAATACACCGCTTCATGCGTTCAAGCGCGTTGCATCAGGTTCTCGTATTGATAAACCACAACATATATTCTTTATTGTTGGTGAAAGTATCCCACAATGGTCTCTTGATAAACCTTATAAGAAACTTAATATATGTCCTGGTTTATGGGATTTTAAAGATAATCCACATACGGCGCAAGTACCTAATTTCTTGCCTGCCGGTAATGTATCTCGTCCATCCATTGTGAGTCTGTTATCTGGTGTCTATGATGCGGGTATGGAAATCAATGAACGGGAAGCCTTCTGGCATGAATCATTGCCGACTTCTTTGGCATCTCAAATGAAGCGTTTAGGTTATGATACGATTTATTGGTATGGTGGTAATGCATCGTATGGTAACTTTAATCACTTTGGCAAGGCTCAAGGATTTGACCGCGTAGAAAGTGCTTCCGTTTTTTGTGGTCCCCATGCACCTAAGACTTGGGTAGGCGTTTACGACCATGTATTTTTAGAACATATTGAAGAGAAAATCAAATCTTTAGAACATCCTACATTCCATTTTATTTATACTACATCCAATCATGGTCCTTATAAAATGGAGGATTCCTTATTAGATTATGATCCTGAACAGGTGATGCCAAACCTTGGAGATGATTTAAAATCCAATAAGAAACGCAATAAGGAATTAGCTACCTATCGCTATAGTGATAAGGCGATTTTTAACTTTGTTAATGCTATGAAAGAGGCATTTCCTGATAGTTTATTCGTTGTCACTGGTGACCACTCTAATCTATTTGGCTCTTTGAATAATACATCCTTAATTCAACGAGACTATACCTTGCGCGATACATTCTGTACGGTAGGGCTGTTACAACACCCTGCTTTCACCAAGGATACGATTACGGCGCCAATTGGCACGCATATGAGCCTCATGCCTACCATTATTGAAGCCATTGCACCAAAGGGTTTCGAATATTATTCCATCGTACCGTCCTTGTTTGATGAACAGCCAGATACATTAGTTACACCGTATCAATGGATTACGCCTCATATGATGGGCGATGTTCGTATGGATTATGGTGAAAGTAATATACCGTCCTATAAACCGGTTGAGCCAATTCGCCCTATTAATAATCATGGGGACGATGCGCGAGATTGGACAATGTTGACCATGTGGCTCATTAATCATGAGGACAGCATGAATAAGTCGTAGTATAATTAAATGATAATAGTCTATTGATGTATATGTAATCAGTATTTCGTATACATCAATAGATACTACTATATGTGTATTGATATGTGTATGATAGGAGGAACCTATGTCTATAATCAATGTTGTAGGCGCCAAAATTTGGGGTGGCGGTGAACAATATGTATATGATATTTGTAAGCAATTACAACAACGACATAGGACTGCGTACATCTTAGTGGACCAATCGAATGAAGATATGCAATCTCGCTATGCCCAAGTGGGCCATGTGATGACTGCTAATCTCTATACCTTGAAGGGTTTTCTATCTGTTAATGCCGTGGCCAAACAGATGAAAGAACAGGGGATTAATACGATTGTATGCCACTCTGGTAAATATATCTTATTCTGTATTGCTCTTAAGCAGTTAACAGGTGCTAAATTGGTGTTTATAAAGCATAATCTTGTACCTGGTAAAACAGATATATATCATAGATGGATCAATGCACAAGTAGATGCCTTCGTTTGTGTGTCTAAACTTGTTTATGACGATCTTATGACGCCTGCTATTAAGGATACTAGCAAATATCATGTTGTATATAATGGTATTGATCCGAACCGATTCCAGTCTTTTTCAGATGCTGTTCCCATGAAGTATAAGGTTAGAACCTTTGGATATAGTGCGCGTATAACAGAACGGAAAGGTTTGTATCTGATTTTAAGCGCTCTGGAACAGATTCATCAAAACAATCCCGATGTTCGATTGATTATATCGGGGGCTGGTACAGAGGATCAAATTAAGAAATTAAAAGATTATATAGATGCACATCAAATGCATTCTTATGTTGAATTTATAGGCTTTACACGAGATATTGAAGGTTTATATAGATCCATAGATTGCTTACTATTGCCAACGATAACGCGTGAAGCTTTTGGTCTCGTTATTTGTGAGGCTATGTATTGCGGTGTACCAGTCATTACAAGTGGCTCTGGGGCTCAACGAGAAATCATAGACGATGGCGAATCTGGATTTATTGTAGATCCGCTGAATGAACACAGCTTACAACAAGCCATGGAACATGTGATGAGTGATGCTGTAGACTTGCCAAATATCATCACAAAGGCACGACAAGTTGTGGAACAGCGATTTATTGTTAATCGTGTGGCAGATGAATTAGTTACGATTATAGATAATTTACACTCCACTAATAAGTAATGATAAGGTTTGATAGTTTTTAGTGGATAGGAGTTTGAGATGGGATATTTAGAAACACAATGGCAGCGAGGTCGTAAGATTTACGGCAAACGTAGTTGGAGGGAAACGCGACGCACTTTCCTTCATACAATGCGCTCTATCCGCAATAAACGAGAAATAGAGGCACTAGAGAACTATTTTGCAAGCTATACGCCAGATCCAACATTATTAGACCGTCAAGTTGGTCTATTTGAGTTAATGACGCGATATTTCTTGTTTAAAAGCTCAACACCACAGGAACGATTAGAGGCTATTATTAATCATTTTGATTATTTGAAAGATGTATTTACAGATGAAGCCATTCGCGAAATGTACTCTGTAGATCCAGATAATATTTATGACGATGTAAGTCGTATGAATCGTGGTTTTATCGTATGGGAATCAGAAGACCTTGATATGGTGGCCCGTTTATATTATGGACCGGGTCAACGAAAAGAAGGTTTTTTAACCTTGTTGTTAACCTTGGGTAAACAAGGCGTATACCATGCTAACTTCCGCCTTGGTAAAGGTTTTAATGGGGAGCCTGCTATGTGGATTGGCACGATTCAAGGATATAAAGATGGCCTTGATAATGCTAAAACAGTTACTAAAAAGATGTTTGGGTATCGACCAAAAAACTTTATTATGTTCCTATTACGCCATATTGCGGTCCTTTGTAAGGTCGAATCCATTTATGCCGTATCTGATGAAGGCTTCTATGCAAATACCCATTTAGTTCGCGGTCATCGCGCTAAGGTAGCTGAGCTAGATCCATTGTGGGAGGAATCCGGTGGTGTTGTATGTAGTGATGACCGTTTCTTCAACATTCCATTAGAGGAATATCGTAAACCTATTGAAGAAATTAAATCACAAAAACGTAGCCAATACAGAAAACGCTATGAATTACTTGATCAATATGAGCAAGAGATTCAAGATCATCTGAAACCATTGTTACGTGTAAAATAGATGTTAATATGATGAAAATTAGATTGTAACTATGTAGGTGAAAAGGGGTTAGTATGCAATCTTGGATAATTAAGAATTCTGAAATGGTGCTGACCGTACTCATTTCACTGATGATATGTACGACGCGGTCATCTATGGCACTAGGGAATTTAATATATAGCCTTATTATATTGATGACCTTAATAACTTGTTGGTATAGACGACATGAAATCTCTGTACCACAGACCATACGACAATATGGATGGGCCTATATAGGCATGTTACTATGCGTATTGCCGTCCGCATTAATCAGCAATGATATAGCGGTGACCACAAAATATTTCTTTAATATTTGGGTTTGGAAGGTATTAGTCATCGTACCAATTCTGTTATTTATTAAAAGTTCTCCCAAATTATACGCCATATTATCAGTATTCTTTGTATATATGGGTATCGATGCTTTATCTGCCTTTGCACAGTATTTATTGGGCTATAATTTAGGTCCAGGAGGTCGTGCAGGTGGTGTTATACACGGCTCTATGATGGGATTAGCTATGTTGTTAACATTGGCCTTTCCATTAGCATTAATTGCTGCCTATGATACGAGATTTCCTTCGTATGTAAGAAAATCAGCTGTATTTTCTTTATTTGGTATGTTATTGGGAATGTGGGGCAATCAAAGCCGTGGTTCTTGGTTATTTAATGGTATTAACGGTATACTCATAACATTGCGCTATTGCTTTGTTAATATTCGCTATATATTGGTACTACTTGTCGCCGTTGTAGGTATAGGATATGCATTTAGTAGTCATCAAGACTATGTAGCTCGTTTTGAAAGCACTTTTAATATAAGCACAGATGGTTCAAATTTGGGCCGTATCTATGTATGGGAAGCAGATAAGCATATGATTATGGATCATCCTGTAACAGGTGTTGGTCCTGGATTATGGCAAAAAACATATCGAGAACACTATAAATTAAAACAAGAAACTCAAGATCTAGGCCATTCTCATAATAATCTATTGCAAATAGCTTCTGAATCTGGCATATTAGGCCTCATTGGATTCTTAGGATTTTCATTCTTTATATTCTGTAAATCTTTGATACATTATGTTAAATCAAGAAACCCTTATGATTTATCAATAATGGTAGGCTTTATTAGCTATTTGTTCTTGTTTGGATCTATAGATTATACATGGGGAAATTCATCGGGGATCCGCATGTTTTGGATTGTTATGGGCATCATGATTCAATTAAAAATAAATGAGAATCACAAGATTATTTAGAAACTATTTACGTATTATTTAATTGATTTTTATGTCTGATTTAAATAGACTGAAAATCTCCAAAAAACTACATAAAAGATAGCTAAAATCTATGGTTTTTCATAGTTTTAAACTTTTGAATATGATACAATATAAGTAATTATTGGTACATTGTATTCGTATGTTTTAGAGGTTGTTTTCTTGAAAATTGTATTGAGAAAACAACCTTTTTTTATAGTTTGGGGTATTAGTATGAATAGTTATGGATATAATAATCACAACAAGTTGCTTATTAGTAAATTTATAGTACTTATAGCTGATTATATTTCTATTGTGCTAGGCACATTAGCAGCTTATCATTTGCGATTAAATTTGCCATTTTTACCGGTAAGCCCACATTTTAAGGTAGATGAAATCTATGTATATGGCGTTATACCGCTTGTATTTTTAGCTATATTGCTACTCAATAATACCTATTCTGTTGTATCTCCTTATTGGGATACTATGAAAAACCTATTCCGCAGCATCACTATCGGCGTTGTTGTATCTATTGTGCTCATGTATACAGGGCACGTAATCAACGATGTATCCCGATTATTTGTTGTCTTTGCTTACTTATTCATGTTGCTCTTTATCTTTAGCTTCCGTTTTATTGTAGGCAAGATTCTTTCTAAGGCGGGATATTTAACGATACCAGTTTTATTAGTTGGTGCAGGTAAAACAGCAGAGCTCGTAAAGAAATCCTTAGATCGCATGCCGATTGCTACGTATAAGATTATTGGATATGTAGATGATAATCCTAAATCCTCTACTATTGCTAAAGAATATCCATGTTTAGGTGCTTTTTCCGATGTTGAACATGTTATCAAAGATACAGGTGTACAAACAGTTCTTATTTGTGCACCAGGGTTAGAACCTAAAAAGTTAGTATCTTTGATCAATCGATTGCAATTATTGGTAAAACGAGTAGCCTTTGTGCCTGAATTATTTGGTTTGCCCACAAGTAATATTACGGCTCGGGGCATGATGGAAGAGCAAGCTGTTGTATTGCGCGTACAAAATAACTTGGCTCGCAAGTCTAATCGCATTATGAAGCGCATATTTGATATTGTAGCTACCGTATGTGGGGGCATCTTGATTTTGCCAATTTTAGCCATTGTAGCCGTACTGATTTATCTAGATTCTCCAGGGCCTATCGTATTTGGTCATAAGCGCGTTGGTCAAGGTGGTAAAGAGTTCCCATGCTATAAATTCCGCTCCATGGTGCCGAATGCACAAGAGGCATTAGAGGTATATTTGAAAGAAAATCCTGCAGCCCGTGAGGAATGGGAACGAGATTTCAAATTAAAAGATGATCCTCGTGTTACTCGTATTGGTAAATTCCTTCGCAAAACAAGCCTTGATGAATTGCCACAATTGTGGAATGTTCTCGTTGGGGATATGAGCCTTGTAGGTCCTCGTCCTATCGTGCGTGATGAAATTGTAAAATACGGTGAGTATATCAACGACTTTTACCTTGTACCACCAGGAATTACCGGTGTATGGCAAGTTAGCGGTCGTAGCGATACTACCTATGAAGAGCGTGTATTAATGGACTCTTGGTATGTTCATAACTGGTCCGTGTGGATCGATATTGTATATCTTTTGAAGACTGTGTTGGCTGTCGTTAAATCGAAAGGGGCCTATTAATGAAATACGATTATTTGGTAGTTGGGGCAGGCCCATTCGGTGCTGTATTTGCCCATGAGGCGCACAAGCGTGGTAAATCTGTACTTGTTATCGATCGTCGCAATCATATTGCAGGTAATATGTATTGTGAAAGTAAAGACGACATCAACATTCACGTGTATGGTGCTCACATTTTCCATACATCCTTGAAGCATGTGTGGGATTATGTGAATCAATTTGCTAAGTTCAATCATTATGTAAATAGTCCTGTAGCGAACTATAAAGGTGAAATGTACAATTTGCCTTTTAATATGAATACCTTCTCCAAAATGTGGAATATTCGAACTCCTAAAGAGGCACAGGATATCATTACTAAGCAACGATCTGCTATTACAAGTGAACCTAAGAACCTAGAAGAGCAAGCTATTAGCCTTGTAGGTACAGATATTTACGAAAAGCTCATCAAAGGGTATACAGAAAAACAATGGGGCCGTAAATGTACAGAATTGCCAGCTTTTATTATTAAACGCTTACCAGTTCGTTATACATACGATAACAATTACTTTAATGACCGTTTCCAAGGCATTCCTATGGGCGGTTATACGAAAATGATTGAACGCATGTTAGAGGGTATTGAAGTCCGTTTAGGTGTAGACTTCCTCAAACATCGCGATGAATATGAAGCCTTGGCAGATACAATTATCTATACAGGTCCTATTGATGAGTATTTTGATTACTCTGAAGGTGTATTGGAATATCGTGGTCTTCACTTTGAAACAGAACGTCTTGAAGAGGAAAACCATCAAGGTGTTGCCGTTGTGAACTATACAGAAGGGGACATTCCTTATACTCGCATTATTGAACATAAGCATTTTGAATTTGGTACACAACCTGTTACATATGTAACAAAAGAATATCCAAAAGACTGGAAAATTGGCGAAGAGGCCTATTATCCAGTAAATGATGTAAAGAATTTAGATCTTTACGCAAAATATGTTAAAAAGGCTGAAACGATTTCCAATGTTATCTTTGGTGGTCGTTTAGGGGAATATAAATATTACGATATGGATAAGGTTATTGCTAGCGCTTTGGCATTAGTAGAAAAAGAGTTAGCCTAATTTTTCATATGGTAAGTAGATAGACTTGAGAGACAACACTCATGTAGGAGAGTACTAGTGAATATTAAGATTTTAGTAGCTACACATAAGCAATATTGGATGCCAGAGGATTCCGTATACATGCCAATTCATGTAGGTCGAGAAGGCAAAGCTGATATTGGTTATACCGGCGATCATACAGGAGATAATATCTCCTCAAAAAATGCGAATTATTGTGAATTGACGGGCCTTTATTGGGCTTGGAAAAACCTTGATGCGGACTATATCGGTCTTGTTCATTACAGACGATACTTTACGCGCAAAGAGGTGCGTTCCGTAGAGGACAAAAAGAATCAAATTCTTACAGGTCCAGAATGGGAAAAACTACTTTCAGAGTATCCTGTTGTGGTAGCAGATAAGCGTAAATATTATATTGAATCTAACCGTTCTCACTATAATCATGCCCATCACAGCGACGGCCTTGATGCGGCAGAGCAAATCATCGCTGAAAAATATCCAGAATATAGCGCTGCTTTCACAAAGGTTTGTAATCGCACATGGGCGCACATGTTCAATATGTTTGTTATGCGCCGCGACCTATTTGATCAATACTGCGAGTGGATGTTCTCTATTTTGGAGGAAATCGAACATCGCGTCGATATTTCCAATTACGATACATACGAAGCGCGTATTTATGGTTTTGTAAGCGAAATATTGCTCGACGTATGGATTGAAGCTAATAACATCGACTATAAAGAACAAAATGTATCTTTTATGGAGCCTCAAAATTGGTTGAAAAAGGGTGGATTATTCCTAAAAAGAAAATTCTTTAAATAATAGACCTATTTATATTACGGAGAAATTTTTTGATGCGAGAAATTGGTTTTTCGGAGATTAAGCGTGTCGCTTTAGATATTTTAAAAGATGTGGCACATTTTTGTGATACACATGATATTCGATATGTATTAGCCTATGGAACGATGTTGGGGGCTGTTAGACATAAAGGCTTTATTCCATGGGATGATGATATTGATATTATGATGCCACGGGATGATTATAATCGCTTTATTAAGTTATATAATGACCATAATCCAAGATATCAAGTATATTCTATTGAAAACGATGATAGTTACACCTATACAATGGCAAAGGTATTCGATCAAGAAACAGTTATGATTGATAATACATTGTGGCGTAATTTTGATAAAGCAGGTGTATTTATAGATATTTTCCCAATTGATGGGTTACCGGATGAAACACAGGCACAACAAAAAATATTTAGACATCAACAATTTTTAAACTTGTTATTCCATGGGTCTTCTATGAAGTTTACATTCAGCAATCGTTATGTAGACTCTAAAGGTAGCTTTGCAAAGTTAAAAGGTTATGTTCGTACATTCTTAAAATTTGGTGCTATTAGTTTAATGCATTTTTTACCAACTACAAGTTTAATCAAAAAGATTAATCAAGATGCTCAACACTATTCATTTTCCAATTCGAAATATATAAGCGTTCTCGTCGATTGTGCAAGTGGTAATAAACGAGAAGTATACGAAAAAACTTTGTTTGATAATAGAAGTTTATATCCTTTTGAGGATACTGAGTTTTGGGGACTTACAGATAGCGATTTCTATTTAAGTCATTTGTACAATAATTATATGGAAGCACCACCTGAAGATCGCCAGGTACCGCATCATAACTATAGAGTATATTGGAAACAATAAGAGGGGATTATATTATGAAACTATTTACAGTAGGACCAACACAAATGAGAAAGGAAATTCTTGATGTAAGACATCAACAAGTTCCTTATTTTAGAACAACAGAATTTTCTGAAGTTATGTTAGACTCAGATAAACTGCTCAAAAAGTTTATGAATGCACCAGAAAGCTATAAATCCATCTACTTAACAGCTTCCGGTACAGGTGCATTAGAAGCTACTATTATGAATTGTATGAATGAAACTGACCATGTACTAGTTATTAATGGTGGTACTTTTGGTCAACGTTTCGTCGATTTATGTGAACTCCATGAGATTCCTCATACAGTAATTAAATTAGAAGATGGCGAGGCGTTGACTGCTAAACACTTTGCTGCAGTAGAAGAACAAGCATTTACTTTTGTTATTGCTAATATTGATGAAACTTCTACAGCACAGCTATATGATATTAATTTATTAAGTAACTTTGCTAAAAAGAAACAATCGTACTTAGTGATTGATGCAATTAGTTCGTTCTTAATCGATCATTATGATATGGCTGGTAATAATATTGATGTTACTATTTTGAGTTCTCAAAAAGGCCTTTGTATTGCACCAGGTATATCTCCTATTGTAATTAGTGATAGATTATATGAAGAACGTGTAAAAAATAATCATATTAAGAATCTTTATTTTGATTTCAACCAATATGTAAAAAACTTTACAAGAGGTCAAACACCATTCACACCTGCTGTTGGGGTATGCTTAGAAATGAATAAAGCATTACATCTGATTGAAGAGGAAGGTTTTGAAAACTATTTAGCTCGTATTGATAGTGTGGCAAAAGATTTCAGAAATAGAATTAAAGAATTACCAGTATCTCTTCCTGCTTTTACTATCAGTAATGCGGTTACACCTATTCGTTTTGAACAACCAATTGCTAAAGATGTATTTACAATTTTGAAGGATAAATATGATATTTTTGTAAATCCTACGGGTGGCGTTAATGAAGACTATGTACTACGTGTTGCTCATATTGGTGATACAACCATTGAGGATAATAAAATGCTCGTAGAAACAATGAAATCAGTCATTAAAGAGATTACAGGTAAATAATATGGTAAAAGTGATAACATATGGAACATATGATTTGTTTCATGAGGGACATTATAATCTATTAAAGAATGCAAAAGCATTAGGTGATTATCTTATTGTTGGGGTTACATCCGACTATTTTGATAAATCTAGAGGCAAATTTAATGTTCGTGATTCTTTAATGACGCGCATAGATAATGTGCGTGCTACAGGTTTTGCAGATGAAATCGTAGTAGAAGAATATTTTGGCCAAAAAATAGATGATATTAAACGTTTTAATGTAGATATATTTACTGTTGGATCTGATTGGGAAGGCTATTTTGATTATTTAAATGAGTATTGTAAGGTAGTTTACCTACCAAGAACACAAGGTATTTCTAGTACTCAAATCAGAAATTCCGAGAATGTTAGATTAGGTATTATTGGTAATGAAGTTATTTTGGACAGATTTTTAGATGAGTCTAAATTTGTTAGTGGTATTGATATTATAGGTGGGTACACAGAGGCAGATGAGACTGATACTATCTATAAATCATATCAGTTTAATGATTTAGAGCAATTTTGTTCATCTGAAAAGTTACTAGATGAGGTAGATGCGGTATATATTAATATGCCTTTATCTAAACGTGGTGCGTATATTGAAAAAGCACTACAAGCTAGAAAACATGTATTAACAGAATTTCCATTTAGTAGTGACCTTGATGAAACATTACGCTTGATGGAGTTGGCGAAATCTTCCAACTTAGTATTAATGGAAGGCTTAAAAACAGCGTATAGCCCTGCTTTTAATAAGTTAATTGCCATGGCTCGTAGTGGGAGAATTGGTAAAATCTTTAATGTAGAGGCTAATTTTACACAAGTTTTGGGTGATGATTTGGCTAATCAAGTTAGAATAGCGGGTGGTAGTATTTTATCTTTAGCATCCTATCCGTTATTGGCTATCTTTAAACTCTTAGGCTTTAATTATAACCGCGTTGATTTTATAAGCCATAAGGTTGATGATGTCGATATTTTATCGAAAATTAATTTCCTTTATGATGATGCGATGGCTTCTGCTACAGTGGCTATTAATGCTAAAGCTGAGGGTGATTTAGTCATATCTGGCTCTAAAGGATATATCTATGTACCTGCACCTTGGTGGAAAACAGAATTCTTTGAAATGCGTTTTGAAGATGTAAATTTGAATCAAAAGTACTTCTATAAATTTGAAGGTGAAGGCTTACGATATGGAATTGTTGAGTTCTTGAAATGTATTAGAGAGGATTCTGAAAGCTTCTTGATGAGCCATCAAGATATGATTGAAGAGGTACGCGTCCTCAATAAGTTTGTATCTGATACCGATGTTACTGTAATTTAGTATGGGATTTGATGAGTATGCAACAATTATCTTTACGAGAAGTTCAGCTAGAAGAGTTAAATCTTCTCAAGGATTTTGACCAATTTTGCAAAAAATATAATTTAAAATATAGTTTATGTTATGGCACATTAATAGGTGCAGCTCGACATAAAGGGTTTATACCTTGGGATGATGATATTGATGTTTGCATGCCAAGACCTGATTATGAACGGTTATTAACGTTAAAAGAGCACTACGATCACGATGGATTAGAGCTAATTGCTAATCCTATCAATCATAGCTTAGATGCAACCTATGCGGCTATCATCAATAAAAATATCCCTTGTGAAAATACATATTCTAATACATTACGTAGCAAGTATTTATGGATAGATATTTTCCCTGTTGATGGATTTAGTGAAGATATGTCCATTATGAAAGAGATTTATGATAAATCGATTTTTTATCAAAAAATACTTACATTAGCTAGCGCTAAACTGTTTAAGGGGAAATCTCTTATTCATGCTTTAGGTAAATTAGTTATTGTTCCATTGTGCCGTTTATTTGGTAAACAACGTTGTATCGATATCATGGATCGTTTGGCTAAATCTTATGACTATACTAAATCAGAGTATGTTGGTGTAATTGCCTGGGGTGAAGGTGTAAAGGAACGATTGCCTAAACAGGATTTTGAGAAGATGACCACTATTGAATTTGAAGACCAATCATTCTCTGTTATGTCCTGTTGGAGAGAATATCTAGATAATATGTATGATGACTATATGCAGATGCCTCCTGAGGATCAACGCTGTGGACATAATATTGTTGCATATAAGATAGAGCGAAAGGATTAAGTATATGGAGCCGTTACTTTCTATTATTGTTCCCATTTATAATGTTGAACAGTATGTTGATAAATGTATTCAATCAATACTTAATCAAACCTATCAAAATTTAGAAATTATTTTAGTTGATGATGGGGCAACTGATCGCAGCGGTTCTATTGCAGATTCTTATGCAGCGAAGGATAAACGGATTAAGGTTCTTCACAAAGAAAATGGTGGGATTTCCGATGCACGTAATTATGGTTTAGATCATGTTACAGGAGACTATATTTTATTCGTTGATAGTGATGATTTTATTGTGAATACAATGTGTGAAAGATTGTTTACTATTGCGAATAGTACACATGCTGATATGGTATCTTGTAATTATTACATCTATAGAGGTGATGATGATATCAGTATACACACTATGTCTGTTCAAGATGATAAAAGAACTTTTACAGGCATGGATATGTTGCGATATTATCTGCTAAAAACGGAACCATTCGATCTCAATGTTGTATGGAATAAGATTTTTAAATCAGAAGTATTTAATGGAATAGCACCAGTTCGTTTTCCTAAGGGACGTATTCAAGAAGAAAACTTCACTATTTTTAAGCTATTCTTGAATTGTCAGACTGTAGTGACAATCAATGAACCTCTTTATTATTATGTTCAACGCGCTGGTAGTATAATGGCTAATTTCAGTAGACGTTTTATGACAGATACAGTAGAGTCCCACATATATATGAATGATTATCTTATGGAACGCTGCAGTAGTGTAAAGAATGAGCTGCAACTGTATCTTTTAAATTCCTATGTGGAATTGTCTCGTAGAGTCTGTGCAAATAAATGTAAGACAGAGTATAAAGATTTACTCACACAATATAAACACTATGTATTAGATCATACGGCTGATACCAGCCATAATCCATTGTGGAAGTGCAAACAATATATAAAGAGGTTATTGGTTAAATTGTATTATTAACTATGAATCATAACCATATTTGTACGGTTGTATATTACATATAATTAAAACCCATAGAGATTATCTTTATGTTTTATTGATAATACTATGGGGTTTTCTCTAATTATAAAAGTATAATTAGTAAGAATTGATATATATTAATGTTAGAGGATGGGTAATGTGAGGAAGAGTTACTCCGTATTAATAGAGAATATATTTTCTCTTCTAACCTTGCGCGCTTTAGAATATGTACTTGCTTTTATCTTGGTACCATATTTGATTCGCGTCTTAGGACCATTGCATTTTGGGATGATTGCCTTTATGCAAGGTATTATGGAATATTTTCGAATCTTCGTTGATTTTGGATACTCCTTAACGGCGCCAAAGGCAATAGCACAAGCTGAAGAACAGAAGATAGGATCTCTATTTGCCAAATATTTTTATGGAAAAGTATGTATATTAATATTTGTTACTCTGGTATTTTTTGCTGTTTATAATCTGCAACGCATATTACTAGGAAATACGATCGACATATTATTATTTCAGGTTATGTACTGTGGAATTATAGGTAATGTTTTATTTCCTGTATGGTTTTTCCAAGGCATACAGAAAATGCGGTATATTACCATCTTGAATATGAGTGGTCGTATCTGTACAATGCTTGGCATATTTTTACTTGTAAAATCTCCAGATGATTATATACTAGCTGCATTCTTACAAGCTTGTACGCCTTTAATTGCGGGTATTTTTTCAATAGTTTGGTTAAGAAAACACTATACAGGATTGTTTAAATGGCCAACTATAGGTGAAATTATTAATTCTTATAAAGAAGGTTGGTCTATATTCGTATCTTCGTTGGCAGTTAACTTGTATACTGCAACTAATGTAGTAGTATTAGGTATGCTTACGAATAATGTTATCGTTGGTTACTATAGTGCTGCTGATAAATTAATTACCTGTGTTCGTAGAGGTATATATGCTGTAAGTGATGCAATATATCCGTTTATAAGTAAGATGATGAAGGATGATATTTCTAAGGGGTTACAATTTATAAAGAAACAAATATTCTTGTATTTGGTTGTTGGTCTTATTGGCTGTACGTCTCTCTTTTTCTTCTCAGATACTATAGTCAAGCTATTGTTCGGAGCGGATTATAATTTAACTGTTGATGTATTACGAATTTTGTCATTTGTTCCTTTAGCTGTTGCTATTAGTACTGTATTTGGTGAAGAAACGATGTTACCCCTTAATATGAATAGTGCTTATAGTCGAACTCTAGTATTAGCAGCATTCTTCAGCCTGTTATCTATATTCCCATTGTGTTATATGTGGGGTGCAGAAGGCGTAGCAATGACAATGCTACTAACAGAATTTCTAATTATGATTGTTATGGGAGGCTTATTAAGGAAGCAACTCTTCCAGTAGGTATTAAACAGTTTGAGAGGTTTGTTTTAATATGATTAGTACAGCATATTATAAAATTCAAGAGCTATTGCTTTGTGCAATGATAATTTCATTACCATTGATGCGGATACCAGATCGGTACACCTTATTTTCCATGGGAAATAATCTGTCAATGGTATTTTTGTTCTTTTCCATTTTACTATTTATTGTATATAGCATATGGAACAAGAAAACAGAGGTTCCATTTAAAACGTATTTTTCAATATCTGTTGTTTGGATTGTTTTTTGTACTATTTTAGGGGTATTTTCTTTTCCTTTTTATGATACTGTTATTTACACGTATTTAATCAATACATCTGTTGTCCAAAAACTATATGCGCTATTTCCTTCGTTTGTAGGGAATGAATTTATTCTACAAGTAAAGTTAATGGTGTCTTTAGTTTGGTATCTGTTTAGAAACTTTATATTCCCCTTAATTGGGCTATTCTTAATCATTTTTAATCTATATAAAGATGATTGTAAAAAAGGTCTTGATACTATTGTTAATGCTGCAAGGATATTAACAATACTATGTATAGCCTACTCTGTTATAGAGGTTTCTTGGCTATGGAGTGGTTCGGATTACTTGGCTAGTATATTAGTAACTATTAATAATAGCTTATATGATCCTGTTGTACAAAGTGGGTGGTGGCCTCCGGAATTATGGCCAGGTCAACTTAGAAGCCTTGCGTTAGAACCATCCTATTTTAGTATGATTGCTGTATTTTTGGCACCATTATTAGGTATTCATTATGTAAATTCTAAGAATAAACTTGATATTGTATTAGCATTTTTCTTGGTTTTTATGATTTTCTTAACTAAAGCTCGTACAGGTGTTGTTATTTATCTATTCGAACTGGTTGCTTTTATTGTATTAAGTCTAATCTTTAGATACAAATCTTGGTGGAAACTGTGTCTATTTACAATTGGTCTCAGTGTTCTTAGTTATTCTTTTGCCATTGTTGGTGATTCTGTAGTAAGTCCTATGATTAAGTCAAGTATTTCTCAAACGACTGCTGTCGAAGAAGCACCTAAGGCTACATCTGTAGAAAAAGCTTTAGATAAATATATTGATAGCAATGTTAAGTCAGTCAGCAATACTAGTTCTAGATCTAATTCAGCTAGATTTGGCAATACAGTTGCGATGTTTAACGTTGGACTAGACCATTTAGCATTTGGCGTTGGTAGAGGTTTGCACTCAAGCTATATGGTTGATAAATTCCCTGATTTTGCTAAAGATAGTGGAGAAGTCAAACGTTGGACAGAAGACGTATTACAAAAGGGCTTCCTAGCATTTGAATATCCAGTACTTAATGAATTCGCAGCTATATTGGCCTGGTTTGGGTTGATAGGTGAAATTTTGTTTATTACTCCAATTATATATATATTGTACAGATCATATAAGATTAAGAAGTATATTAATAATCCTACATTAGTCTATCTATTAGTAGCATTCTTTGGGCAAATTGCATGCTTTATGAGTAATGAATTTTTATTGGCATATCCAATACTTGTGGGGATTTTGATCTGTTATATTAAATTTTATGAGCATAGTGATGCATAAATAGTATGATAAAAGTCGTTGATCATTTTTTTATAGTAGCAAATTATGGATGGAAGTATCAAAGTATAGTTTCATTTATTTTAGTTTTAATTACTTGTTATGTATGGAAACGATTTTTTAGTGATATAACAAAAAAATGGATGGATAATATTCTAAATAAAGTACAGAATATATACTGTAACTAATATTTAAAATATATCGAATAAATTTGATATTTTGTTTATGGCTTTTCTATCTCATAATTGGTTATAATCTATACAGTAATATATGGAATGAATATATTGGGAGTTTTCATTTCTGGGGATAAATTAGTTAATATATAGGTTTGGGAGAACTTAGCTATGAGAAAATATGTACTTTCAGTTGATAAGAATAAGCCAATAGAGCTTGAAATCACAAATATTTTAGATGATGACAAAACCATAGTGCGTGGTCGTCTTAATACATATCATTTGGATTATGATGTAGAGACATCTTCTGTGTTATTAGGCTTTACTTTGGAAGACGATCGAGAGACTATATATAGTATTAGATTACAAGAAGATGACTCTTTATTAAAATGTTTAGATTGTACTCCTCAGGAGGTATTCTTTAACATTGTTAATTTCCTAGGTGAAGTAATACATAAGGCTAAATCTGTTGGATATACATTGGTTATGAAGTTAGACTATCAAGCTTCTAGATTATTTGTAAAGGATTTAACAAAAATCGGTGAGGAATATCGCGTATTTAATGGAGAATTAGTATATTAGGATAATTTTTAATAAAATATATAGTGGAATTAAAAGAAGGTATCAACTGTAATTGATACCTTCTTTTATATAGAAATAATTAACTTATTAGTTGAAGTATAGTATATGTTTAATGTATAAAATATGTCACAACACCCTCATATTTGTTTTGTATTTTATGGTGTATATGGACGATAATAAGCTAGTCATGCAGTATATGGGGGATCTTATCTTTAGTACGTATCAAAAGTACGATTCACCGTTATTACCGCTCTATGCTGTGTTAATAGTGCCATTTTAATGTGAATTTCACCGTTTTTTTGGTATAATAAGCAAGTATTCCAACGATAAAACGGAGGTAATTCTAATGCGTAAATTCTTATATATGTTAGCAGCTCTACTCGTGTTGATCGGTATTAATACATATGATGTAGAAGCTCGTACTGATGTATATGCTACTACTTATAACGGCAATAGCTGGTATGTGGACCAAGATTCTGTGAAGAAAGTAGGGGATGTACTCAATTTCACAGTGTACACTACATCTGGCCTTAGCTATAAGGTATCATCTAGCGATAGTAACTATTACAATGCAGATGTATTCTACTATAACAATAAACTCGTTTCAGACAATGGCCAATCCGTCTGGAAATCTCCAGGTATGATGGCCGCTATGCGTGTGGCACGTAAATAAAAAATAAATGCAGCGATTTGATCGCTGCATTTTTACTTATATAATTTTGTATATTTCTATTAATAGATTTTTATTGATTCGATTATATGTTCGCCATATAATTGACGTAGGATAGTCAATCGAGGTTGGGCCTCTCTTCGTAAATGAAGGGAGGGGTGTTTATGAGTGATTATGAGTTGATCATGATAATTCTAGAGGTAATGACCGTAGTTATTGCCTTTGGAGCACTTGTGGCGCTTATTTGTCTTGGAAAAGACAAATAGCCCTTCGTTACCAATAACTGGATAACTGAAAGGCCATTTCATCAATTTCCTATAATCTTGAGATGAGCCCGACGGATCTACTCGTTTGGCTATCTATTTATATTATAGGGTTTATAGCATATATCGTCAAATACGGATAAATACTATATAGAATTTACTCGCTAAAAGGTAGCAATCTAGATGTTACCTTTTTTCTTTTATAATTTTATAGCTATGTGACAAATTTCTCTCATATTTACAAGAACATAATTATTAAATATAATTAAATTATTTAATAATAGTTTATAGTGTATAAATGAGAGAGGGTTCTTATGAAACGTGTGTGTAAAGCAAACCTATCCTTAGCAATTGCATTGACGATTGCTAGCTCTGTTGCGCCATATGCTATGGCTGAGGGCATGACTATTACAGCTACTAATGGTGGATCATTTAAGGCTGGTGAAATGACAAACTACATATCTACAATTGAAGCAGATAATGGTGGTACAGTTAGTATTGATAAGGCTGTTGCCAATACTGGTTATAATAATAAGCCTTTCATTAGTAGTAAAGGTGGCAGTAAGGTTACCCTTAAAAATGGCGTTTATGATGTTAGCAATGTGAGTACTCCTATTGCGGTGGCTCAAGGTGGTACTGTTAATATTGGCGTAGACGGCAACAAAGGTAATTTTATCGGTAACGACTTATCTTTAGTTGGTGATGTTATCGTTAAAAGCGACCCAAATTATGCGTCCGAGATCAATATTGGAATCATTGGTGAAGAATCTCTTTGGGACGGTTTAGCCTTTAATTTAGCGGATAAAGATGCAAAGCATCCAAGTCATATCAATGTATTCCTTGGTGACTATGGTTCTTGGGAGCTTTTCTATCAAGGTGGCTTGCATGAAGGTAAATTAGATGGTGGTACGCAACCTAGTCATGTACATCGACTTGTAGGTTCCAAGAATCGTAACTATGCGAACATGGTAACCCAAAGTGAGCATAATAAACTCTATGTAGATAAGCTTGAAGGTCATGTAAACTTTATCTATGACCCTAATGATGAAGGTGGAGATACTGAGGATCCAAGCTATCAACCACCAACAAAAATCTATAATGGTTTGACTCCAGATTCCTTCTGGGGTGGCGATATTCATATTACAAGTGCAGCTCCTGGTGCAGCAGCTCATGTGTACACTACTCAACGAGGTCTAGACCTGTCCTCTGAGGCCAATGTGAACAAGATTTTAGATAACTTGGCTCACAAGATGTACTACCATAACTATGTTAATGGTGAAAGAAACCTTCAAGGTACAGTAGCCATTGCATCTAATGGTTCTGAATCTGGTCGTTTTAAAGTGCTTACATCTGGTCATGCTAAAGAAGGCGATATTACATGGCAAGCAGATAAAGATGGTCAAGGTAAATACGTATATGGTGAAAATAAACCAGCACCGAAACCAGAAGTAAAACCAGAGCCAGCTCCAGCGCCTAAGCCGGAAGTTAAACCAACACCAGCTCCGGCTCCGAAGCCAGAAGTAAAACCAGAACCAGCTCCAGCTCCAAAACCGGAAGTTAAACCGATTCCTAAACCAGAGGTAAAACCGACTCCAAAACCTGAGGTTAAGCCAGCACCAAAACCAACTCCTAAACCAGAAGTGAAACCAGCTCCAGTGCCAGACCGTAATTCTCACATTCATGTTATCATGGGTGATTTTGATACACCTCATATGCGCGGCGCTCGTTCTGCCATTATGAGTAATATCAACGGTTGGAGAACATTGACAGATAATATGTATCGTCCACGCGTATTGCAACAAGGCGAACCAACAGGTATTTGGGCTCGCGTTGGGGGCGGTAAATACAGCTTCAATGCAAAAGGTATCGACACAGATACTACATATACACGTATTCAAGGCGGTTACGATGCTAAAACTAGCAGCGGTTGGACTGTAGGTGGTCAAGTTTCTTACCTTCGTGGCAACGATGATTACGTATTCAACGGTACTGGCAAAGAAAAAGCCTTTGCTGTTGGTGCGTACGGCTTGAAAGATCTTGGTAACAACCAATACATCCACATCGAGTCTCAAGTAGGTCGTGCATCTAACGACTTCATAGTTCGTAATGAAATTGGTGAAAGCCTTTCTGGTGAAACTAAAGCGAATGCTTTCACAATTGGCGCACGCTACGGTAAAACTGTGAAGCTTTCAAATGGTACATATATTGAACCACAAGCACAATTGAGCTACACTCACTTCGGTGGCGATAGCTTTAATGCGGGCCGCATGCATGTAGAGCAATCTGGTGTGAGCAGCACAGCAGGTGGTATTGGTCTTGAAATTGGTAAAACATTTGGCGCAGGTAACATTTATACTCGCGTTGGTGTAAACCATGCCTTCTCTGGTACAGTGAAAACTGCGTACACAAGTGGTGCTACTACTAAATACACTTCCGAAGACATTAAAGGTACTTGGACAGATCTAGCATTCGGTGGTCGTTATGGCTTCAATGCAAACAACAGCATCTTCGCTGATATTAGCACAGGTCTATCTGGCGACTATAAAGCTGGCTGGTCTGTAAATGCTGGATTTACACATAAATTCTAATATAATAGTTACTATATAAAAGTATAGGGTGATGAGTACTATATAAATATATAGTACTCATAAAATAAAAGAGCCTCATGTATTGGATGTAACAATCTAATACATGGGGCTTTTATAATATATTTCGTATATTTCTATAAATAGATTCTTATTGATTCGATTATATGTTCGCCATATAATTGACTTAGGATAGTCAGGTGAGGTTGGGCCTCTCTTCGTTAAATGAAGGGAGGGTTGTCTATGAGTGATTATGAGTTGATCATGATAATTCTAGAGGCAATGACGGTTGTCATTGCCTTTGGTGCACTTGTGGCTCTTATTTGTCTTGGAAAAGACAAATAGCCCTTCGTTATCCCCTGGATAATTAGGTAACTGAAAGGCCATTTCATCAATTTTTTGTAATCTTGAGATGAGCCCGACGGAACCACTCGCTTGGCTATCTGTTTATATTATAGGGTTTATATTATATATCGTCAAATTACGATGAACAATACTATAGATTTCAATAAATTTGAATTTGTATGGGCAGTGACTAGTTCACTGTCTTTTTATGTCCTAATTTTATAACTCAAATATTAATATCTTAAATAACTTTAAATAAAAATAGAGAAATTCATTTACAATTCACTAAAAATAGTGTAATATTTTAAATATATTTTAAAAAGTGTTGAATGTGAGTTCTTAATAAAGTGAGTATATATCTATCTTTTCATATAAATAAAGACTAATAAATCAATTCTCAGATATATATTTAACTATGAAGGAGCTTTCACAATTGTGATTGTATTGTAAGTGAAGTATTGGTTGAGGTGTAAGAGGATGAGAGCAAGAAATAAATTTTTATTATCTGCTGTTATGATGACTTTGTTGTCATCTACGATGGCCATGCCTAGCACATGGGCTGCAGCAGGTATTAATTCTGATGGACGTATTTTTGCAACTACTGCTGATAGTAAATTTGAAAGTACAGGTAATACGACTGCGAATGGTGTAGTCGCATCTGATGGTGGTCAAGTTACAATTGGCTCTTTGGACACTCCTGATGCATCTCAATTGCCTAAACGCTATCGTCAACCAGCTTTCATTACAGGCATGCTAAATAACAGTTCCATCCAAGTAGATGGCGGTGTTATGGACGTGACTACTGCGCCATGGAAGTCTCCATATCCAGTGGCATTTGCTTATAATAGTAAAATTAATCTTGGTGTCGATGATGCGGGTACTGTAAAGCACAAAGTATTTAATATGCAAGGCGATGTGCTTGTATCTGATAAAATGATGCCTCCTCATCAAGAACAGCAACCATCTGTTATTAATATTGGCCTAGGCCGCGCACACAATAGTCCTAACCAATTTTCTGGTAAGGCAGTGAACACCTTAGAGGATAAGGGTGGCGAAATTAACATGACCTTTGATGGTGGCATGTGGAGCCATGATTACATGGGTGGCTTGGAATCTTTCAAAATTGATGGTAAAACGGAACGCAGTAGTATTAATAACCTCACAGGTACTCGTACGCGTGAAGGTTTCAGCCGTATTGCGCAAGATTCTCGCAGCGACATTCATGTAAATAAATTGGACGGCCATATCAATGTTATTTATGACATGAGTGATAGCACGGGCTTGAACTTCGCTAAACAAGGCTCCAAGAAAAATGGTCTTGATCCGGCTGACATCGAGGGCGGTAACTTCATCGTAAAATCCGCTGCAGCTGGCTCTGGCGTACATGGCTATGTAACAGGTGATCATCTCGATACTTCTTCTGAAAGTAATGTAAATAAGATTTTAGATAACTTAGCCCACAAATTCTATTATGAAAACTATGTAAACGGTGAAAGAAATCTTTCTGGTACTGTATCCATCGCTTCTAAAGGCATCGTGTCTAGTTACAAAAAAGCGTTGACTACAGATCAAAAAGAAGGGGATATTACTTGGAAAGATGGTAATGGCCAAGGCTCCTATGTGGTGCCAGAACCAAAACCAACACCAACACCAACTCCAGACCCTAAACCAGTTACACCTGTAACTCCAGATCCTAAACCAGTTACGCCAGTAACTCCAGATCCTAAGCCAGTTACGCCTGTAACTCCAGATCCAAAACCAGTTACGCCAGTAACTCCGGATCCAAAACCAGTTACACCAGTGACTCCAGATCCTAAACCAGTTACACCAGTGACTCCGGATCCAAAACCAGTTACACCAGTGACTCCAGATCCAAAACCAGTTACACCAGTAACTCCAGACCCTAAACCGGTTACACCTGTAACACCAGCACCTAAACCAGTAAATCCTAATCCTGTTATTCGTGGTGCTTATGATACACCTCATATGCGTGGTATTCGTTCTGCTGTAGTAGGAAATATCAACGCATGGCGTACATTAGCTGACGATATGTATCGTCCTCGTGTATTGCAACAAGGTGAACCAACTGGTATTTGGGCTCGCATCGGTGGCGGTAAATACAGCTACTCTGGCAGTGGTATCGACACAGCTACAGATTATACACGCATTCAAGGCGGTTATGATGCTAAAATCAGCCGTGGTTGGACTGTAGGTGGTCAAGTATCTTACCTTCGCGGTTCTGAAGACTATGTATTCGATGGTTCCGGCAAGGTGAAATCCTTCTCCGTAGGTGCTTATGGTTTGAAAGACCTTGGCAAAGATCAATATGTACATGTAGAAACTCAAGTTGGTCGCGTATCTAATGACTTCACAGCTCGAAATGAAATTGGTGAAGCTATGTCTGGCGATACAAAATCCAATGCGTATAGCATCGGTGTTCGTTATGGTAAAACATTGAAATATGCTAATGGTTTCTATGTAGAACCACAAGCACAATTGAACTTTACACACTTCGGTGGACGTAACTTCAATGTAGGTAATGTATCTGTTAACCAATCTAGTGTAAACAGCACTTCTGGTAAAATCGGCCTTGAATTGGGTAAACAATTTGGCAATGGTAACCTTTATACACGTTTTGCAGCAGGTCATGCTTTCACAGGCAATGTAAAAACTGCATTCGCTAGCGGTAGTGTTATGAAATTAACAGAACAAGACCTTAAAGGCACTTGGACTGAACTTGCCTTCGGCGGCCGTTATGGTTTCAATAGCAACAATAGCGTATTTGCTGACGTTGCCACAGGTTTGTCTGGTGATCTCCAAGCAGACTGGGGCGTGAATGCAGGTTTTACACATAAGTTCTAAGTGTAGATTTATTAAATAATCTTTTGTACAATAGCTAACATATATAGCCTCCTAATAATAGAGTCATGACTTTATTATTAGGAGGCTTTTATTGTATGGAGCATAGAACTAACTATATAGCCACCTATGCATTTTTCTTCTAACCTTAATGAAAAACTATATAGACGAAATACGATATATCGTGTATACTAATGAAAATGTAAGCTACTAGAATCATTATTGATTGAAGCACACTGTATTAATAAATTTACCATGCTTAGTATGGGGGTCTCTATGGGGATAAAAGTTCCTCAAGAGATAATATCTATTACATGATAAATGAAGTAGCTCTGGGGAGGGCACTTCGAGAGAGGAGAACTTATGAAATTAGTAAAATTATTACCTATTATGGCAATTGCTTCTATAGGTGTTGCTGGCCAAGTACATGCGGCACAAGATCCTTTGATGATGCCTGAACAACCTACGGCTCCTTTGACTGCAGAACAACAAGAAATCTCTCTTGCTGTTCCTAGTGAAGAGGTAAAAGCTGTAGTATCTGAATTTGCAGCATTCCAATTGGGGATGAGCAATGCTTTAATTAAAGACGACAATCGCGTAATGTCTGGTCAACAACGTTATACTAATAATGTGTTGTACTATATGAACGTTCGTCGTAGCTGGTACATCACAAGCCATCGCTATAAAAAAGATAGCTATGCTCGCGTAGCATTAGATCGCTTGTACTTAGATTACAAAGAATTCTTCACGAATAACACTACAGTGTCTGAAATGAATCAAGCTGAATATGAACGCCAAATCTTAGCTATTCTTGAAAAGAATACAGCTAACATGTCTAATGATGAATTGCGTTTCTACATGAACGAAATGGTAATCTACAGCTTGAAAGAAGCTATGCGTGACGGTAATAACCGCGTTAAACGCATCCGCTAATCGGTATATACAACTATATATCTATGAAAGAGGTAACGGCATAGGACGTTGCCTCTTTTGTTTTCAAAACAAATGCCCTCGTAGGAACAAATTCTACGGGGGTTTGTTTATTAATTAATTAATTATATTATCTGATTTATTCTTTATGAATTATTATTTATGTTATTTACATATTTTTTCGATGGCAGTATAATCTACTTGTAGAATTATGAGGAAAGTATGAAGGAGAAGTGTTTTGTAGTGTAACAAGGGAGGCGTATGATTATGAATCACGCAAAGAAACTACAATTATTAGCAGTACTCGGAGTTTTGACCATATCTTCTGCTAGCTTGGTACAGGCTGCAGATATTCCTGTTGTTTCTAGTGGTGGTGCCACTTATAACATTGGTTTACAAGGCTGGTCATCTTTCACTAACTCAGATAATGTACATCTTGGCGGTCAAACTGGGGCGGCTAATAGCAATCCCTATGCTCATGTAGGGGATCCAAATGCAAAGGGTAATAATATTGCCATCGGTCGTCTTGCCTTGAATGGTTCTCAAGGTGGCGGTAACGTAGCACTTAGCTCTAAGACCTTTGTAGGTGGTAAAGGTGATTATAACTTCTTAGGTAACTTTGCAGCAGGTTATAATTCAACCATTTCCGATACAATTGCTATAGGCTACTTTACAGGTTCCTACTCTCAAGGTAATAAAAACGTATGGCTCGGCGCTTCTCAAGCTGCCGCTAGTAAGGGGAATAACACTGTATTAATCGGTTCTAACTCTACAGTAAATGGTAATTTTAACTATGGCATGGGTCATGGTGTTATCTTTAAAGGCGATAAGAACTCCGCTATTGGCGCATATAACAAAATTGAAGGTAACCAATCTGGTGCCTTTGGTGTAGGTACGTATAATGTGGATACTGTTAAGGGTGATAATTCCTACAGTGTTGGTAATAAGAACCAAGTGAGTGCTAATAATACATTCGTAGTGGGTAATAATGTGAAAACATCTCTAGACAATGCCGTTGTATTAGGTAATAATTCTACTGCTGAAAGTAGTGATGTAGTGAGCACTCCTAGTTATACCTACAATAATGGTGTTACTGAAAGATTCGCCGGTACTGCTCCTATTTCTACTGTATCTGTTGGTGCGGCAGGTCAAGAACGCACTATCATTCATGTTGCAGCAGGTCGTATTACAGCGGATTCTACAGATGCGGTTAACGGCTCCCAGTTATATGGTACAAACCAACAAATTGATGTATTGCATCGCGATGTACGCCACGTGGAAAAAGAATCCAACCGCGGTGATGCTCGTGCCGCAGCACTAGCTGCATTACATCCACTACAATTTGATCCTGACCACAAGGTTCAAATTATGGGTGGCTATGGTCACTACAAGGGCGAAAATGCATTGGCTCTTGGCGTAGGTTACTATCCGAAAGAAAACCTACTGCTTACAGCAGGTACAACTGTAAGTGGTGATTTGATGACTAATGTAGGCGTATCCTATAAATTCGGTGAAAATAAAACATTGCCTAAGATTTCCCCTGCATCCTATAACGCATTGGAACAACGGGTAGATACATTAGAAGCACAAAACAAAAAACTACAAGAAACAGTAGATATGCTTGTGCAAAAACTTAATGAAAAATAGAATCTAATATTAAATATTTAATATTCAGTGTAGTAATATAGAATAAGCTTTAATATTGATAAAGGATATGAAAGAGGTAATAACATGGTTATTACCTCTTTTTATATACATATAATAGTAATATAATACGTTTCTAGTGACCTCTTATCTTGACATACATAAACATTATTCGATACACTAGTATATATTTCATTTATTGTTCATGAATTTTAAATGTAGAGAGTAATGAAACGTATTGTGTGTATCGCCTTGAGCGCCCTATTGTGTTGTGTGGGTACAGCTGAGGCAGAAAAACAACAAGTACATAATGATAAGGGCGTAGTGTCTGCAAAAACTAATGCTCAAACAGAGCGCATGAAGGCCGCATCAGAGGGCTTTCACATTACGCCTGCTGCTACACCAGACCATGTGATTGGCCAAGGTGGGCCGCTCATCATGGATCGGCAAGATACTAAGACCGTGCAGTATAGCAATGTGGATGCAGTGAACCGCGCCATTAATGCGGTGGCTATGTCCAATGTATCTAATGCTATGTATGGTGCCAAAGGTAAGCCGTGGATGCGACGCACTACGCTGAGCTTTCAGTTCCAAGAAGGATGGAAGCCGCTGTATTCTGCGGAGACTATTCAGCCTCTAGGTCATTACGATCATACCTCTCGTGATGTGTGGTTTACGCAGCAGCGCATTTCTCGCGCCTCTGATACGGGTACTACCATTAATGTAGGTGTTGGGTACCGTCGTATTTCCAAGGACGACCGTCGTCTCTATGGGGCTCATCTATTCTATGACCATCGCTTCTTAAATCGTCACAATCGACTCAGTGCAGGTCTTGAATATATGTCTGGTGAAAGCGAGTTTCGTTTTAACTGGTATGGTTCTGCTTCCGATGAGCGTGTTTTGGATGCTAACCTGCATACCTTAGAGCGAGTATCTAATGGTTATACCTTAGAATATGGTAAAACCTTTAAAAATGCGCGTTGGGCTAGAGTCTATGTTGAAGGCTATCACTGGAACCAGGATCGACAAGCTGATAAGAATGGTTTGCGCATAGGCTCTGAGATGCAACTGACACCGCGTGTATCTGTAGATATGGGATACAATAAACCGGAACATAGCTCTGGCGGTGCATATGGTAAAATTACGTTCCGTTTAGCGGGAGCTCCGATGGCTTGGTATGGTGGCAAGCATCGTTTAGAACAATCTGCAACGGTTCGCGATAAAATGCTCAACCTCGTAAGACGAACTAATACGGTTTTTGTTGAACAATAATTTTGATAACTGAATAGACAAATTGAATAGTCATGCTATTCCCTGCATTCATTTTATTTTAATGAAAATTAAATGAAAAATAACCTACTATTGTTCCTATATAAGTGATATACTCTAGGTAAGGGAAACGTTAGTGTTCATATCAATTGTTCTTTAAGATAATGGCTTTTTATAAAAAGCCATTATCTTATTATTGATGCCGTGTGATCGCCCGTTCATCTTAGTTACTCTCCAACTATTTAATAATCTTTGTGTTGTGTTTACTTCAAAATCTCTCTCTTAATAACAAACCTATATCATACGGCACCGGTAAGGGGTTCGCCTTCCTCTTACCAAAAAGGGTAGTTAATCATCATCGATTAACTATCCTTTTTTATATTCTCTTAATAGATATATAAATTACTGTTTACAAAATTCGTATACGTGCTACAATATTCATATAAGACTCATGAATAAAGCATGAATTTTAAAGTACGAGAGAATGATAGGTTTTGTAGTTTGTAAATGGAGGTTCTAATTATGAACAAACGGAGACGTTTATTAACCTTGTTAATTAACGGTGTGTTGTTATCCAGTTTATGTATGGTAGCTAATGCTGCAGATAATGTAGCTGGTGCAGGTAGTGGCGTAGCTATTGGCACAGGGTCTAGTGCTCAAAAAGATGGAGTAGTTGCTATTGGTAAAGGTGCACATACCAATTATGCTGGCGGATCTGGCTATGCTAATATTAATGGCGATGTAGTTATCGGTGAAAATGCAACAACCCATAGCTACTATGACCAATCTGGCTCAGTAGCTATCGGTAAAAATGCATATGTAGAAAATACAATTGGTCAACAAGACAAATTCTTTGCGTTTGATCAAACTACTTTTAATCGTTGGGGTTTTGGAAGCCTTCCACAAAAACCAGATAAAGTTGTTACGGGTGTAGCAATAGGGGATAATACGTATGTTCGTAGTGGTGGTACCATGATTGGATCTCATAACTATCGTGGTAAAATTGGTGATATTACTGTCAACACCGATACTTACACAGAAAAACGTAAAGCTGGATTAGGTGTATATTCAACAACAATTGGTACAAATAGTTTTACCAATGGTACCGTTGCAACCACTACAGGTGCTTTAAATGTTATTTCCAGCAATTATGATGGCAATAATATTGCTAATGCAACTAGAAATTTTGGGGCTACTATTAATGGCTCTTTAAACTCTATTGAATCTGCTACAGCTGCTAATAACTATTCTGGATTAAGCAACACTGTTGTTGGTACTGCTAATAGAACCAATAATTCTAATGGTTCTTTAATTTTCGGTGCAGGTAACGAAATTACTAACTCTATTACTGATATAGATGCGGGTGCAATAACACCAGGTCTTTTTGGAGGTCCATCCTCTGTAACTAAATTATCAGAAGATGTGCGTAATTTAGTAAAAGATAATAAATCTGGTGGATCTACCTTAGCTATTGGTGGCGGCAATAAAGCTGATTACACACAATTGACATCAATGACAGGTGTTAATAATACTGTTACAGGCACTGCTGGTAATGTTGCAAAATTGAATTACGTAACTGGGTACAATAATACAATTACTAATGCATCTAATAATATTGTAATGGGTAACGATCATACCATTACTGCTGATAATACAATTGCTATAGGAGGACTTTCTTCTGGTGAAACCCGCTCTGTTGCCAATACAACAACTATTGGCTATGATGCAAAAGCTTCTGTTGAAGGCGGTGTAGCTCTTGGTTATAAATCTAATGCGACAGTAGATAAAGGAGCAGCTGGTTATGATATCAGCACAAAAGCGGCATCTACTGATACAAGCTCCACATGGAAAGCGACAGCATCTGCTGTATCTGTTGGCGACGTGGCAAATGATGTAACACGTCAAATTACATCTGTTGCAGCTGGTACAAATGATACTGATGCGGTAAACGTAGCACAACTTAAAAAGGTAGAAACTAAAATCTCTACTGTTGAGGCAGATGCTAAAAAACATACTACTGTAGTAGCAGGTGATAATACAACTGTTACATCTGGCACAAATGCTAATGGCGGTGCGGAATACAAAGTATCTGTAAATAAAGACTTAGTAGAAATGAGCTCTGCTAACTTCGGCAAAGCTACTGACGACGTTCGTGCTCGTATCGATAAAGACAGTGCTCGCTTCTTTAACGGTAGCGAAAATATCGGTGTTACACCTAAAGGTATCCAAATCGAAAACACAGATACATTAGAACAAGCAAAATTCGATAAATACGGTATGTATGCTAGTGAAGGGGACAAAACAGTTTACTACACTACAACTGGTATCAGCGCAGGCGACCAAATTATTAACAATGTGAAAGCTGGTGTAGCAGATACTGATGCGGTTAACGTATCTCAACTTAAACGCGTACAAGATCAAATCGCAGCATCTACTAGTGTTACAACTGTAACAGCTGGTGACCACATTAAGGTAACACCAACTGTAAATGGTAATACTCACGACTATAAAGTATCTCTTGCAGATGATATTGCTGACCAAATTACAAATAACACAACAAATATCAACAAAAATACAAATGATATCAAAAATATCAAAGGTGATTTATCTAAAATCGATAAACGTGTTGATAAATCTGTAGCAGGTGCAGCAGCGTTGGCAGCATTGCATCCACTTGATTTCGATCCAGATGCTAAATGGGACTTTGCTGCAGGCTATGGCCATTACCGCAGTGGTGATGCAGCAGCTATCGGCGCTTTCTACCGTCCTAACGAAGACGTACAACTTAGCGTAGGTTCTACTGTTGGCAGTGATGAAACAGTATTTAATGCTGGTTTATCTGTGAAAGTAGGGGCTCATAGCGGTGTATCTCGCTCTCGTGTAGCGATTGGTAAAGAAGTATTAGCTCTTAAGAAAACAGTAGCTGAACAAAATGCTCAAATTCAAAAATTGACTACATTGTTGAATGGTGTTGCTGGTACTAAGATGAAAGCCGATCACACAACACTGTTCCCAGATATCCCTACAAACCATTGGGCATATGAAGCTGTAAGCGATTTATCTCGCCGTGGTTTAGTAGAAGGCTATCCAGATGGCACATTCGGTGGTGACCGTATGTTAACACGTTATGAATTTGCTCAAATCGTATACCGTGCTATTCAAGACGGCGTAACAGTTAATGATCGCCTTGTAACAGAATTCAGCCCTGAAATGGCTTTGTTCCGTGTTGACACTGTAGCTAAAAATGCTAAAGGTGAACCAACAATCGAACGCGTTCGTGTTAACAAAAAATAACGATACTATTAGTTGATAGTGTTCATACAACTTAATAAGTAACTACTATGCATGCCTCAACTCCACCCCGAGGTCGCATAGTGGTGAATCACAAAAGGAGTAACTGATATGATCAGTTACTCCTTTTGTAGTTTCCATATTATGTAATTTTCGATATTGTTTGTGATTATATTATTTGCGATTTATTTTGCAAAATATCCTAACGCTTGGATATGCGCGATGGATTCGTCTAAATATTGTTCAGAGGAGACAATGTGTTTAGTGCCATCATCTTTTGTTCTTTCAACGGTCATGTTTTCGTTCATAGTATCAATCAATTCTTGACGAGAAATTGGTTTTGCCATCAATTTCATGACGTATGATAAACCTTCATCAACAGAGTAATCTATTTGATTATACATATTGCCGAGGCACATGTACTGATAGCCACCTTTTTCAACGAGGGTGGATACATAGTTTATGAAATGCTCTGGAATATAGGTTTCATTTTCTACAAACGGTAATTGATCATACTTTTTAGCATACGTGTTGACATGACCAACGATAGCAAGATGGAATAAACGTCTATACATAGCATCAGTATCGATTTCAGAACCAGGATGGTGCTCTTCAATATGTTTTAAAATGTCTGCCACATTGAAAGGCCGTTTTGTATCCATTAATTCTTGAATGCTAATGTGCATAACATTGGTCCACTCTGGAGGAACACCAGGCTCTTCATCTAATGCATTGTTGAAGTATAGTGTATCTAGTACTTTCTTCTCAACCCTTTCGTCATGGGAAATTTTATCTTCGTTGCTACACTTTGTTAATAGGGCCATGCGGAACTGAGTATCATACACATAATCGTAGTACTGCTCCTTATCAATGTAGCTATCTCTAGCTAATGTTCTAATATTATTTTCGACATTACTATCAAGCCATGTAATGAAGGAACGATTCAATGTTTCGTCACCGATGTAAGCGCAACCTTGCTCTTGCGCACGTTCAATAAATTCTGATACATATACAGGATCATTAATAGCTTCTAAGTATTCGTGCCCAACGTAGTAATCGTTAGATTGGAGTACACGATTTATGTTTTTGATCTTATAATCAGAAATTTGTTGGGAACGTTCATCTAGCTTCATTGTTTCTGCAATGAGTTTTAATACATTTTTTGTGTAGACCGTACGCTCTTGTAATGAGTCGTTAGGTGCATGTTTTTCAGAATATAACATAATATCCCGCAATTGCTCTAACCGTTTCCAACCTGGATACGTATTATATGAAACATAGGCAATACCACGATCAGATAGGTTGTGATTGCAAATATTAAGGATTTTATCTTTTACCACATCAGGCACCCAAGACCAAATACCATGAACGATAATGTAATCGAAGGTACCGAATGTCTCATCAATATCCATAATATTTTTTTCTAATAAGGTAATATTTTTAAGCCCCATGGATTCAATTAATTCATTCCCATGTTTCACCTGTGTAGGGGATAAATCGATGCCTGTGAAAGTTGCTGTTGGATTATATAGGGCTTGGGGTATGATATTTCCACCGCAAGAAGAGCCCAACTCTAATACGCGCGCGTCTTCAACTGGTACTGGGTCTAAGCCATAAATAAGAGCTTTTGCCATTAAAGATGTAATACATGTATTGGAAAATGGTTTTGATACGTATAGAAAATCGTCGTAAGATTCCTTTAGGTCGTTAATTTTAGATTGATCTACACTAGTAATGTGTTGTTTACTCATTAGAATATATCCCCTCTATAACTAATCTTCGGAAAATGCTCCTCATAATGATTTAGTATATCATAATTTTTATCAAAATCGGTCAAAAAATTCATAGTTATTTCATTTATAAGTTCGTATATGAAAAAAATGTGAAAGTGCCTTTAAAAGATTGTTGGATTATTATATTCATATTTTTCTATGATCCATATTTTATAGATAATATATAAATAGATGCCAAAATCGAGAAAAATCAATGAGATTAAATCAATTAAACGTTTATTTATAACTTGCATTAATATTGTTATCGAAAAAACTAGTACTGCATAGAGAAAAATAGATTATATTTTATAAAATACGTATAAAACACCGAAAAAATGAGTAAAAAAACACTCATATATTAAATTTTGTTTAACAAAATAAAGGTTCTGACAACAAACCTTGCTGTTTATGATAAAAACATGAAGAAAACTATTTACAACATTTTCGATATATGATATTCTGTTCATGACACAAAATGAAAGAAATATGAAAGATACTCAGAAAGGCGTAAAGGTATGGGAAATTTAGGCTTTTTGTTCTTTTGTATTTTATTGATTTAATTATAAGGATTGTAATTGTGTCTAGTTAAGAAAGGGGTTCATAGTAATATGAATAAAATCTTTAAAGTTGTTTGGAGCAAAACTAAAGAGTGCTACGTAGTAGTTTCCGAAGTTGCAAAAAACAATGGTGGTAAGAAAAAAGCTCTTGCTAGCGTATTAGCTGGTTTGGCTATGGTAGCTGCTACAGCAGGTACACCTGTACAAGCAGGTGGTAATTATGGTGGTAGTGCTGTTAATATCTCTCCTGATGCTTATAATGGTTCAAATACTACTGGAAGAAACTCTATAGTAGTTGGTTATCAAAATACAACTAATAGCCAAAATGGTACTATTGCAATCGGTGCGGCAAATACGGCTACAGAAGACTCTGCAGTAGCCATTGGTAATGGTAATACAGCTTCTGGTGGTGCAGCGGCTGCTTTTGGTGCTTATAACAAAGCGTCAGGACGTGCTTCTGTAGCAATTGGTAATGTATCTATGGCATCTGCTGAAGACTCCATTGCGATTGGTAACCGTGCAAACTCTAATGCAGCTAACCAAGATTTAGGTTCTGGACAATTTTCTATTGCTATGGGACGTGAAAGCTGGGCTAGAGGTACTGATAACATCAGTATTGGTCATAATGCTAAAACTGATTCTAGTGGTGATAGTATAGCTATTGGTCGTGATTCCACAAGTAACTCTGTAAATACTGTTACAATCGGGGCACAGACTAAAGCAACTGGTGGTTATGCGGTAGCAATTGGTCGTGAGTCTGAAGTTAATGCTAACTTTGCTACTGCAATGGGTTACCAATCCAAAGCAAAAGGTAGTGCATCTATCGCTATTGGTAAACAAAATAATTCCAATCTTGGTGATACTATTACAATGGGTAATAGTAATACTGCTAATACAATGGGCGGTATCGCAATTGGTAAAAATAATATCGCTGACTCCTCTATTGGGGATCCTACTACTGCAAATAAAGAAAACTCTCAAATCGCTATCGGTTTAAACAACAAGGCAACAAGTCTAGATACTGTAGCTATCGGTCGTGAAGCTGAATCTACAAAAACTGGTGCTGTTTCTTTAGGTGCGCGTACAAAAGCGAAAGGTGACTATGCAGTAGCTCTTGGTTCTGCCTCTGAAAATAAAACTGTAGAAGCAGCTGATTATGCAGTGGCTGTTGGTGCTATGTCTAAAGCAACTGGTGACCGTTCTGTAGCAGTTGGCGGTGGTGCTGAAGCAAGTGCATCTCGTTCCGTAGCGCATGGTTATAAAGCTAATGCATCTGTTGCTGATGGTGTTGCTCTTGGCTCTAACTCTAAAGCAACTGTAGATAAAGGTGTTAAAGGCTTTAATCCTGCAGAAACTCGTACAAATAAATATTCTGGTTTAGCTGGTACTGCACAAACATCCACATTGGCAGCTGTTTCCGTAGGTGATGGTGCTAATGCAACTCGTCAAATTACAGGTCTTGCTGCAGGTACTAATGATACTGATGCTGTTAACGTAGCTCAATTAAGAAGCGTTAACTTGAAATACGCTGGTGACACTGGCAATGGCGATGTATTGTTAGATGATGGTACATTGAAAATTAAAGGTGATGATCCTACATTTATTTCTACATCTGCTGATAAAAATGGTGTTACAGTAAAAGCTAAAATAGGTGCTGATATTACTAATACTAATGGTAAAGCAGTAGCGCCTACTACAAACGGCATTGCTACAACTGACAATGTTGCAAAAGCAATCAACGAATCTGGTTGGAACGTAGTTTCCTCCAATAACGGTGGTAGCGTAACAGGTACTCAAGCATCCAAAAAAGTAAGCCCTGGCGATACTGTAACATTGAGTGCAGGTAAAAATATTGTATTAGATCAAACTGATAAACAATTCACATACTCCTTGAATAAGGATGTTGACTTGACTAAAGATGGTTCCTTAACAATTGGTGATACTAAAGTTAACAACGATGGCTTAACAATCACTGGTGGTCCATCTGTTACAAAAAATGGTATCGATGCTGGTAATAAAAACATTACTAATGTAAAAGCTGGTGTAAACGATACTGATGCAGTTAACGTAAAACAATTAAAAGACGCTAAAACTAAACTTGTAGATGGTAAAAATACTACCGTTGAAGGTGATGGCTCCACAGCTACTCCTTACAAAGTAAATGTAGAAGGCGACTTGAAAGGTATTACATCTATTTCCAATGCTGACGGTGGTCCTAAAATGACAATTGGTGGTAACTCCATCAATATCACTGGCGGTCCAATTAACATGGGTGGTAGCAAAATCACTAACCTAGCTCCTGGTACAGATGATACTGATGCAGTTAACTACAGCCAAATTAAAGGCTTGAGAACTGAAGTTAAAGCTGGTGCTGGCGTAAGTGTTGCTAAATCTCAAGGTACTGATGGTCATGACATCTACACGGTAAGCTCTACTGGTGCTACTGGTAACACAGATCCTTCTAAAGTTGAAGGTGGTAAAAACACCACTGTAACAGGTGATGGTACAGCAGCTACTCCATATAAAGTAAATGTACAAGGTGACTTAACAGAAATCTCCTCCATTACAAATGGTACTGGTTCTGGTAAAATTTCCTTTGCTGGTGATCAAGTTGTAAAAGTTGATGGCGACCATGCTATTTCCTTAGATGGTAAAGGTGGTTATGTAACTGGCTTACAAAACAAAGATTGGGATATCACTAACCCAACTGTTGTTTCCGGTCGTGCAGCAACTGAAGACCAATTGAAAAAAGTAAGCGATGGCTTCAACAACACAGTTAAATTGGCTGGTAACACTGGCAACACAGATACTCAAAAATTGAGCCAAGCTGGTGGTTTAAGCTTCGGTGTAGTTGGCGCTAGCAACGGTCAATACATCAAAACAACTGCTTCTGGTACAGACGTAGTAGCTGATTTGTCCGATGACGCAAAAGCTAAATTAAACCACAAAGTAGAAGTAGCTTCTGGTTCTAGCAATGTAACAGTAACTACAGATACAACTGATCCTAATAAAACAATTTATAAAGTAGCTGTAGCTAATTCTTCTACACCTGGTGGTGCTTCCTCTACTGAAAGTGTAGTTAAAAAAGCTGACGCAGCTGGTGACACTAACATTGCTGACGTTACAGTAGCTGGTGGTAAAAATACTAATGATCCAGATGCTCAATACGAAGTTAATGTTTCCCGTAATGCAGTTAAAGATGCAGCTCGTGAAGCAGTAACAGTAAATAATGGTGGTACAACTACTGGTGGTAACTACACAGCCGATGCAGATAACCCTATCACTGTTAACCCTGTGAAAAATGATGCTGACCACAACACTACATACGAAGTGAAATTCGATGGTGATAAAGCAGCTAAACAAATTCCTTTGACATACAAAGCTAATGGTACTGGTGACCAAACAGTTAAGTTGGACAAAGGCCTAAACTTCACTAACGGTTCCAACACAACAGCTTCCGTAGCTGCTGATGGCGTAGTTAAATACGACTTGAACAAAGACGTTGATTTGACTAAAAACGGTTCCTTAACAATTGGTGACACTAAAGTTAACAACGATGGCGTAACTATCAATGGTGGCCCATCCGTTACTAAAACTGGTATTGATGCTGGTAACAAACAAATCACTAATGTAGCTCCTGCAGTTAACGGTACTGATGCAGTTAACCTCGATCAATTGAAAGCAGCTCGTACAGTTGTTACATCTAATGATAAATCTGTAACAATCAACAAAACAGAAAATGGCAATCAAGTAACATATGACTTGCATGTAAATGCAGCTGCTGGCACAGCATCTACTTGGAACTTGAAATCTGGTGTAGCATCCACAACAGAAGGTACACATGCTGGTGATTCCACTCAAAACATTGCAGACGGTAAATCCGTTACAATGCAAGCTGGTAAAAACTTAACTGTTAAACAAACTAACGATGGTGCAGGTAATACTGAGGTTGCATACTCTCTTGATAAAAACCTTAAAGATCTTACAAGCGTATCAACTGATAAAGTAACTACTAAAGAAATTACTTTGAAAGATCCTAGTGGCCCTAGCGAAACTGTAATCAAAAAAGATGGCGACCGCATTACTTATACTAATGATGGTGGTAATACTACTAAGACAATCTCTACTTTAGAAGATGAAAAACATATCACTAAAGGTGAATACGATGTTGATGCTAATGGCAAAGTTACTATGACATATACAGATGGTAAAGGTAACTTGGTAACAGGTGAAACTGCTGTTATTAAAGGCATTGCTAAAAACGATCTTTCCAACATCACTGATGATGGTAAGAAAGTAATCACTGGTCTTGGCACAATCGTTAAAGCTGGTGAAAATGTTAACGTAACTGAAGCATCTGATACTACAACAGGCCAAAAAACTTACACTGTAAATGCTGTAACTCCAGCAGTTTACACTAAAGCTGATGGTACTAAAGTAGTTAAACGTCCAGATGGTACTTACACAACAAACCTTGATGGTTCTGCTGGTAACGATGTTCCTGCAAGTGATGTTATTGTATCCTTCCAAGATGCAGCTGGTAACACAACTGGTGGCAATTCCATCGTAAACAACGTAGGTTCTGCTATCGACAAAACTGGTACAGCTACTGGTGATACATTCTTAACTAAACTTGATGATGCAGCTACTGCAACTCCAAATGCAGCAGTAAACGTTAAAGACCTTAAATCTACATCCGATGCTATTATCGGTAAAGAGCTTCACATTGCTCCAACAGCAGTTAAAGCTGGTAGCACTGAAGCTAAAGGTGGCGTAGCAAGTGGTGCTGAAAACGTATACAAATACGATGCAGCTACTAAGAAAGTTACATTGACTTATAACGATGGTAAGGGTACTGCAGTATCTGATACTAAAGCAGTTATTGACTTCTCCGACTTGAACATCCCAGCAGCAACAACTCCTTACAGCTTCAAAACAAATGCAACTGGTAACCTTGAAGACGGTTCCAATGCAGCTGAAACTGAAGTAGCAAGCGGTAAAACTGTAAACTTTGGCGCAGGCAAAAACTTGACTGTAAAACAAGAAATCGGTACTGATGGTAACCAAACATACACTTATGCATTGAACAAAGACTTAACTAACCTTGATAAAGTAGTTGTTAATGGTAAAGATGGTGTTAACGGTACAGATGGTGTAACAATCACTGGTCCTCAAGGCGCAGCAGGTACAGATGGTAATAACGGTAAAGTTGGTATCTCTGGTAAAGACGGTAAAGATGCAGTATCTATCTCCGGTAAAGATGGCGTAGGTCACATTGGTTTGACTGGTCCTGCTGGTCAAGATGGTAAAAATGCAACTGCTGACATCACTGTAAAAGATGGTGTTCCAGGCGTTGACGGCCAACCTGGTGAAACTATGACTCGTATCGTATACCAAGACAAAGACGGTAACGAACATGAAGTAGCAACTCACGATGATGGTATGAAGTTCGCTGGTGACGACGGTCAAGATAACCAAGATACAAATGCACAAGTTATTAAGAAACATCTTAATAAGGTTGTAGATATCGTTGGTGGTGCAGATAAAACTAAGTTGACTTCTACTGATAACATCGGTGTTAACAATGTTGGTGGCAAATTGAAAGTTCAATTGGCTAAAAATGTTGACTTGGATGCTGATGGTTCCTTGACTACTGGCGCTACAAAAGTTGATAACAATGGTGTTACAATCACTGCTCCTGCAGGTGGTACTACTACTGATGTTAAATTGACTAAAGATGGCTTAGATAATGGCGGTAACAAAATTGTTAACGTTAAAGCTGGTGAAAACGATACAGACGCTGTAAACGTTAAACAATTGAAAGACAAAGTAACAACTGTTGCGTCTTCCGATAACTCCATTAAAGTAGTTGATAAAAACGATCCTACATCTGCAACTTATGATGCAGCTAAAGGTCACCAATACGACATCACTATAAATAACCAATCTGTAGTTGAAAAAGCTCAAACTCCAGTTGTTTACACTGATAAAGATGGCAACAAACTTTACAAAATTGTAGACCCTGCTACAGGTAATGTTACTTTCAATACAAAAGAAGACGGTTCTGGTACTACAGTTCAACCTGCTGACGTAATTGCATCCATGAACAATGGTGGCGATTCTACAACAGATCCTATGAAGTTGAACAACGTAGGTTCCTCTATCGCTGATAAAGCTGGTAATACTTACTTAGACAAAATTAATGCGGCAGCTAATGACAACAAAACTAAGAATGGTGCGGTAAACGTAACTGACCTTAAAAATACAGCTGATGCATTAATCGATAAAGGCTTAAACTTCGACGCTAACTCTGGCGGTGTGAAAACTAATAAACTTGGTTCCACTGTAAAAGTTCAAGGCGAAGGCGCTAAAGCTGATACTGAGTACAGCGGCGAAAACGTTAAAACTATCATCGGTCAAGATGCAGATGGTAACACAACTATCGATGTTAAACTTGATAAAAACCTTAAAGCTGAAACTATTACTGTAACAGGTAAAGATGGTAAAGACGGCAAAATTGGTATCAACGGTAAAGATGGTACTAATGGTGTTGATGGTACTAACCGTGTAGATATCCAAGTTGAAAAAGGTGTTGATGGTATTGACGGTAAAAATGGTGCTGATGGTATCTCCCGTATTGTATACGAAGATAAAACAGGCAAACATACTGTTGCTACATTAGAAGATGGCTTAGCATTCAAAGGTGATAACACTACTGTTGTTAAGAAAAAACTTGGTGAACAATTAGATATCGTTGGCGGTGCAGACAGCACTAAATTGACTGATAACAATATCGGTGTAAATGAAGACGGCGGTAAATTGAAAGTTCAATTGTCTAAAGACCTTGATCTTACTAAAGACGGTTCCGTAAAAATTGGCGATACTACAGTTAACAACGATGGTTTGACTATCGCTGGTGGTCCATCTGTAACTAAGACTGGTATTGACGCTGGTAATAAAACAATTACAGGCGTTAAAGCTGGTGAAAACGATACAGATGCTGTAAACGTTAAACAATTGAAAGATAAAGTTACAACTGTTGAATCTTCTGATAACACTATCTCCGTAACTGATAAAAATGATCCTACATCTGCAACTTATGATGCAGCTAAAGGTCACCAATATGACATCAAAATTAATAACCAAGGTGTTGTAAACAACGCTCAACTTCCAGTGGTATACACTAAACAAGATGGCACTAAAGTTTACAAACAACCAGATGGTACTTTCAACACAGCTAAAGATGGTTCTGGTACTGTCGTAGCACCTAATGAAGTAATCGCTTCCATGAATAGTGCAGGTGACTCCACTACAGCTCCTACTAAGTTGAACAACGTTGGTTCTTCCATCGCTGATAAAGCTGGTAATACATTCTTAGATAAGATTGATGCAGCAGCAGCTGACAACAATACTAAGAATGGTGCTGTAAATGTTACTGACCTTAAAAATGCTGCTGATGCAATCGGCAACAAAGGCTTGAACTTCGGTGCTCAATCTGGTACTGACATCCACAAAAACTTGGGTGAAAAACTTGAAATCGTTGGTGAAGGTACTAAAGCTGATGATAACTACAGCGCATCCAACATCAAAACCATGACTAAAGATGGTAAAGTTGTAATCGGTCTTGATAAAGATCTTAACGGCTTGAACTCCATTGGCGTTCCTGGTAAAGATGGCGTAGCTGGTAAAGATGGTGTATCCATCTCCGGTAAAGACGGTGCTAACGGTATCGACGGCAAAGTTTCCATCGGTAAAGATGGTAAAGATGCTGTATCCATCGCTGGTAAAGATGGCGTAGGTCACATTGGCTTGACTGGTCCTCAAGGTCCTGCTGGTGCAGATGGTACTGGTGTAGATATCTCTACAGATCACGGTTCCAAAACTCTTGTTAAACCAGAAGCTAACAATGGCGACAAATCTGAACGTATCGTATACGTACCAAAAGATAAAGATGGCAACCCATTGAAAGATACTGATGGTAACCCAATCAAACGTGAAGTAGCAACTATGGATGATGGTTTGAAATTCACAGGTAACAACACTGGTACTGAAAACAAACATGCGTTGAATACGCTTGTTAAAGTTCAAGGTGAAGGTGTGACTGCGGCTCAATCCACTGCATTCCAATCCGCTGCTGGTAACATCAACGTAGTAGCTGATGGTAACGATACATTAACTGTTAAATTGAACAAAGACCTTAAAGGTATCAACTCCATCAAGAATAGCGACAATGGTCCTGCATTGAACTTCAACGCTGGTGACCTTTCCGTAACTGGTGGTAACCTCAACATGGGTGGTAACAAAATTACTAACCTTGGTAAAGGTACTGACGATACAGATGCGGTTAACTTGAAACAATTGAAAGATTCCCGTACAATCGTTAAATCCACTGATGGTACTGTAGGTGTTCAAGAATCTGAAACTACAGATGGCGCTAAAGTATACGACTTGTCTACTGGTGCAAGCCCTCGTTTCGATGAGTTAACTGATGAAATCGGTCGTGTAGGTGCACAAGGCGCAGCTCTTGCAGCATTGAAACCTATCCAATACGATCCATTAGAACCAACTCAAATCATGGCTGGTTATGGTAACTACCGTGGTAACTCCGCTATTGCAATGGGCGTTGCTCATTACAAAAACGAGTCCACAATGATGCATGCTGGCTTAGCTTGGGCAGGTGGTTCCCGTCACATGATGGCAAACGCTGGTGTAACTTGGAAAGTTGGCAACCGTGATAGTGAAGCTGCTGTAGCAGATCGTTACCGCAAAGGCCCTATCAGCTCTGCTTATGCAATGCAACAAGAAATGGCTTCCGTTAAAGCACAAAACGCTGGATTAAAAACAGAAGTATCTGATTTGAAAGCTGAAAACGAACAAATGAAAGCTCAAATTGCTGCTATGATGGCAAAACTTGGTATGTAATCATTTGTGAGTGTAAGAACTGAATGAACAAAGGAAGGTATGCGCTACCTAGCGTAGCGCTTACCTCTCCCTATTGTTTATGAAAATAATGCTTTTAAATATGAACGTGAAACGCGTGAGAGATACTTTCACCATAATCTAACGATAGAAAAGAGGAATATAGAATGAAAAAATCTACATTACTTGCTTGTGCAGCGGCTCTTGTTATTTCTACAGGCGTTGTAGGTGCACAATCCGCTCCAACATATGACGATAACCTAATTTTACGTAATCCAGTATCTGCTCCAGCATTGGGCAATGTAGTATTGGTTCCAGTGGCTAGTCCACAAACAGTGTCTGCTGTTCATGACTATGTAAAAGCTTGGCAAAATGCAGAAATCAATATCGCAAAAGCTAAAGTAAAATACGAAAACCATGAACGTATGACTAAAGCTGAAAAAATCTGGTTACATTCCTATGATAAACATAACTACGCTGACTACTTCCGTACACACTCTATCGGTCGTGTACATGGTCAAGAAGTGTTCTTGAACTGGAATGGTGAAAACCGTAATAAAAACGAATACGAATATTTCGAAATGCCTAAATACAATGAAAAAGATGGCTTCACTAACAGCTATGGTTACAATGTATTGCGCGGCATGACAGATCGTATTAACGAAATCATCCAAAAACAAAAAGAAGTTGGCGGTCCTATGACTGACGACGAAGCACAAGCATTAGAAGATGCTATTTTGGATGTAATGGCTAAAGACCAAGAAAACGTTTCTAACGAAGAACTTCGTCACTACATGAACGAAACAATCTGGTTCGCAGCTAAACAAACAGTTAAAAATAAAGCAAGTGAAGAACCTAAAATGGAAGATGAACACACTGTAAATCTTCGCGAAGCAATCAATCGTCCAGCTAACCAAGAAACTAAAAAAGTAGACTTGCGTGCTGCGATTCAATAATAAGGTTTGTAAATTTAACTATACATCATTAATACACTGAGAGCTCGGCATAAACGATATACAATGAATTAGGAAGATGATGTGTGACGCACAGTGTATATAATGAACAACTACATATGGCCCTCATACGGCGATTGTTTGAGGGCCTTGATGTACCCTGGCCCCCGACTAGGGCACACAATCCTTATGCAAAACGACGCCATCCGAAAGGATGGCGTTGTTTTTTTTGCGTTTATAGATTGTTTTCTATACTTACATGACCCAATAATTGTGCAAATGTAAACAATTATAAAATAATAGACCGATTATATTAACTACCTTTTTCTAAGCATTTATGAAGAAACGCTTGTTTACTGGATTCTGATTTCATCTAATTTAGAATGTTTATATATGTAAGATGAAGATGATCTTGTATAAGATATTCAAATATAATGTAAATATAAACTGATGCGATCTATTTTATGCTCTTATATATATAATGTATTATATTATATATAATACTATCATAAAGAAAAGCCTTATTTTATGCGGATGTGTAGATATTTCCGCATATCTAGAAAACTCGATTTATCTTGTTTAGAAATATAAAATTTATTTTAATTATTTCAGGAATTTCTATTTACAATTAGTTTATAAATTGTTATTATATTAATATCTTAATGAATAGTATGTGAACGTGTGTCATAAACCATTCATGAAACAAAAAATGTATGAATAAGGCATTTAGTGTTTTCTTTATAAGAGAGAAAGGGGTTCATAGTTTCTATGAATAAGGTTTTTAAGGTCGTTTATAGCAAATCTAAAGGTTGCTACGTAGTAGTACCTGAAACTGCTAAAAATAATAACGGCAAGAAAAAAGTATTAGCTAGCGTATTGGCTGGCTTGGCACTTGTTGGTGGTGCAGTTGGTGGTAATACTGCTCACGCAACAGTTAGTGGTGATGGTAGTATTAATACAGACGGTAGCCGAATCAATATCGCGGCTAATGCTAAACCTGGTAATAGTGTTGGCGTTAATTCTATCGTTGTAGGTTACCAAAATACAACTGATAATGAAGATGGCACTACAGCTCTTGGTGCTAATAACCAAGCTTATGGTAACTCTGGTTTAGCGATAGGTAATCAAAACGAATCTAGCGGTGGCGCTTCTACTGCTATTGGTGCTGGCAACAGAGCAAATGGTGCTGCAACGGTAGCTATTGGTAACGTAAGTAATGCGAATGCAAATGGTGCTATTGCTATTGGTTCCTATAATAATGTCAACTATACACCTAACACTTGGCAAACAACACCAAAACAAGCTGGCGATCACTCTATCGTTGTTGGTAGTTATTCACATGCTGCAGGCAATCAAAATGTTGCGATTGGTAATAATGTAAAAACTGAACATGATGATTCTGTAGCTATTGGTGCTGATGTTTCTGCTTTGGCAGGTCACAACATTGCTATCGGTTCTGGCGGAACAAAGGCACAATCTGCTCCAGGCAAAACTGGTTCTGCAGCAATTGCGATTGGTCTTAATGCACAAGCTACATATGGTAATGATGCTGGCGCATATGACATGATTGCTGTTGGTAATCAAGCAACTGCATCTGCTAATGCTGCAACAGCTATTGGTACATTGTCTAAAGCAACTGGTAACAACTCTACTGCAATTGGTAATAAAGCTACAGCATCTGCTTCCGGTGCACTTGCATTTGGTCAAGCAACACAAGCGACTGCACATGGTGCTCTTGCTACAGGTAATGGCGCACAATCTAAGGGTGTAGGTTCCACTGCTGTTGGCCGTACTGCAAAAGCTAATAATGATGGTTCTGTTGCAGTAGGTTTTAATGCAGAGGCTACAGGTGACCATGCAATTGCAATTGGTGGTGATGGTAAAGGCGCTGCTTTCAATGATAGCCCTAATACATACGATGGTTTAGGCAATAAAACTAAAGCATCTGCAACAAATGCTATTTCTGTAGGTTATAATGCAAAAGCTGATAAAGTGGATGGTGTAGCACTAGGCTCTAATTCTGTTACAACTACAGATAAAGGCGTTCTTGGTTACAACCCATCCGATCCTCATGAACGTAAATACGCACCATTGACTGGTAACGTACAAACAGCTACTACAGCTGCTGTATCCATCGGCAATGGTCAACAAATGACTCGTCAATTGACTGGTCTTGCTGCTGGTACTGCAGACACTGACGCTGTAAACGTGGCTCAATTGAAAAACGTTGGCGTTGCTGTAACTGGTAACACTGGTAAAAGTGACTTCTTAACTGATGGCGGTAAATTGAACGTTATCGGTACAGGTCGTGTATCTACTGTAGCGGCTCATGACGGTGCAAAAGACTCCAGAATTACTGTAGGCTTTGATGATACTGGCATGGTGAGAGCTGGTAAAAACGTTACAGTTGACGAAAAAACTGTAGACGGTCGTACTACTTACACAATCAACGCTGCTGACACAGCTGCTAAATATGATTTCTTAACAAATGCAAAAGCTAACGGTGGCAACTTAGACGGCACTGCAAAACCTGCGACTGTAGCAAGTGGCAATACTGTTAACTATGCAGCTGGTAAGAACTTAACAGTTAAACAAGAAATTAACCAATCCATTGGTGAACAAACATATACATACTCTTTAAATAGCGATCTTGGCGGCATTACTTCCATTACTAACAATGGTGGTACTACTATGCACTTTGGTCCTGACAACATCAGCATCACTGGTGGTAACCTAGATCTTGGCGGTAATAACATTACTAACCTTAAATCTGGTGGCGACACAATCAACAATGCTGCAAATATCGGCGATGTTACTCGTATCTCCAAAGCTAATGATAAACACATTAAACCAGGTGAATACGCAGTTGATAACAACGGCAAAGTAACAATGACTTACCTTGACGGTAACAATAAAGACGTTCCTAATGAAACTGCTGTTATCACAGGCATTGCTAAACAAGATCTTTCCAACATCAACAAGGGTGGCGAAACAGTCATCCAAAATCTTGCTAAAAAATCCATCGATATGGAAAATGGTAAGAATACAAAGGTTAGCAACCGTGAAATCAATGGCGTTAAAACTTTCAAAGTAGACGTTGAAGGTGATTTAAACGACATTACATCCATCACAAACAAAGCTGGCGACGGCAAGGTTGTATTCGGTGGTAACCAAACTGTAAACGTTGCAGGCGATCACAACATTAACTTGAATGCTAAAGTTGGTGACATCACTGGTTTAACTAACGTAACGTTGGATGCTCCAGACTTCGCTAAAAAAGGTCGTGCTGCAACTGAAGAACAATTGAACATTGTTAATAACAAGTTCAATAACACAGTTGGTTTGACTGGTAATACAGGCGCTACTGAATTACAAAAATTGAACAAACAAGGCGGCTTGAGCTTCGGCGTTGTAGGTGCTAACAATGGTGAGTACATTAAAACAACTGCTTCTGGTTCCAATGTAGTAGCTGACTTGTCCGACAGCGCTAAAAATAAATTGAACAGCACTGTTGAAGTTCAAGGTAAAAATGCTGCGAAAGTAACAAGCAACGTAGTTCAAAATGCAGACGGTAGCAGTAAAACTATCTACACTGTAGATGTTAATAACGTAACACCTACTGCAGCTTCTACTGAAAAAGTACAAGCTAAAGCAGACGTAGCTGGTTCTAGCGACAAAAATATCGCTAAAGTATCCCCTAAAGTAGGCGATCAATTCGGTGAAGCTGGTGCAACTTACGAAGTAAACGTATCCCGTAACGACGTAAAAGATGCAGCTCGTGAAGCAGTTACTGTAAACAATGCAAACAATAACAACAACCCAATCACTGTTACACCTGTACAAGATGAAGCAAATCATAACACTACATACCAAGTAACATTCGATGGCGACAAAGCTGCTAAACAAATTCCTTTGACTTACAAAGCGAATGGCACAAACGAACAAAAAGTTACATTGGATAAAGGTTTGAACTTCACAAACGGTAAAAACACAACAGCTTCTGTAGATGCTGAAGGCGTTGTTAAATACGATGTGAACAAAGACTTAGTAGACATCCATTCCATTTCCAATACTACAAATGGTCCAAAAATGGAATTCGGTCCTAACTCTATCAACATCACTGGCGGCCCTATCAACATGGGTGACCAAAACATCACTAACCTTAAATCTGGTGGCGATGTAGTGAATAACGCAGCTAACATTGGCGACGTAACTCGTATTTCTAAAGCTAACGACTTGCACATTGCTCCAACATCTTCTGACCGTCAAGGTGAAACTACTACATCTTACGCTTACGATGCAGCAAGCAAATCCGTAACATTGAAATACAACGATGGTAACGGTGCTAACCAATCTGGTACAGTGGCGAAAATCGACTTGTCCGGTTTGGCTGATCAAATCAAAGATGGTTACTCCTTCTCCACTGACGCTAAAGGCAATGTAGTTGGTAACCATGCTGTTACACCTGTAGCAAATGGTAAAACTGTTTCTTATGCAGCGGGTAAAAACTTAACTGTTGCTCAAAATATTGATAATGCAACTGGTGAACATACTTACACATATGCATTGTCCAATGATGTTGATTTAACACCAAATGGTTCCTTGAAAATTGGCGACACTATTCTTAACAATGGTGGCTTAACAATTACAGGTGGCCCATCCGTAACTAAAACTGGTATCAACGCTGGTAACTTGAACATTACTAATGTGAAAGCAGGCGTAAACGATACTGATGCAGTTAACGTAAAACAATTGAAAGATGCTCGTACAGTAGTAACTTCCAACGATAACTCCGTAACAGTTAACAAAACTGAAAACGGCAACCAAGTTACTTATGACTTGCATGTAGCTCCAGGTGCTGCACAATCCGTATGGAATGTGAAATCCACTGGTAATACAACTGCTGACTCCGAAGCAACTGCTAAAACTATCACTGACGGTAAAACAGTTGAAATGGCAGCAGGTAAAAACTTGACTGTTAAACAAACTAGCAACAACGACGGTGCTAAAGTAGAATTCGGTTTAGCTGGTGACTTGACTAACATCAAGACTATTAAAAACGAAGGCCCTGCTACTTTCACAATCGGCGGCAACGAATTCAAATTCGATGGCGGCAATGTGAACATGGGCGACAACAACATCACTAACCTTAAATCTGGTGGCGATGTGATCAATAACGCTGCTAACATTGGCGACGTTAAACGTATCTCCAAAGCTAACGATATTCATGTCAAAGACAAAACATACACAGTGAACGCTGATAAAACAGTTACATTGGAATATGTTGATGGCAATGATAATGCAGTGAACAAAACAGCTAAGATCGACTTGAGCAACTTGCCTACAGGCGATAAAGCTGCTGTTGAAAGCGTAGTTAAAAAATCTGCTGCTACAGGCGACACTAACATCGCTGACATCACTGTAGCTGACGGTAAACAAACTGGTGATGCAAATGCTAAATACGAAGTAAATGTTTCCCGTAATGCTGTTAAAGACGCAGCTCGTGAAGCAGTGACTGTAAACAATGCAAACAACAGCAACAACCCAATCACTGTTACACCTGTTCAAGATGAAACAAACCATAACACAACTTACCAAGTAACATTCGATGGCAATAAAGCTGCTAAACAAATTCCTTTGACATACAAAGCGAATGGCTCTAACGACCAAAAAGTTACATTGGATAAAGGTTTGAACTTCACTAATGGTTCCAACACAACAGCTTCCGTAGCTGCTGATGGCGTAGTTAAATACGATCTTAACAACAACGTAAACTTGACTCCATCTGGTTCCTTAACTATTGGTGACACTGTTGTTAATAACGGTGGCTTAACTATTTCCGGTGGCCCATCTGTTCTTAAAACTGGTATTAATGCTGGTAACTTGAACATCACTAATGTGAAAGCTGGCGTAAACGATACTGATGCAGTTAACGTTAAACAGTTGAAAGATTCTCGTACAGTAGTAACTTCCAACGATAATTCCGTAACAGTTAACAAAACTGAAAACGGCAACCAAGTTACTTACGACTTGCATGTAGCTCCAGGTGCTGCACAATCCGTATGGAATGTGAAATCTTCTGGTAATACAACTGCTGATTCCGAAACTACTGCAAAAACTATCACTGATGGTAAAACAGTTGAAATGGCAGCAGGTAAAAACTTGACTGTTAAACAAACTAGCAACAACGACGGCGCTAAAGTTGAATTCGACTTGGCTAACGATATCAAGATTGGTAACGATGGCAAAGACGGTAAAGATGGCGTTGACGGTAAAATTGGCGTAAATGGTAAAGATGGTTCTTCCGTTGTGATCAACGGTAAAGACGGCTCCATCGGCTTGAATGGTAAAGACGGTAAAGATGGTCTTACTATCCGTGGCGCTAATGGTCAAGACGGCGTAAATGGTACAAACGGTACTAACGGTATCACTCGTATCGTATACGAAGACAAAAACAACAACAAACACGAAGTGGCTACTACTGATGACGGTTTGAAATTCACTGGTAATAACACTGATGTTGTAAACAAAAATAAATTGAATAGCCTTGTTAAAGTTCAAGGTGAAGGCGTAGATAAAACAACTTCTGCATCCTTCAAGAGCGCTTCTGGTAACATCAACGTAAAAGCTGATGGTACTGATACTCTCGAAGTTCAATTGAACAAAGATTTGAAAAACATCACTTCCATTAAGAACGATGGTCCTGCTACTTTCACAATTGGCGGCAACGAATTCAAATTCGATGGCGGCAACGTGAACATGGGTGGCAACAACATCACTAACCTTAAATCTGGTGGCGATGTAATCGATAACGCTGCTAACATCGGCGATGTAAAACGTATTTCCAAAGCTAACGATTTACACATTGCACCAACTCAATCCAACCGTGCAGGTGAAACTACTACATCTTACTCTTATGATGCAGCAGACAAATCCATTACATTGAAATACAACGATGGCAATGGTGCTAACCAAGCTGGTACAATCGCGAAAATCGACTTGTCTGGTTTGGCAGATCAAATTAAAGATGGCTACTCCTTCTCCACAGATGCGAAAGGCAATGTAGTTGGTAACCACGCTGTAACAGCAGTAGGCAACGGTAAAACTGTATCCTACGCAGCAGGCGATAATTTGACAATTACTCAAAATATCGATAATGCAACTGGTGAACAAACTTATACATATGCATTGTCTAATGACATCAAAGTTGGTAACGACGGTAAAGATGGCAAAGACGGTGTTGATGGTAAAATCGGCGTAAACGGTAAAGATGGTTCCGCTGTTGTAATCAACGGTAAAGATGGTTCCATCGGCTTGAATGGTAAAGACGGTAAAGATGGTCTTACTATGAAAGCTAAAGATGGTCAACCTGGTGTAAACGGTAAAGATGGTATCACTCGTATCGTATACGAAGATAACAGCAAGAATACACACGAAGTGGCTACATTGGATGACGGCATGAAATATGCTGGCGACGATGCACAAGGTACTGATAAATCCAAAGTTATCGCTAAGAAATTGAACGAAACTATGGACGTAGTTGGTGGTGCAGATAAGTCCAAATTGACTGACAACAACATCGGCGTGAACAACGTAGATGGCAAATTGAAAGTTCAATTGGCTCAAAAGATCAACTTGACTCCAAATGGTTCCTTAACAATTGGCGACACTGTAGTGAACGATGGTGGCTTGACTATCAACAATGGTCCTTCCATCACTAAAGGTGGTATCAATGCTGGTGGTTTGAACATCACTAACGTGAAAGCTGGCGTAAATGACACTGACGCAGTTAACGTAAAACAATTGAAATCCGCTAAGACAGAAGTTAAAGCTGGTGACAACGTAACAGTTGATAAAACAATTGGTGCTGATGGTCAAAACATTTACACAGTAAATGCAAAAGCAACTAACCTTGGCGATGCTGAACTTAACTACACAGCTAACAACGGTACTAAACAAAAAGTTAAATTGTCTGAAGGCTTGAACTTCGTTGACGGTAACTACACTAAAGCTTCCGTTGATGCAAATGGTGTTGTTAAATACGACGTAACACTTGGTAAAGTGAAAGACGGCGTTGATGGTAAACCAGGCGTTGATGGTGATAATGGTATCGCTACAGTTAAAACTGTTGTAGATACAATCAACAACTCCGGTTGGAAAGGTGATGTTACTGGTAACACAGTAGGCGATCACACAGCTACAATTGTTAAACCTGGCACAACTGTAAACTTCGGTGCAGGTAAAAACTTAACTGTTGAACAAATCGTTGATAAAGTAACTGGCAACCACACTTACAACTATGCATTGTCCGACGATATCAAAGTTGGTAATGATGGTAAAGACGGTAAACCAGGCGTTGACGGTAAGATCGGTGTAAACGGTAAAGACGGTTCTGCTGTTGTAATCAACGGTAAAGACGGCTCTATCGGCTTGAATGGTAAAGACGGTAAAGATGGTCTTACTATCCGCGGTGCTAACGGTCAAGACGGTGTAAATGGTATAAACGGTACTAACGGTATCACTCGTATCGTTTACGAAGATAGCAACAACAACAAACACGAAGTTGCTACTACTGATGACGGCTTGAAATTCACTGGTAACAACGAAAGCGTTGTAAACAAAAACAAACTTAACTCCACAGTTAAAGTTAAAGGTGAAGGCGTTACTGAAGAGCAAGAAAAAACATTTGAATCTGCTGCAGGTAACATCGCTGTAACTGCTGATGGTAACGATACTTTGAACATTCGCTTGAATAAAAACATCAAAGGCATCGACTCCATCCAAACTAAGGAAATCCACTTAGGTACACCTGATAATTACACAACAATTAAGAAAGATGGAGACCGCATTAAATATGGCGACAAAACATTCGCTAACACTGACGATATCTGGACAATTCAAGCTAATGGCACAGATGTTCCAGCTAACGGCGGTAAAGTAAATGTTAAAGGTGCTGACGGTATCACAGTATCCAAATCTGCTAATGGCGAAATGACAATTAGCGGTGCTGGTCTTGGTACAATGAACAGCTTCAACGTTAAATCTTCTGGTAATACTACTGCTGATTCTGAAACAGCAGCTAAGAGAATTACTGATGGTAAAACTGTTGAATTCTCCGGCGGTAAAAACCTCACTGTAAAACAAACTAGCGACGAAAACGGTGCTAAAGTAGAATATGCATTGAGCAACAATGTAGATCTTACTAATAAAGGTTCCGTAACAATTGGCGATACTAAGATCACTGATGGTGGCTTGGTAATCAACAATGGTCCATCCGTAACTAAAGACGGCATCAATGCTGGTAATAAACAAATTACTAACGTTGAAGACGGTGTAAACGATACTGATGCGGTTAACGTACGTCAATTGAAAGCAGCTAAAACTAACCTTGTTGACGGTCAAAACACTAAAGTGACTGGCGACGGTTCTAAAGCTAACCCTTACAAAGTTAATGTTGAAGGCGATTTGAACAAAATCACTTCCATCACTAACAAAGAAGGCGATGGTAAATTAGAATTCAAAGGTGACCAAGTAGTTAACGTAGCTGGCGACAACACAATCAAGCTTGATGGTAAAACTGGTGATATCACTGGCTTAACTAACAAGACTCTTGATTCTGCTGACTTCGCAACTAAAGGTCGTGCGGCAACTGAAGAACAATTGAAACTTGTTCAACAAGAAGCAGCTAAAAAATCTACTGAAAAAGTACAAGCTAAAGCTGATGCTAATAATATCGCTAAAGTAGCTCCTAAAGCTGGCGATACATTCGGTGCAGCTGGTGCAACATACGAAGTATCTGTAGATAAAAACGACGTGAAAGACGCAGCTCGTGAAGCAGTTACTGTAACAGGTGACAACAAAGCGATCACTGTAGATGTTCAACCAAATGCTACTAACCATACAACTAACTACCAAGTTAACTTCAATGGTAAGGAAGCAGCTAAACAAATCCCATTGACTTACAAAGAAAATGGTGGCAACGCTAGAACAGTAATGTTATCTGAAGGTTTAGACTTCTCTAATGGCGTAAATACTACTGCTCACACTGATGCGAACGGTAAAGTATCCTTCGACGTAAAAGGTGACCTCACTAACATCACTTCCATTTCCAATAACTCCAATGGTCCTAAAGTATCCTTCGGTGGCGATACTGTAAATATCACTGGTGGCAACCTCAACATGGGTGGTAACAAAATTACTAATGTTCAACGTGGCACTAATGATACTGATGCAGTAAACGTTAAACAATTGAAAGATTCCCGTACTACATTGACATCTGATGATCATTCCGTAGTATTGAAGAAAACTGAATCTGCTGACGGTGGCTTGAACTATGACCTTTCTGTAAAAGGCGCAGTTGACCCTCGCGTTGATCAATTGACTGAAGAAGTGGGTCGTGTAGGTGCACAAGGTGCAGCATTGTCCGCATTGAAACCTATGCAATACGATCCATTGGAACCAACTCAAATCATGGCTGGTTACGGTAACTACCGTGGTAACTCCGCGATTGCAGTGGGCGTAGCTCATTACAAAAACGAGTCCACAATGTTCCATGGCGGCTTGTCCTGGGCTGGCGGCTCTAGCCATATGATGGCAAACGCTGGTGTAACTTGGAAAGTTGGTAACAGAGATGCTGAAGCAGCTGTAGCAGACCGCTACCGCAAAGGCCCTATCAGTTCTGCATACGCAGTTCAAACTGAAATGGCTGCAATGAAAGCTCAAAATGCCGGATTAAAAGGTGAAGTATCCGACTTGAAATATGAAAACGAACAAATTAAAGCTCAAAACGCTGGTCTACAAAGTGAAGTAGAAGTATTGAAAGCTCAAATGGCTGCAATGATGGCGAAAATGGGTATGTAATTAGTTACACTTTCAGAAAACTTTCAAAAAAACTAGGAATCTAATCCTAGGTATGGATATGACTGGTAAGGGTTCCTTTGGGAGCCCTCATCCAGCACATTAATTCGACTATGAAAAGAGGAATAGATATGAAAAAATCTACAATGCTTGCTTTCACAGCGGCAGTTTTATTGAGCGCAGCATCCTTCACTGGTCACGCAGCAAGCGCTCCAACATATGATGACAACTTGATCTTACCTAACCCTGCATCTGCACCTGGTTTGAGCAATGTTGTATTGGTACCTGTGGCTAGCCCACAAGTAGTACAATCTCTTCATGATTACGTGAAAGCATGGGAAAATGCAGAACAAAAAATCGCTTTAGCAGAAGCTAAACGCAACAATCATGAACAATTGACTAAAGCTGATAAAAAATGGTTGCATTCCAAAGATAAACATAACTATGCTGATTACTTCCGTACGCACTCCCTTGGTCGCGTACATGGCTTTGAAACAGCTTTAAATTGGAACGGTGAAAACCGCAACAAAAACGAATACGAATACTTTGAAACACCTAAATACAATGAAAAAGATGGCTTCGTAAATAGCTATGGTTACAATGTATTGCGTGGCATGGTAGATCGTGTTAACGAAGTTGTACAAAAGCAAAAACAAGTAGGCGGTCCTATGACTGACGACGAAGCACAAGCATTAGAAGATGCAATCTTGGATATCCTTGCGCAAGAGCAAGAACATGTATCTAACGAAGAACTTCGTCACTACATGAACGAAACAATTTGGTTCGCTGCTAAAGAAACTGTTAAAAACAAAGCGAGCGAAGAACCAACTGCTGCTGATGAGCACGTAGTAGACCTTCGCAAAGCTATCAACGAACCAATGGGTAGCAACGACTACAACAAAGTTGATTTGCGCAGTGCGATTCAACAATAAACAATATCTATAGTAATGTAGGTGTTGTAGCCTTTTCTTCTCTCGTTAAAAGGCTTAGTTGATCTCTAATACATACTGATGATATATGATGTATCCCTTACATACACATATATCTAAAATGACACATTGGCCCTTATATTGAGTTTATGAGGGCCCCTATACCCTGGACCCCCGACTAGGGAACACAAATCCTTATTAAACAACGCCATCCGGTTGGATGGCGTTGTTTTTATTGTACGCCGAATAGGCATGACTAAACCCCCAATTAAACTGGGGGTCGGTAAAAATTCTTAGAGAAAAGGAAAGAACCTCCTAGTGAT